>NFZD01008912.1_pt1 | contig 51203 bp, 70 predicted proteins | sample 1095381 | NCBI WGS metagenome assembly NFZD01 (sample SAMN03609891, study PRJNA323583) | gut metagenome | isolation source: feces | host: Rattus norvegicus | place: Denmark: Riget | collected 2013 | reverse complement strand
GCGCCTGCTGCGCCGGCTGCGCCTCTAGCTGCGCCGGCTGCTCCGCTCGATCCGGCTCGACCATTGAATATATCAGAAGCTCGTCTTAATGCATCTGCAGTAAAGGAGCTTCCATATCTACTTGCGCCTTCGTTAAATGCTTTTGAGGCAAAGTCGAACACCTTGCCTTTCATGCTATCTATACCACTGAATATTTTGCTACCAAACCTAGAACTCTTAAAGGCGTTCATTCCGACCCTGCCTATTTGAGAACCAAGTTCACCTGGTAGGTCTTCTATACTTACTCCGAAGTCTCGTGCGAAACTATGAACTATGTTCGCCATCTCATCTTTGAAGCTTCCTCCAAGGACTTCGTTGAACATAGAATCAAATAGACCTTCAGAAAACGAGCTGGGGCGCCTTCGTTGGTTTCTAGATCTATTTTGCGCGCCTTCGTTATATCTGTCTCTAAAATGCCGTGTGTTGTCGCCCATAGCGTTTCGAGCGTTTGATTGAGAAAAATTAGAGCTATTCTCGAGCAGCTTTTTTAGAGTTGCATCTATTGAACGAAGCATTGCGATCTGATCTTGATTAGAATTAGTTTGAGTTGAATCAGACGAATTGTTATTATTTGCTTGATCAATTATATTCTCAGCCATATCTGATCCACCTCGCTTTCTATTATTATATAAGGGATGGGATAAGAGAATCCCATCCCTCAATAATTATCTCTTTTGTTTGCCGGACTGTTTAAGTCGTTGCTCGCGTTCCTTTAGCTCTTTTTGGAAAGCTTCAACATACTTCTTTCTGACGAATATAGGCTGATCCATTACCCATTCAGCCGAAACTGCACCTTCAGAAGCTCGTGCGATAAAAAGCGTTTCGTCAATGATATTTTCATACGCTTGTTGACGAACTTCCATGTAGGTTTTACTTGTTCCGTTTACTTTTATCTCGTTTCCATTCCCGTAAATCGTCCAAGGTTGGGCGAAAAAATCTCTCGTCAACAAATGCTACAAAAGCTGCACCATTGCTACCGCATTTAGGACAACGAGTTCTTCCACCAGCTCTAATACCGTAATCTGTCAAATCAGATATTGTCTCTTTAAGGATTACATAATCGGCAGACGAGAACTCTTTCTGAATTTTCATACGAATATCAATCGGGGTCAGCTTGTCGTCTCCGTCAATTGCTGTAATCATATAACATATTCTTGCGAATTCTCTGTTTATCCTGCCAGAAGGCGTCTGGAACTGCTTATCTTTATATGCGTTAAGTATCTGTTGAATTGTAGGAAGTTTGATCTCAACCGAACCTCTGAAATCTATGAATTCATCTCGGCTTATCACTATTTTGTTGACGAACCCTTCGGGCAGCGGCTTGCAATCGATTGCTCTGAGGTCAACTTTATACTCTCCGTATGACTGACCACATTTGTCGCAGAGAATTGCACCAGTAGTAAAATACGGTCCAAAGTTCAGTAGACGAAGACCTCTGCATATCCACTGATAATCAATTTCTAGCAGTTTTCTAAAGTCTATCTTCTCTTCAACTGCGCTAGGAAGGATTTTGTTGAGCATTACCTCGTCAAAATCTTCTGCTCCGACGTAATCAAGTTCTGATGCAGTTGGAATATTCTTAAGCGTTAGCTGATCAGGTATGTCATCATATAGACCCTTGCCCAGCAGCTCTATCTTTTCAGAAATTGCCATTTAGCGTACCTCCAACGGTTTTAGAGTTATTTTCTTTCAAAAATATACAAGGTTCATCAGCAAATTTTTAATAGATCAATTAAATTTATTAGAAATCTTTATTAAGATGCTATACACCATCTTGAAGGCGAGCTGACTGCGCCTCTATCTTGTAGGACTGTTAAGTCTGTCAAGTTACTTTTTCTTAGTATGTTTAGCGCTGCGTTTACATCTGCGTTTATTTTAGTTTTAGTTGATGTGATGTAAAGCCCTCTGTATACTCGTTTTCCTGAAAATTTTGCTTCTTCAGGATTCTGTGGATTCCATTTTGGCATAGTGTCATTGTCGAAAAACGATGCTTTTGAAGTGTAACTTTCTTCTTGTTGAACAAAATTGATTCCACATTGATTGCAAAGATACTCAATTCGGCTCTTCAGTCGTCCTAATGGAATCATGACGAAGTTTTGAGTATTCACTCTTCCTAGATTACAGCTCGACTGAAAACCGTCATTATATCCTACAACAATATTACCAATTTTATTATTGACGCAGTAGTTAACTATTTTCTTAGCTGCACAATAAATATAATTGTTAACTCTATTGTTTCTCTTAGTTGTTAAATTGTATTGTCGTTTTGTGTAACATTTGATTCCTTGCATGTCTTTTATGCTTGATAGTCTGGACAACTCTTTGTTGTACCATTGATTTATTGATTTTAATTTCTTACCATCAACAATGAAAGACTCACCTGTATTAGTTACACACGTAGCTAAGTTATTAACACCTAAGTCTATTCCCATCGCTTTTGTAATATCAAGTTCTGGTTTTTCTTCATCAACATCGTCGAACATGTACCTAACTTCAAAATATCTGCCGTTGTACTTAGGAACAATATGAATCTGCCGTATTTTCTTACCTATAATATGAGGAGGAATTTTTATGAACATTGGTTCTTTGTAATCTTTTCGCATTTCAAAAGAAATCGGAACACGAAATTTGCCACCTGATATCTGTGCTTGACTAAACGCTATCGTAAAAACTGAATCTTTCTTCAAATACTTAGGCATTCGTATTTTCCATCCTTGATACTTCCCGGATTTAGCAAGCTTCAGCAAACCAAAAAATGATTTGAACGATGCGTCAGCTCCTTTCATAGACTGCTGAGCAACACTCGCACCTAATCTTTTGTAATTATCAGAATTCTTTACAAGATAGTAGTTTGCCTCATATCTCAAGTAAGAACCTTCGGAAAAATAATGTTGTCGAATATTATACAAACTTTCATTATACACTGCTCTAGACAAACTGCATAATTCTCTTAACATATTGTACTGATAAACGGTAAGATGTTTTAGATTTTGCTTCCATGTTTTCATAAGTTATCACCTCCTATCTATATTTATAATAGGTTTAATTATACTGATAATTTATGATTTTAGTATAATTATCAAAAAATAAAATCTAATTAAGAAATTTTATCTTATTCATCCGATTTTTGATTATAGCAATAATAGTCATATATGTTTGACAGTTTCCCGATCAAACTCCTTCGGGCAGAAACGCGAACACCAACCAACTGGATTAGCGCATGTTGAATTACAGTATTCGCATGCAAAATCATAATATGTAGCTGTACCGTCGGGTCGTGTGCCTCGTTTGCATATCTGCATGATGACATAACGCAGCCTTGACGCAGTGTCGTTTGCAGATTTTATCTGAGAACTAAGCTGTTTAAACAGCATCTTGTTTTCTTCGACTGGTACACCTCCCAGTTTACGTATAAGCCAAAATCGAATTTTCTTGATAATCTTTTTCAATTCTATATCTCCATTCTTCAAGTGTCACGCAGGCCAACATACGCTGCGTTGTTAAGTACAATAACGATTCAAACCTAGATAATAGATTCAGGTGCAGCAGTTACTGCACCTGATCTGTCTGCTCAATTGTTAAGATATCTTAACTCGAGTCAAGCAAGTCTGATTGACACCTCTGTATTCCTCATGCTTCTTGACTGTACCTTTGAACGTTTTACCTGCTACGCATGCGTTTTCATCAACCGAAGATGATGTCCACCAAGTGTAAACGTTGCCTTCGGTATCAACGAGTTCATACAGATGAGAGTATCCATACATACTATCTGCCGATGTGACATATCGAAAGGATGCAAGCTTGCGTTCGATCTTTTCGCCTGCCTCGCCTACAAACTTTGATCCTTTCTTCAGTTCGTGCTCTTTCTTGCGAAGCTCTTCAGCTTTGACTGCATCCATGTGCTTCTTGTAGAAGATGCCGAGCGAAGCTACATAACCGAAGTATTTTGAAGTTGTGTATTCTTCAGACAAGATGGTTTTCAACGAGGTGACATAATCATCATCGTCCTCGAGGCTCATCAGATATGCAATAGCATCCTCAGCTTCCTGCTCTATACAGCTTCGAGTAGCATCAAATCCTGCGGATTTCATCTCCTGACGAGCGAGCTTGTCCGGATGAATCATGTAATTTGCTGCACGAACTTTGGTAGGATATTCGCACGATGAATTGAACCACCCGAACTTGTTTATGCATTCGATTGCGTAGCAGAGGTAGTCCTTCACAGGGTGATACGGAGTACTCCAGCCGCCTACGAAAGCGTTGTCGTAACTTTCAAGATCCTCAAGATACTCGAAATATCGAGCCGCCCATTCGGCGTCATAACCACGAGTAAAATCCTTGACGCAAGAAGCACCAACTTGCTTCCATTCGCCGGTCAGCTTATTGCGGAGGATGTAGACTACCTTCCTTGCCCTATTTGACTTGCAATGTTCGCAGAAGTTGTAATCACTGCGTTTATACTTATCGGGTATCTCAGCAGTTTGGTCAACCTTACGAATGATTACTCCGTTGTTGATGTGATCAATCGCTGCTACCAGCTCCCAATCATTGATGATAGCCTTCCCTTCGACTTCGAACTTGATGAACCTGTTGATGTTACCGTCATTATCAGTCTTGAAGACGCTTTCTAGCTCGTTTACAACTATCGGGCAATTGAGCCGTCTGAACTTGCGCTCAAGCTTTGCAACCTTCTGCTTGAAAGCTTCGTAATTGCCTTCGTGAATAAGATAAGTTGACATTTGATTCGTCCTCCTAGTATGGGCAAGCGATTTTGTTGTTACACATACATTATATGATGAATCATATAAAAAGTCAATACCTCAGAAGATTTATTAATACTTTATTAATAATTTGAAGTATTACGAAAAGCGTAATATAACGTCTTACTTTACTTCTTCATACTCATATCCCGTTATCCACTTGAATCTCAGCTTGTCCCACCATGTAAATTTATACTCTGGCCACATAGGACTCCCGTATCTGCAAAGCTTTGTCACCATATGGTATCGGTCAACCCAGGTCCAGTGTCCTTTACAGACACCATCACGCGGAACATACTTTAGTTTCCACCCGCAGCAGAGCCAGTCTATAATGCCCTGCGGAATTTTAACAAGTAAGAAATACATAATCTTGTGCGTATTAACTGGGTCAAACTTCTTTTTAATAGTTTTGTAGCTATCAGATGCAACAACGTCCATAGGATGAATTCCTTTTGCAGTTTCTCTATCATAGTAGTAACTAGTAAGAAGGTAGTAGTCATCATATTCGTTGTTGTATGCTTCAAAGAACTTATGAAGACCTCATTTATACCGCTTATTCAAAAACGTTTTCGGATCCTTGTCAACCCCAATAGAATCAAAATATCGCTCTGTATTGATATCCATTTACGTCACCTCCATAATTCGGTCAAATACAGATTAAATTGCATACCAACGTCTGTCAAATTTGTCTACTCTGCAAAGCTCAATCATATTATTTGCTTTCAACAGTTCAAATGCTTCATCTCCAAGCTCATTACGAATTGCAAGCTCAGTTACAAACTCCGCTCTCCCTGCCATTTTCTTAAGTTTTGAATAAATTTCTTTTACATCTTGATCTTTCATAAATAATGCTTCTCCCTGTTAATATAAATCTTCAGAATTCAATTCTGTTTCATCAGTTGATGGGAACTATGGATCAATGATAACTGACTTAGTTGGCAGCGGTGTAATGCCAACCCAAGTCTTATATTTCCATCCTGTCTGCTCAGGTTCGCTCAGCCAGTGTTCTAATATTCTTTGTGCTTTAAATTTATCATCGGCTAATACTTGAAACTGAACGCAATAGTATTGTGATTCGTGCTTATCTTTGTATTCGTCTAAGTATTCTAGCTTAACATCAAAGTTATATGTTGTACATTCCCTCATGTATCTACCTCGTATCCATTCGGTACTCCGCTATCTTTACTTTATCCTATTCATCATCGCAATCGCAACTTACACAAACCTTGTCATACCATGTGTTCGCTACCGAACGACGCATATCCCCTATGAATTCATCGTGAGCTTTGTCGAATGCGTCACTTTCATTTTCTGCTTCAACACTATAAGTATGATACTGCGAAAATGTTACCGTATATGTCATGTTGCTACCTCGTCCAATCTAAAGTATGACTTGATACATTCTGAAATGTCTTCAATCTCATAGCTCGCTTCTTTTACAGCCCACGAAGAATTGGATTCTTTGACCATAAAAACGAACATTCCATTATAGGCATATTCAAAATTCTTTGTGTTAATGTTGTTCATATTAGGAATTTGAACACGAACGGTCTGACCATATCCTTCTAATTCTACACCCCAATAATAGCTTTCGTAACCACCACTCATAATTTCAGTAATTTTAAAACTATTATTGTTGTTAAAAAAGTCGTGTCTGATAAATTCTTCAAGAACGGAAAGCTGCTCTCTTTCCTTCTTTTTCTTTTTACCAATCTGACTCTGTGCTTCTCTGATCAAATTTTCGATAAAGTCATATCTTGACTGGTGTCTTTTAACTTTTCCTACATAATCGGCAAACAAGAGGCTCTTAATGTACTCTTCTTGCTTAACCTTGTTAACCTGGGACTCATACATATCCTTCACATATTCAATGTCTCTAACAAAATCATTATTTTCATCATAATGCCAACTGTACATAAAACACCTCTTAAAGCTTTTCTTTTATTCCCCAACAACAATGAAAAGAAATTTCTTTCCCCATTTAAGATTGATACAATCCAGTTTATCAAGATTAATACAAAACTCTGGCTTATTCCGTTTAACTTCACCAGTTGAATCCACAATACCTGCTTCTTTCATAATTGCAGGAAGCCATCTTGTTTCCGTGAAAAGAGTGTTTTTCTTTTCATTTTCTTCCCAATCTGTTTTGTCAAGCGCAATCAAACTGTCTACATTTACAATTGGCCTACCAACTACAACATTATGAAACACGCTCTTCACCTCATTTCTTATCGCTTATAACGATGTGTTTTACTTCAAGTCTTTCCAGTCATATAACATTACCTCTTAAATGTATATTTTTATTTGTTATTCTTAGAAAGATATTCGCCTAAATCTCTTAGAACATCATACATATTACGATAATAACCATATTCTGTTCTAACTTTTATGCCTAATCCTTCTAAATAATTTAACGCTAAAGAAACCTTTTGCTGTCTGTCTAGCTCTTCATTTATTGTTTCATTGTATGTTAACGTTCCTTGTCCACACAATAAACTGCTCATTTTTTCTGAGTTAATTCGATTAAATTCTAATTCATTCATATCTATCATCACTTAGTAATCACCTAGGATTTCATGCACACAGTTGTTATATCCAATTATCCAATCGTCATCGTCACGCCATTCGTCCTGTAATTCTGGGGCAGGTTTTAGCGGACACCTATCCATTTTCTGTTCTCTGGTTCTAAATGTATATCCCTTTGTTTCGCCTGTAACAATGCATTCCGGATAATCATGATTATCATTAAGAAATTTACACTCATCACAACAACTGGGCATATCAATTATTAAAATTGCTTTGTTCATAATTACCTCTTAAAACTCTATTTTTATACTCTTTCTTCTCATCTTTTTATAGCCTTTAACTTTGTTTCATCTAAAAGCTCTTTACAATTTTGTTTATATCTTGCATCAAAAATTTTTTCAGAAGCTGTAGTAGCCCCACAATTAAAACATTGACACCAATATTCGTCTACATCTGGACAAAACTGCATATCTTGACAGTAATGATTATGTTTAACTACGCCCTTTGCAAAATGGACAAGATTCTTTTAATTCATATTCTAAAATTTCTATCATACAAAGTCTCCAAAGCGATAAAATTTTATTTTTATCTGTTTTTATCTCTCTTAATATTGGTCGCAATCGCAACTCTCAAGTTCGTATCCAACAATGTCTGATACTCCCTTATAATACTTTCTTACACGCAATCCTTTATGCTTGTTGCAAACCTTGGCAACAAACTTAAGCATCCAATTTGCAATCTTAATATCCATATTTATAATCATCCTTTAAAATTTTATTTTTATCTGTTTTAACTCTCTTAAAATTTGTTTTAATGTATCTGAAATACTCAAACAAGTTAAAAGAATACCTAAAACTCCTGCACAAATCCATCCTAAACAAAATTCTAACATATTGCTTACCTCTTAAAAGTTTGTTTTTAATCGTTCTTTATGGGCTCTCCCATACAATCAATCTCGATAATGCTATCAGTTATCATATCCGTATCAAGCAACATTGTTTCAAAAGCCTTCCATTCTCTCATAATATATTTAAACTTACTTTTAAAATCTTCGATAGCTTCTTCTTTTGTCGCTCCATAACCAGCAACACAAAATGGATCATGCGAGTATATGTTTGCTTCAGCATTATAAAAATCGTGTTCTCTTATAGAGACTTCATAAGACTGCCACCTTTCTTTGTGGTCATTGTAATAAGTCATTTCAATCATAATTATATCGCCCTTTAAAATTCATGGCCTTCTTTAAGAATTTAACGATGCAAATTGAAAGGCATATTTTTGTGCAGCTTCTCTTTCGCTACATATAAATTCACACCATTCAACTGCTTCCTCATAGCTCCATCCGTTAGCAATCAGTTCGCTGATTTCATTGCCATAATCGTACATGACTATACCTCCATGGTAAAATCACTCTTTTATGTGGTCAAACTCACCTGCTACATACATCTTTGCAAGATCATGCCCTTGTCTAAGTTCTCTATTAGTCAGCTTATCAATCCGTGTAAACACCATATGCTCACCTGCTCGAATATAAATCTCTGGCACTTTAAGTTCTTCATTCCAAGCATACATATTATGCAAAGCAAAGATTGAATTTGTATATACTGTAGCTTCGTGTCTATGCATATTAATCAAGTCTAATGCTTCTATGTTTCGTGTAACTCCCTCACTTGCACTTATCTTAAAATCCACTTCAACTGGAATAAGACTAATGTGCATTAATTCTCCATCTTCAAAATAAATTTTCATATATATTTACCCATTAAAATCGTAATTTTTATCATTTAAAGTTTCTATAGTTGTCAAAACAATCTGTTCTACATTCGGTTATGTAATGTCCGTCAAAGTCACAAACACTCCATAGGCCACCATAACTTCTTTCAAGAACATATTCTCTATTGGAAGCAAGACCAAATCTTTCTGCCATCCAATTTGCTTCTGCAATTCTCTTTTCGTTCATAGTCTTACCTCCACTTAAAATCATCCTTTTAAGACTTCCACTTGCAATTGAAAATATCTCCATCAAGAGTTCTGGTCATCGTGACATATACAGCATCATTTGCAAACTCTCTATCTTCTGTTGCAATCTGTCTAATAGAATGTGCCTTTTCAAAAGAGTATCTTTTCATCAGTTCATTCAAAATCTCTTTTCTATTCATATTTCTACCTCATAAAATTACATTATTATGTGCTTAAATCATATCGCAACCCTCAATATATTCAAGTGTTACACGATCATCTGCCCAATACTTTGCACCATTGAATTTGAAATATACTTTGATAAAGCTATCTCTATCTCTCAGTTTAATATAACCTCGTTCATTTCCATAAGTTACAACTTCTGCGATTCTCCAATCGGCAAAATACTTATTCTTAAATTCATGTAGCTTCATGTCATATACCTCGTCAATCAATTCCAGTGCCTAATTCTTTTATTTTGTCAAAAATCTTTTGAATTTCATCGAAATCCAGCATATCTCGATAGCTATACTCCTCATTGACTGCTTCCCAAAATCTTTTAGTAAAATCTTCAGCATATTCTGTTCTTTTGAAACAGTTTGTATTTGTATCTGTCTGTGTCGTAACTGTTGTCACAAACCTATCAGTGCCGTGAACTCTTGGGCAACTAGCACATGGGCTTACTATACTCGAATAAGGTCTGTTGTAATATTGGCATCCCATACAAGGGTCGTATTCACACATGATTCTCACCTTTTAAAACTTTATTTTTTATTACGTATCAGGTTAATATCACAGAAGGAGAGGCTTGTATGCTCTCCTTCTGAGCTCTTGCCGAAACACAGCCTGTTAAGACTTATACGTCACTTCTTAGCGACGCCTGCAAGCTGGGCCAGCCTGAGGAATGTTGTATCGATGATTACGTTACCATTGAGCAGATTACCCCAACGGTTTTCATCGCTATTCTTAGTTACACGTTTCGGAGCTGCATGTGTTGCGAAATCAGATGCTGCGTTGACAACTCCCCAAGCAGTATTCTGGAACTTGCTAAGGTCAGGAGCATAGCAGCAGTAAAGAAGACCATCTCTCAGATCCTGCACATTTCGCTTCATACGATCAGTTGCGTCTTCAGGAACAGGGAACAACCCATTCACAAGCTCCTCCACCTGAGTCTGGGTCAGGGAGTAATTGGCAAGACGATCAGCAGTCTCAGCGAAATCGTCCATGTACGCGCCTGCGAGTTCTAGCGTGCGCTGGGCCTCATGCAGCCGACCATTTATATCTCCGATGTGTCGAGTCGACCATGAGCGGCTTGCTCGTGCCAGAGCAAAATTCAATGTATTCTGGCACACTACGCGAACCGGAGTCATGCAAACTTTGATTGAACCAGTGCCGTCATGAGTATTAGTGAAGCAGATGTACGGGTCAACATCGTCACCGAGAACTTTCTGACGAGGAGTCTTGCAGAGAAGCCAGATCTGCTTGCCGTCTCTAAGAGAGCCTGCAGTCTCATATCTGTTACCGTCACCTATGAGATTGTCCGTGAACGCAAAAGCTTCGTCATTCTGGACTATCTTGTATCGATTAGAAACGATACCAAGTGTCTGGCCATCGCTATCTCGGACATTCCGCTTGAAGCCTTCGATGACAGATCCGGTCTCATCAAATACCTCTCGAGAATCAACATGCCAATCAAGACCGGCAGCTTTGAGGGCTTCTTCAGAAGTGAGTGCCTCCTGAATGATCTTAGTTTTGTCCTTAGTCATCTCATAATGCCAAGGAACTTCTCTTACGGAAAACATAGATTCAACAGCGTGACTCATTTTGTATACCTCCTAATTGATTATCTTCCTTCAACTTTGAGCCGCCAGACAATTGCCTCAAATTCGTCATCAGGCTTCTCACCTGCGTCAACTACTATAGGCTTGCAACGCTTCCTCGGAACAATCCTTGCGTTATACGCATCAACTACTGCGTTAAAGAAGCTAAGAACTGATACAGCTATATACACAAGAGTTATGAGAAGCATAGGTGCTAGCACTATCCAAACGATGTTGATGTTGCTCATGTGAATGTCCTCCATAGACGAATTATGATGTACCGTCTTCGACTATATTATAAGACGAATCTTATAAAAAGTCAATAGCTATTAAAAGTTATTAATCATTCATTAATATTTAGTTGAACTGAAAGCATGTTAGTTGATCATACAACGAAATATTTTGATTGTTGTTATAATCAATAACGATGAACAAAAAAAAAGAGCTTGCTTGAAGCAAGCTCTAATTTAATACTACTGAATTCTATGCTTTAGTGATTATCTCATGTGCCAATAGATTTTCAATTCGCCAAGGCTGTCAAGATCAGTCTCGTTGTAATCGATATATTCTTTGAATTTTACTCTGTCGTAAACATATCTATCGTAGTTTTTAGCGATCTGTTTTGCATTGTATATAGCTTCTTTAAGTGTCTCTCCTTTAGAAGCAACAATATCACCTTCGCCTCTGTAGCACCCTAAATAATCATCGTAGAAAAATTCAACAACATCGGTATCATTATCTCCTTCAACCCAATAAGGCCAGTTTGATGAACTTCCGATGTACTTACGGATACTTTTCTTATCTTGATGAATTTCATCTATTCTTCGCTGTAATTCGTCTACATCCGGATGATGAATCTTGTGCTTACCTATAAATACGTAGTACTCACCATCAGAATCAATACGAATTGATTCACCTTCATGATCGATGAATTCATTATTAAAACATTTTATATACTTTTTCATGGCAACCTCTTGTGTATATTATTTCAGGAGTATCAACCCTAATTCAGGATGAATCATGAGAACAATAAGATCGTTGATGGGTCTGTGCGCATAAATACACAAACCCATCAACAGATTTAACGATCACTATTAACCATTAAGGTCAGAAGGTTTAAGATAAATTGCTTTGGAAATAACAAAGTCGCAGCTTACCTTAACAATCTCTCCGCCTGTCTGATTCATGTTACCATTATGCAATCCTTTTATCCAGGTACCTGGGCAGCGGATTACATCTCTGACATTTCCCTGACCGTCGTACTTTATGAAGTAAACCTGACGCATATACTCAGACGGCAATCCCATTTTTTCGGTATCAGGATCATAAACCTTACGACGCCATTCACGAAGCGCCTCAAGAACATTCGGGCTGCAGTAGCAGTTAAGAGTCCAAGTAATGTCAGAATAATCAACCTTGCTCGGGAATTTGATTAGACCGTTACCGTAATGGACAACAATTGAATCCTGTTCCTCTACTACTTCCCCTACTTCATCTGTTGAAAGTGTTAACAGATCTGAGAATTCTGTCGGCGCACTTCCGTCCATGTTATAGATTCGTACCTCAAAGTTGTTAACTGTCAAAGGTACAAAATTATCAACACCTAACATATGGTTTGTACCGAGCTTGAGCGGTGTAAACATATTAATATCACTCCTCAAATTATTATTTGTATACATATAAGATTTCTATTGACAAATCGCGGTTTACATATTATAATATTTATGACGAACTAATCAAATAAGAGGAGGTAAAAGAAATTGAATTATAAAGTTGAAAAAATATGCGAAAAATGTGGAAAACAGTTTGTAGGAAGTGTAAACACTAAGCACAGTATTTGCAGGTCATGCGTGCAAAAAATTGCTTCAGCTAAACGAGAGGAAACATGTTTACAAAGATACGGAGTTAAAAATCCGTCTGAAAAGAAAGAATTTGTTGATAAAATTGCTGAAACTATGAAAAGTAGATACGGTGAAAAATGTGCTATGCTTGTCCCTGAATTCAGAATTAAACAAGAAGAAACTTGTCTAGAAAGATACGGAGTTCGATACTATGTTCAATCTGAAGAAGGAATAAAATCTCAACATATAAGAGTATCATCTAAAAACAAGAAAGCTAAAGAAATTTTAGAGTCAATAGGTCTAGAAATAGAAACAGAGTTTGTTTTAGATAAGTATTCTTATGACCTACATATAGTCGGCACAAATATTTTGATAGAAATCGATCCAACGTATACGCATAATTCTGTTTACAACCATTATAACAATCATGGAATTGACTCAAATTATCACATAACAAAATCAATTTTTGCAAAGAAAAACGGATTTAGATGCATTCATATATTTGATTGGGAAGATATGCAAATGATCTTAAACATGTTTTCATCTAAAACAAAATTATACGCAAGAAAATGCAAATTAGTTGAAAACATAGACGATCAAAAATTGAAATCTTTTTTAGATGAAAATCATATTCAAGGAAACTGCAGAGGGCAGTCAATAAGAGTAGGGCTTGAGCTAAACGGAGAGCTTGTTCAAGTAATGACATTCGGTAAACCAAGATACAACAAAAATTTCTCCTGGGAGCTATTGCGCCTTTGTTCTAAGAATCAGTATTTAGTTGTTGGAGGATCAAAAAAACTTTTCAAATACTGCATAAACAAATACAGATTATCTAACATAATATCATACTGCGATTTATCTAAATTCGAGGGAGAGGTATATGAAAATCTAGGATTTCAATTATCAGCTCAGACGTCTCCTCAACCAATATGGTCTAAAGGATCAAAATATATAACATCTAATTTTTTGAGACAAAGAGGATATGATCAAATTTTTGGCACTAACTATGGAAAAGGTACGAGCAATGAGCAACTAATGATAGAATCTGGCTGGCTTCCTGTTTATGATTGTGGGCAAAAAGTTTTTACATATCATTCAGAAGAGAAAATAGAATTAGCACCCTCAGAAAAATTAGATTTAGAACTAACAAAAAAGGATAAACAGAAAAAATATGCAAGTTTTGCGGAAAGGAATTTTTGCCTGCAAGCAGCTTTCAGAAATATTGTAAAGGTCCTCACATTAGAAATTGTCCTGTATGCGGAAAGGAGTATAATGAAACAAATTCAGAAAACCTGAAAAAACCGCCACATGCATGCTCGTATCAATGTAGGACTAAGTTAAGAACAAAAACTTCAATTGAAAGATATGGAATAGCTGCGCCTGGCAACAATCCAGAAGCTAGAAAAAAGGCATCTGAAACAATGATGAAGAAACTAGGAGTTCCTTATGCACAAATGTCTAAAGAGGTCAAAAATAAATCAAAAGCAACTATGATATCAAAATATGGTGTAGATAACGCAATGAAAGTTGAAGAATTCGTATCTAAATCAGTCAATACTCAAAAAGAGAAATATGGAGGAGTTCTTGCTTTTAATCAGCATAAAATTAAAGAGGGCAGAAAACTGAGTAATGACGATAGAATTAGATGTTTGACAGATTACTACAAGAAGCCAGAAGTACATACTATTATCAATGGTGAAGATTTAAAGATATACAGATTGAATAAAGATATTTCAGATAATTGGATGAATGAATACTATCCGCTTAAGGCTGCAAGAGGGACAGTTTTAGCTATTGGGTTAGTTAAGGACAGTGTAATATATTGCATGATGACCTTCAAAAAATCTCGTAATAAACAGTATTATGCAGAACTGTCTAGAATGTATATGCTTCCAGGATACTATGTTAAGAATGGGTTTTCTATATTATCTAAGTTTGCATCAGATTATGGATTATACAGTATTGTTTCCTATGTTAATTTTTGTTTTGATAATTTTGAGGACTACGAAGAAATTGGAATGAAATCTAACAGGAATATTCAAAGAAAGAAATGGTGGTGGAACGGAGTAGACTTCATATCAGATGATTCTAGGAGACAAAATAATTTAACTGAATCAGACATGATAAATTTAGGGTATTCTTCATATCATGACCTAGGTACTGCTGTTTATGAATTCAAATAACAAATAGAAAGAGCAGACAACTAATGTCTGCTCTTTTGAAAAGTGACTATACACGATTGCTATGAAAACTTAACTTAATTCGTTGAGATACTCAATTAGATCGTCTTCTTCGTACTCCAGATCTCTAGATAATTCCCACATGCTTTCGTCATTTCTGTAATACGATAACGTCAGTTCTGCATATTTTCCTTGACAAGTTACATCTAGCACAGCAGATAGTTCATCCTCATCAATTTCAGAACGATCTAAGTTTAGTGTTATTTTAGCATCATATCCTCTATCTTTCAATGAGTTTTTAGACGCTTAATATCTGAATAAACTATAGATGTTTCTTTAGATGAAAGTTTACTATTTCTTTCATCATTGTTTCTATTGTTTCTTCCTAATAAAGATTCAATTTTTTGTTTATCTTTGCTGTTTAATCTGGTGCATCCTGCAAATGCACCTGTACCAATATATTGTACACTATCGGTAATATTAACGTTTACAAGGTTTTTGCAATCCATAAACGCAGCATAACCTATGCTTGAAACGCTGTCAGGCAGCGATGCGTCTATTAGTTTTGTACATAAGGTAAATGCATGATCACCAATTGTTTTTACACTTCTAGGTATTTCTATCGATTTGATACTACTGCAGCCGTAAAATCCGCTAAGATATTCTACACTATGAGGAATAATTACATCTTTAAGCTTTTTGCAGTTCATAAAAGCATCATCGTCTATTTTTGTCAAGCTTTCTGGTAATACAATTCTTTCAATATCTGACGTTTTATCATATTCATAGAAAGCATATTTTCCTATTTCTGAAACACCGTCGGGCACAACAACATTCTTTGATGCTCCTCTGTACTTCAGCAAAACTCCGTCTTTTATTTCAAAATCGCTTGTTCTGCTTTCATTGACAGCACTTCTTATGTATCTTTTCATGATGTTTCTCTTTAGCAATTAATTGTTTTTATTCCTTTGTTTGTTTTATCCAAATGCTCAAGCGTGCTATGTTAAAAATCAGTGTAGATACCTTAATTGATATCTACACTAATTATAACGATTTTTGTTTATTTAATCTGCTCTATACTCATCAAGCGACTCGCTGGGAGGAAGACAGATCAAGTCAACTGTTATGTCATTAATGACACCTGGTACTACAAGGTATATCTTGCCTACTACAGTATTAGCATTAACTCGATCCAGTCCGTCAATATCAGCTGACATCCTGACGTAGTAATCGACGATTGCTCCTTGATTTTTCATGACGTCGAGCAAAGGAGTCACGCCTGCGTAGAATGAAGAATACGCTTGCTCGTTGTTGTACTGGAATGTAATCTGAATTCCACATCTGTAAACCAGATCCTTTATTGCATTGACCAACTTACGAGTTGACAAATTAGCAAGTGCTTGATATGTTGCAACAGGCACCTCATAGAGCGTAGAGTTGCCCCACAAGCTCATTCCAAGATCAGGAATATCAGTAATTACGTTTACACCAACACCTTCTAGGCTCTGCCATTCATCAAGCAGTTTCTTGTTGACGGTGTAATCCAGCTTGCCTACATTGAGATTATGACGACGATTTGTTGGCAGCAGCCATTCATATTGCACTGACTGATTAAGTATCATAGCTCTCTCAATCATCAAAGCAAGGAATGACGGAGACGCAGTTTGGTTCTTACCAGTACCGACATACTTATATTGTCCCCAAGGGGCAAACAGCGCAGCATGTGTCGGATATAAAGCTGTGTCGGTATCAAATGAGGAATTAGGAACGGTGTATCTTGCTAGCTTCTGAGCATATCCTTCTTTGCCCTCCTCCTCGTTGTATACTTCGGACCTGAGAAGAGATTTAGGAATATCAATGTAAGCAACAGCACATCTACTCTTGTATCCGATCTCCATTAGCTTGAGATGAAGTGGAGAAAGTACAAGCTTCTCTGCTGATGAGTCATTCAACGCTGAAATATTCTGATCATCCCAACCAGGAGAAACTACTCGATTAGGATTATATGTCAGCTTATCATCTAGCAGATCGTAGACTTTGAAAGCCGACGTGTAGAGCCATTCATTGTATCTGATGGTTGCAGCTTTTGCTACATCATTTGCAAAGGCACTTGTGAGTTTACTTAACTCTTTGATATATCCTACGTTGTCAATATCTGCGCTTGCAATATACTTACCGTATCGTGATTTCGCTAGATCGACAGCCTCTGAAATCATATCGGAGACGCTACCATCTTCAGCTTTATCAGTACCGCCAGACAGCATAGAATCAATTGCTTGACCGTTTATAGGCTTGCTATCGTCGATTGATCCTTTAACTTCTATCTTGATGAAGTCAGATTCTATTTCGTCAATATGAAGAATATTATCGGTAGAGTTGTTGAGATCCATCACGAATGTCAGGTTTTCAACTGCAGTCTGAACACCAGATGCGTCGACTATATAAGTAACTACATTCCAGAGATAGTACGCAACTTTCTGACCATTAACGATCTTACTGGTCTTGATTTGCTTGATCGCTACGCGCAGATTATTTCCGAATGTTCCGGGATATTTTGCAGTTACTACGAAATAGTTTTCGTTATCAACACCTTCGTCTTTGTTGAAAACTTTAAATTCGGCGGATGCCCATGTACCAGGACATAGCCGGCAGACCATAATATCGTAGCCAGCAGTCAGCAAAGTCATCGCCATCTGATACGAGAAATCTTTTGCAATTCTGTAATTAGATGATGGGCCTCTATAAGCTGATACAAATGCTTCAAGTCCGGCTTGAGTTGCAGGAAAACGAGTAAGACCGATAGACTCAAGCATCTGCTCTTCGGAAACACCTGCTGCTTCAGGGGGCATGTAGCAAGGACCCCAAGAAGCAGTTATAGGCATTGCTACGCATGCATATGAACTTGTGCCGATATTGTACGAATAATTCTTTGAATACTCATTGATTTTTATCTGGGCCATCAGAGTTTCCTCCTTGTTTTAATTCTTGTTTTATTTGCTTAACAACCTCGTGCTTTTCAGCACTTTCTTTTAAAATTTTCTTAGGAGGTTCCTTAGATAATTCTATAGGAGGCTTTTCAACACGAATCATATTTTTAGCATTAATATATCCGGGCACTGCGTGCACTGATTGAGGTTTGAACTCTACACCATAAAATGTTTTTGTGGCGTAAGATATGTTCTGATAATAAATCACAATCTCACCCCTCTGTGAATTTATACAAGGTTCGGTACAATCACCTTGCTTCGACATCGTATTCTGTACGACGAAGCTTTATAGGAGTATAATGAAGCAGTACGCAACCTTGACAATTTAAAGTTAATTTGGATTCATACAATGTACCGCTTGTGCTGTATTCGCTTGAGCTTGATAATCTTTCAATGCCTTGATCATGATCTATCTCAACTCCGAAACGAATCTTGCGGTTGCTTTCATAAGGTAATTTGATAGTCAAGAAATACATTGAGATATACTTAAATGTTATCTCACGAAGTAATTCATCCATATCAGCAGTATTAGATGTAACTACATGCATCTCATAAGATAACTTAACAGGTACTGCTCGTTCGTTGTACCAGTTATTTTCATTTGCATCAAACACAGCCGGTACACCTTTGTGCATTCTAGTGAAATTAGTAAGCCTAGTGTCAATTTGAATGTTGTCAGAACGAGATAGGCCAACTATTGGCGGTCGTATTTCGTCGTTCTGCATCTGGGCGCCAATAGAATAATATAGTTCAGGTTCAACTACCTTTACAAAAGGATTAGGTACATTATCGGGGTTGAACGATTTCTCGAGGTCTTGACATATTGCTTTGTCATACAGGTATAACAATACTACTCACCTCGTTCCTCTTTCGTCATGTGATAATCTCCTCGATAGTCGATAGGCTGTTTAATAAAATGCTCGGACTTACTGAAAGTTTTTGCTATCTCCTTTTCCGTCCTGCCAACAATTTGCTTTTCATAGACTGGTATTACTTGGCACACGATATGATCAGGCGCCTGTATATCGTATGTTATTTCAGTAACTTTGAATACTCTCTCAGGTACATCTGTATACTGCCCAGCTATTCTAAATATGCTATCTCGTTGAACAAACGGCAAATTGAAGCTACAGTGTATGAGAAAGGGCAAATCTTTATCGTTTTCAACTACCCATCCAAGCCGCTTGAAGGTCTTAATTTTAGGAGATCCGTCAAAAAATATATAAGTATCGATGAAATCTGAATAGCTATCAGCTACAGTCTCACCTTGCACGTTTGTATCAGGTAGACAAGGATACTGATATCGGCACGCTACGCCTTGCATCTGTAAAGCTTCATCATATCGTGCCCGCATCTTTTTTACATCAGAACCTATAAGATTGACACTCATTGCAAACACCCCTCATTGTCTGCAATGATGTCATTTATATCAGCTACCCAATTATAGAGCCAATCCCACTTAAAGTTCAAGTTCTTTGTCATTGCAGTTATATTGATAGCAGACCCATCTGTCAAAGCTTTGACGAATTCTGACTCGCTTGGTGAATAACTTGCATTGAGCCATTGCTCATTAGCGTGTATGTTAAATGCTACTATATAAGTATTAAAGACCTTTTGAGCATTTTCGACTTTCCAGACGTTTAATAAACGGATTTTATCATAGTTCAATGAAGCTAAGGTCATAAGATACATTACTTGGTCGCCGCTTAGACTCTCGTTTGGTTCGTAACTTATCAAGAAACCAAACTTAGCAAGCTCTTTCAGAATATCTGCAGTTTTGAATTCAAAATCAACTTGTCCGCCAAGCGTAGAAACAATACTGCCCGAAGCTCCTACAGTGCAGCAGAACAAACACCCAAAATCATTATGTTCAACAGATATCCGAGTGCCTTGCAGTTTGTCCTCGTCTGTAAAGTCAGTTACACGTATTCGTAAATCACGGCTGTTATTAGACTGACATCTCACAGCTTGATGCCAATTAGAAATTTTATATCTTAGATCCATTGAGCTACCTCCGTTACGCAGTTGTAGTTAATTTTCGTTTCTCAATTTCAACAAAGCGTTTTAGTTCTTGTTGAAAAGGAAGTAAATCAGAAATATTAGCCGCTGGGTATTCGGAGAAATACCTTGCTATCATATCTATTCGTAGTCTATAATATAGCATTTTCATCTCTGATTCTGCAATATCCGGATGTCTCTCTCGGAATATAAAGTACCGAGTAACTACGCTACTCATAGATTTGAAAACTTTTGGATTTTCGTCGGTAAGGTCAGCGCGTTCAATTGTTTTGAAGTTTGTCGAATTAAACTGTTTTAAGTCATGAAAAAATAGACTTGTTAACTCTGCACTAGAATTCATCTGTCGAGGCCTCCTCAGTTACATCAATGCTCCAAGTAAGTACCTCAGATCCAATCTGCGGAAATACCTCTTTCAAAGACTCTTGTATCGCTTTGAGATAAGGCTCTTTGGCAGTCACACCGAGGTTCTTCATCAAATCAACTAGCTGTGCAGCTTGCCCAACAGCCGAATCTCGTCTCTCGGATATCACAGTAGACATATTTGTAACGATAGGCTGCATCTGTAGTTTGAATTGATCAACAAACCCGGACATGTTTCGAGCTATGAAGTACTTGTTAATTGCTTCACGCCATCCAGCCATATATGCTGTCTCGAGTCGTTGAAGCGAGTTTGCGTAAAGCGCAGATCGTTGCGAAAGTACTGCTCCTGCTCCGCCTAGACCTTCATTCGACGAGAAGTTCATAGCCTCTTTAGGCACACCTAGCACAGAAAGCTTCTTATTTTGATAGTATTCAAGAAGTTTGTTGTCTGCATCGTTTGCTTCTGCCATGTTGAGGTCAGTAATAGAAATCGGGTCTTGCCCGTTGATTTTTGGTAGATAGATTAAGTTGTTAGGTGAATTAGGATTAAGATAAGTTTGTGCATCACCAGACAATGTATTGATAGAAAGCTGCTGTTCAATTGCATCTTTGATCATTTGTAAAGCATTACGTTGCTCTTCTTCTTCAGCGCTTCCGCATTCTACGTTAACAAACTTTACAACACGTATCATAGAGGCCAGCAGTAATGAATCTTCTAGAAGGCCTAAGGTCTGAGTTGGCTGAACAGCTTTCTCCATCAATGGCTGAGCAAACTTTATATCATATGTTTCTAGGTTACCATTTGGATCTCTTGCGTCAAATGTATACTCTCCTAGCAGACCACCGAGAGAGAAATGAATAATTGAAGATTCTGGATACCTAATGTAGGTTGTTACAGTTTCGTCTGGCTGGAGTATGTATCCTTCGCTTTTGCCTTGCTTGTAGAGATGTATAACATCTTCAGGCGATATCTTATATGACGGGACAATATCAAATTCTTGATCAGGTATAGTGTTATTATCTAAAGCTATCAGCTCTCTTGAATGCATACTACCTTGAGTTTTATATAGATCGGTTGTAGGTATATAAAGATTGCCGATTGTTGCAAGCTCAAGTATGTGATCTCGAGCGTATGCGTTTACGTTCCATCTAGTAAACAGTGCATTAATTATTTCAGCTACGTCTTTACGCTGTTTGTTTATTGGCACAGCCCAAATTATCTGACCGTCAGTATTTGTAGTTGTAGCGTCAGTAGCATAATAAGATAATGCTGTGCTTATCTGTGAATCTCGAGCTAACGCACGCATAGTATCTATTTGAGTCTTGATATCTGAAAATGAGGTATCTGTCCTGCAATCTGATATCCTATAAAGAGATCCGGCTACAAGATTACGGAGCCACGAGTTTTGTTTCTTTGGTTTTGGCATTAGTTTATCAAGCCACTTATTAGCCATTTAGTTCACCTCCGCAATTTTATAGAAGGTTCTCTTGGAGATCAGAATCTATTTCAAACATTTTGAAAAACTCTGACTCATTAAATATTCTGATGCCTAGACGATTTGCGTCTTTTACCGCCATTCCGTCAACGTTTTCTTTTATATCTCCTAAGATAACAGCTGAAACTGTAGTATCAATTGAAGCAGAAACATTTCCTTCATAGCTCATCAATATGGACTCGATATCTTCATGCGATCCATGTTTGAATGTACCGGTCAAGTAAAAGTTTTTGTTTCTAAATATAGGCGGTCCGTCAAACTTCTTGCCAGCGTGCAATATCTCAAACTTGCCCGAATTTAGTATGTGAATGATTTCATATTGGACTATAGGTTTAGAGATTTCATCTATAAATGCTTGACCGAATCTATCATAAAGTTCCATATCCCTCTGGGCAACTTGAGGATGTGTAATATAGTATTCAAACGTAGATTTAATATTAGTGCATTTAGCTGCAAATTGCTTCATTGGAGAAGTATTCGGACAAGCATAACTAGAGATCAAAGCTTTTAACAAATTAAATAATGAATCTGAAGTTTTGTAATCCTTGAACTCTTCTAATTCTAAAAACTGATCGAGCGTAGTTATGTTGTAGTTCTTAGCGATTTCGTAGAATTTTGAAGCTGGTACAATCGGAATATTAAACAGCTTCGATAACCGAACAAAGTCGTTGTATCTCAAAGACATGCAGTCTGGATCATCGCAATGACAATGCCCAGCGAATACCTGTATCGGCTTACCGCACACTGAGCAAGTCAGCGCACCTAGATGCTTTTTACCGCGTTTGCTAGCATCGTTTGAACTCCAAATTATTTTGAACCCGTCGAAATAAACTACGTCCTGTTTAGATACGTTGTACTTTACGACGTCTTCAAAGTAAACATTGTATGATTTGCCAGACTCTGACAGTATTTCAGCATGAATCTCTCCCGACTCATCGAGATATGTGCTAATGGATTTACACACGCATTGTGTTATAGCAGTTTTCTCAACAGTTATATCTGTTCCATCAAACGAAGCTACAGCTATTGGGACTGTTTTATGAAAATCCTGCTTGAACCTGTCACAAATTATTTGAGTTGCTGAGCTCACAGGAACGATATATCCAGGTAATAGATTGAAACCTGCCATCTTTATCCACTGTCTCGTAGGTGCTGGGCCGGTAAACTTTGCGGAGTTACTTGTAACGTTGAAAGCTAAGAACTTAAATTGATTAGGATCTTCAAGAAACAGTTCAATCAGCTCTTTCGTCGAACAATCTGCCGATACACCTTCTGTTTTCGGGCTTTCATGCGTTTCCAGAACACCCCAAACCCATGACGATCCACCTTTCAGTGCTATTTGCTGCGGTACAACGTCTGTGTTAAAATATTTCAACATATCACTAGATATATCGACTCTGTCGTTGCCCCAAAATTTAAATACTTTTTCAATTGCGCCTCTATCGTCGTATTGGATAGTAATGGGAATGCCGTAGGGGATGACGTTTACAAACGCTCCTTGCTGTAGACGGTTTCTACTTAACATGTTTTATTACCTCTTTTAAATTTTATTGATAAGACGAATACTTATCGTCTGTATCTACTTGTTGAATTGCTGAAAGGATAATTGAATCCTGCTATCTGGTTACCATTGTTTCGATGATTAGTTCGGCTTCCGTTTACTGCAGATATTACAGATGAAACAGCTTTAGCTGAAGGAGTAGGAGCTATTTGCTGTGCAACTAGGTTCCACACACTTCCGCATAGTGCATCCGATATATCCTTTGCTCCATTGGTCGGGTGATCGATACGGTTTCCAATTCTTTGGAGGTTGATTAACTCATCCTCTTGAACTTGGTTCTTTATTAATTCGATTCTCTGATCATACAGTATGTTTTTCAGCCCTATGTAAGGGTCTTCTGATCTATCGACAGATATTTTAGCAGTGTTGAACCCTTGTTGAGATAAAGTCTCTCTGACATAACTAGACTGGAACTGGTCGGTTGACACTACTCCAATGTTGAAACCGCTTCTCCTCAACCATATCAGAAAATTAACCACCTTTTGATATGACATTCTATCTCCGCGAGGAGCTTCAATACCGACTGCAAATAGCTGACGATAAAACGGCATTGAAATGTTTCTGCCAGTAGCGTCTGTAACTATCTTTGTTCCGTCTACACAAGTCCCTACTATGCCCTGCCTGTCTGATACTTCAGCTAAGTCTAAATGTATGCTCAAGAAACAATGTTTTAGTTCAGCTGGTACAGCTTCAATATGGAAGAATTCCTCTATCGATGCGCTATCTTGTGTTCCAATTTGAATTGTATCGGTGTAAAACGGGTTTTTTCGAGACAAAGATACACACGGAGTAATAACGTCTTGTGTTATAAATCCCATCGCACCGGTTACTGATATACCAGCTATATCTCTTAAAGATATATCGTAGTCAGCTAAGAAGTTTTTTCTAAGTTCTGCTGGTGCTTCTACAATTCTATATCCTTGAGATTCATATTCATTGAAATGAGCTTCATCTTCATTCTCCTTAGGGATAACAAATCCTCGTTTGTATCTATCGCCTACAGTGAAATAAAACTTCTTGTCACTGAACATCTCCTTAGGTAGTATCTTCCATTGAGGCTCGTCGACAAGATAAAGATGGCTGTTACCAGAATTAAGCTGCGATTCAATGTGATTTGAAAGAAAGTCAGAGTCAGTATTTTTTGATGATGACGCGACTAACTTGCCGTAAACTTCACCACCAATTCTGAATGTACCAGATATTCGAGCATTGATAGTGTCATACAAAGCTTTCATATGTTGTTTTGCTTTGTTTATATCTTTTACTCCTGCTTTAGCAAAGTTAGTTTCATCTATGAGCGCAAACCAGCAATTGTGTGATATAATTATTGAATTAGAAAGAATAGCAAAATTGTGATTAGGTTCAACATTTACTACATCATATACAGGAATTGGGTTATCATAATGTATGTGGTGTACTGATTTTATTTTCACACATCTAACGTTGGCTCGACCCGCTTCACTTAAAGTTAATATATCATCTGAACTTGTCAATTCTTGAAGCTCTTTATAGCTTCCATCGAATAACATAATCTTATGATCAGGTGTTCCCTCAACTATAGATCCGTCTTCAAGCTCTATTCGTATTGTTTCCTCAACATACTTAGTACACGTTATATCTGCGTCCGTTTCAACCAGTTCACCGTCGCATAACTGATAAATTGTTTGATTAGTGCCAGCACATCCATCGATAAACTTGTATCCATCAGGTGTAAGGATCTTTGTGCTGCCTATGAGACATTGTTTGCCGAGAGCTTGTGCAGAATCCGACACAGCGATTATCTCTATTTTGTCACCCTCAGGCACATAGTAGAAATTTCTCTCGCTTCTAGAAAACGACCCATGATCGTTGAACCAAGGGCTCTCCTTCAATGTATCATTGAATTCACGATATGCTACCCCAAAAGCAAGGTCTTTTGTCAAATTAGCAAATACGATGCTAAACCTAGATACTTCTTTCTTTTTGAAATACTCATGAGGGTTTCTATAGAGCATCAGTCGATAGAGCATATAAGCTGCGATGACATTAGCTGTTGATGTCTTACCAATTCTAGTTGCACCGCTCAATATTATCTCGTTGTATTTATTTCCGGCATTAAATATATTTCTGAGAGTCGATTTCCAAAATGGATACACTGCCTCTCCGTTTCTATTTGTTTTACCTAAGTATTCCGGATCTGATATGAATTGATCAATACTAACTGGCACCTCTTTGAAGTCAGACAGCCATATGTTTTCATAAGTTCGTGAAGATCCAGTTTGACTGAGTTCAACTAATATTTGCTTGAGATATACTTGCTCTTGTTCGGAACAGGTACTATAAATAGATTTGATTCGCTCTGGTAAATCTTGTATTGAATCGGTCAAACTAAATCACCTGCCTCTAACTCCACTAAAATTGCCTGTGCGCTAGTTCTCAGTTTATCTCTAGATTCAGAAGGAATAAGCATTGTTTCTGGATCAGCAGATCTTTGGCTGTTCACAAGCTCCGGAATTGTGAAGTCGGTCAAATCCATATATGGTTGAAGCAGCTTGTGTGACTCAATCATATTTTTCTGCAAAGTTTCTTGAATACGCAGAAGCTGGAACCAGGTAGACGGATTACCTGCAGGTGATTTGTCTATTGTATATTCAATTGATTCATATAATTTGTCCTCAAGCTTGTCCATGAGGTCAAGATATCGGATTATTCTTGAGATTTGATGATAGATTCTGAGGATTGTTACCTGCTGTATAGCGGCTTTAGCTTCAGTTGAATTCTCAAATGTACATGACAATAAGGAGGTACGCATCCTTTCGACGCCCTCCTTTTGAAATGTTAAAAGTGGATTTTGAATTCTGTTACAGTCTGAATCCTCAACAGTTTTGAGGTCTGCCATGTTAACTCCTCCAGTATTACTGCAAATCGAATATCACTACACTGATGTTAGCGATAGCTTCCTTTGCGAGTTCATCCTGTTTTGCTATAGGGCCTAGACAGAAAATGGCTTCTTTTAATTTCTCTATGCAACTATGATACACAGATGTATTGTCTCCGAGAATAAGTTCCTTGTTCTCAAGGTTATCTTTGGCAACAGATTCAGTTGAACATCTCGTAACTCTCATCTTAATCAACCTCTTTAACTTGTTTTAACTTAGAATATATATCATCAGCATCTTTAAAGACTTTATCAAAATCCTTCAAAGCTTTATTCATATCTTCGTCTTCTTTTGCTGTTTCACGAAGTTCAACATTTAGACGCTGGAATTTAACGTTTATATCCGCTACGTCTGGAAATGTTTCATATACAGCTATTTCTAAGTCAGCTAAGCAGTTTACAACTCGAAACGGCCAAATATAATTCCTGATGGTTTTGTATAAAGCTATATACTGTTTTTGAATTTCGTTTGCACTAATCATTTCGTCATCATCTCGCCTAAGTATTTATTTATCAATCGATCAAGATTCAATATATCAAGTGAGTTATGCGAAGTTAAGTATTTAAATTCACTCTCTAGATTTTTATCTTGAACAGACGTAATGTATTTTAAATAAAATCGCTTGAAATTTGTTTTTGGCAAGCGTTCAATTGTCTGCTTGATTGTTTCTAGCATTGTACACCTCAACAATCTTGCTAACAGATTCTACATACTCTAATGGAATCTCGTCTACCTCTTTTCGGCTTGCTATGTATACATCATAAAACCATTGAAGAGATATTAAGCTTTGGTTCAATTGATCAATAGTAGGTATTCTGATTACTTCTCCACCAGCATACTTGCATAAGAGAATCAACTTTTCGTGACCAATTATAGAAAATAGTTCAGGCAACCAAGAAAACTCGTCTATATCATGTAATGGGGGCATCAAACTCAAAAGATAGTGGAAGTCGAGTTCCTCTGTTACAGGAAGCTGTTTTCGTCTCATAACTTATTCCTTTATGAACACCATTGCATTCTCTGATCTGGCCAGACGATTAAATTCAAGTTGTGCTCCGTATCGACTGAAAATACTATCGATGACATTCACCATTATGTCGTTCAAGTTGATGTTGTCGTTGAAGTAGATCCAAATTTCTCTAGCTTTATCTGCAACTCGAATGACCCCTTCTGTAAGCGGGCTCTCGTTTAGCTCGTCTTTTATCTGGATAGTGTCAATTGACGAACTGATGTCCTCTATTCCTTCTACTGTATTATCAGCCAACTTTTCAGATTCAGTTATATCTTCAGCAGGCTCATCTTCAAACTCGGCTGGTTGAGGCTCATCAGATATAGTTTCTTCATCTACAATCAAACCTGGCATAGGTTCTATATCGTCTGACGGGCTGACATCAGATTCGCTAGAATGATTAATCTTATCAGCACCACGATTTGGTGCAGGATGATCACTGCGTTTGACAACGCTTTCAGAAGGCTCGTTGACCTTGGTATCCAGCTGCTTGGGCTCGTTCGCATCAACATAGTCTGCAATCTGTTGCACAAGTTCGACATTGATAGGATTATTGATATTCGCTCGAATTTTGTCTTTTCGTGAGCTCGCTTTATAAAGTTTAGATGAATATATTATCTTCAACTACATGTTCCCCCTATCAATAATCGTACCCTTCTCTCATGTTATGCTCATCTGCTCATGTATATGTAATCCTTGTCCGGGTGATCATCATTTATTATATATGCAAAAAACAACGAATATGTTTCATTCGTGAATTTGTTTATGAAACAAATTCTATATTTATGATATCCTTGAGAGAGATTCAATCCATAAACAGAAATATCGAGCCAACTGTTACTGCAGCAACAATCTTTTACATAAGCTGATACATCTACATCAGATATATCAGGTTCGAGCTGTTCGACTTGATACAATGCAAATTCTCTGTCAACATATGACGGAAGTTTCAGATAAGCTGTAGCATCGATTGCAGATTTGGTAAATGACTTCGTTACTGCAGGCAATCTGATCTCATCGGTGCAATCCAGAAGGAAATAAGGCTTCATTCTCAGCTCACTCCCAGCTTATTATTGAAATCGGCATTGTATCTTGGTATGCTTGATCGGGATGTATCACTGTATAACCTTGAGATTTAAGTTCTGACTTCATAGCGTCACTCAGGTACCGGTCGCAGACAACAGACGTTTCACCGCAATTAGCTGCCCCATTTATCAGCGCAGCTACTGACATCTTTTCATGCTCAGCAAGGGCTGATTCTGCTACTGCTCTAACTTCTGCAGCTGAAAGTAATTCAGTTATAGCTTCTTTTTTTATGAGAGCCAAATTGATCACCTCGTGATATAAGGATTATATTTCAAGAGTATACAAGGTTCGATCAGTTATCTTTGACGAACTCACAAATTAAATCATGTTTAGCCGTATTTGTAGTAGCTCCTGTTGTAATGTTTAGATGTTTATTTGTCCATATAGCTCCAAGCATGTTCCAGATAAATGCTCTAAAATGATTTTCATCGTTATCGCCTCGAAAATATTTAAGCATATGTCGAACTCCACTATCTATGTAACAACTCAAGGGCAATCCTTTTTCCCAATTGTGCTCACCATACTTCTTTGCCCCTTCCTCGTAATGTATAGATACTTCTAGAATTGCCGTATATACATCTACCTCAGCCGATTCAATGAATTCTTGAATAGCGAGGTACAAGTTGTAGTCTTGTTTTGTCTGCATGAATTCATCGATGTATGAAAGTATCAAAGCTTCTGATCTATGTTCAAACATAGGAGCCACCACATCTAACGGCAGCAAATCACACCGTCCTTTACCTTCCTGTATATCTCGAACTGCGCCAGAATCAAATTTACGTCGGTTACCTGAATCTTTGATCATTGCATTAATCCTCTACTTTCTCAAATCTGTATTTACCGTTTACTTTGCCGCCTGTACGTAACGCAGAATATATCAGAGATCTATCTATTCCAAGTTTCTTACCTGCGTCATATCCAGACTGGAACACCTCTTGAGTCTCAATGCATCGTATTTTACCGACTCTACCCGATTTACCTTTGCTGTAATAAAGATTCTCAGGTCGAAGGTTAGAGTAATCCCCATCTTTGAATTTGATAAATCTACAGCCTTCTATTGGGGTTAGGAAGCATTCCGCAACGAGCGAAGATACTAGAAGGGCAGTTGCTCGGCCATTTTTATAGATGCACACTCTATACCGATTATCTCGACCTTTTGTAGGTGATAGAATATGTTGAGTATTGTTATTTCGTATTCTGCCATACGACGATGCGGAAAATCTAGAATTTAGAGACTTTATCGGCAACCATACTTCATCGCATTCTTGAGATTCAAACTCAATCTTTGACCAACAGTGAAAAGGAACACACTTGCCGCAGTGGATACATTTCCAGTGCGGCTCGCATCCTTTATACATCAGATCGTCTATCCGAATAGCTTCATGGTTCAACTGATTCACCTCTCAAAAATTAAACAGCTTCTTAGATTTCACTATATTCTTTTCACTCAGCGCGTACTTTCCAGATGTCATCTCTTGAATTGCCCGCATTGTAATAACTACTCTGCAAGAGCTGCTCTCTTGTGCTTGCTCAAGCGTAAATCCGAGGCTTTCAATATAATCATTCAGCTTTTTTAAATTGTATGCATCGCAGGTCTCTACAAAGCTCAGGTTAGATTTTGTTTTTGAAGTTCTAGTTCGTTTTGAAATAGATATAACTCCAAATTCTGGTACAAGTATCTTGCAGTAACCTGCAATCAACCTGTGACTGATTGAGTCAGCAGAATAACAATCATATTTAGACAATGCATCAATTGATGTCATACCATATAGATGAGTCTTAACATTCGGGTTAGAAGACGCTTTTATGACTTCGTTGACCTCTCTGAGGTATATGTTTTTCTCTGACTGAGACGCATCGTTTGCGGGGCTGATTCCTAAGTAATGAAGCGGCTGACCTGACTCATCTCGCCATTCTAGCATCATCTTGAGATGATCAAAGCTCTCGCCAAAATGCTGAACAGGCATCAATTTATCTGGAGACTTCATCTTGGTACGCATGTACAAGAAATTCTCCCAGGACTTACGAGCCGATTCAATATAATCTTCTTCAGATTTAGGCTGCCCAAAATGACCTGGTATAGTATCGAGCTGAGCGCATACGTCAAAATCTCCATCTATTGAGTTTAAGTAATCTAGATATTCGTCAACTGTTGTGTTGGCTTTTCCGGTGTGTATTGAAAAAGCTCCACTATCTATAAAAAGAGTTTTGCAGAAACCTTCATGTCTCCATTTTATAGCTTTGGTTATAGCATGTCGATCAAGCTGGGTTATGAGAATATCTATTGGCTGAAAGTTAGGAGTATTAAGAAGCATATCGTGCATCTCATCTGTCAAGCTGCCTGAAAAATAATAAGTTTGCATGTGTTTATCTCCATCTATTCAAAATTTAACTAATTACAGACATACATTATAACGATGATCACTCACAATACTTACACTCAAATACAAATCGTGCAAGCACTGCGTGTTCTGCAATCTTTGAAGATTCCAGATCATTCAAGCAATCAATACATGCGCGTTTGATATGAACATCGTCTGTTATGGTCATTATGTACTGAATAACAATCTGTGTAGGTATATCTTGATTATCAGAATAATGATTTAGTTTCCAAGTTATATTAGACACTGAATCGTTGAAACGCAGCAAATCTTTCATCGACTCAAAGTATCGTATTTGCTCGTCGGTCATATTCATGACGTATTCAGCATCTTTAAAAGACCGCACACACTTCCATACGGAAGACTTCCGTGCTTTCTCTAGTTTGGCGCTATCACGAGATTTAGCTATCATCTCAATATCTCGTGTCAATGGCGGTGAAGTTTGAATAACTATGCTTCTGCTTATTATCGTATCAGGAACTTTCTGTATATTAGTGCACGTTACAACAATATAAACATTGGGCATAGGCTCTTCCAGAAATTTAAGAATAGTGTATGAACTAGACAGCTGCCCTCCATCTATATTTTCGATGCATACGACAACAGGCTGACTCAGCTCGTAACACGCGTCAATGCAATCTCGAATTGACTGGACATCGCATTTTACTACTTGAAAATCTGATACATTTAATAGCTTTGAATACTGCTTAGCTAAAAACGTTTTGCCGCTACCTGAAGGACCTACCAATAGCAGACTTTGACTTTTATATCGTGCAGCTTCTTCAAGCTTTTTCAGCGAATCTCTTTGACAGATTAGTTCCATTTCATATCCTCCAACGAAGGTATATTTGGATAATTAAGCAACGAAATCAGATACATCACGTGAGAGGTTGCGTCTGCAGTTGAATATGAACGAAGTTTCTTCAGCTCGCTATAAGTATGATTAAACATGTAATATATATCAGGAGCTGTCCAATATTTGCTGTACTCCTTTAAAATCGAGTCACTATACTTACTAGATTTAACTTTATCCAGCTCGATCATTGTTGATAAAATTGCGTAAAGAATTCTATCCGGATCTTCTTGGTAGCGATCAATTACATTCATCAGGTACGCAAAGTTCTTAGCGGCTATTCCTTTTTTCAGATCTGTCTCTGTCGACGCAGCTGATCTACCAAACAACGATCTAACTTCTTCTGCAGAAATATCATTCAGTTGTGTTTGGTTGAGTTTAGATAAGCATATGCAGACGTTCTGAGCTTGCCCGTAATCTGTTGTCATTTTTGCAACAGTACCTATTAGGCTCGGAGGAATGTTAGGAAAATCATTTGATAAATAAGACCGAATGAATTTTTCAGAAACTTGATTTATCTCTACGCAATACTCTCCTAGATGTTTATCAAGTTTTGAAGCATATTTTGTATTCTGATAAATCAGTATAACTGTTCCTTTTATCTTTAATGAAGTCAAACGCTTAGCAAGTGTATCGTCAAGTTTGGATGCAAATTCGTCATCATATCTCACTATGTATAGCTTAGGCTGAAGGGGCACAACTTGTTTAGTTGACATCAACTTTATTATCTCTGATACCGAAGGGCATTCAACTTTCGAACCGCCATAACTTTGAGATATAATTTCTGCGTATTTCATTTTTATGCCGTATTCTTGCCCTAAGAAGATGTACAACTTACTAGGAGTATTTGAAAGTATTTCAGTTCCAACGTCAATAAGTGATCGCATTATATCTCTCCAAATAAATCACAGAATGTGCTGAAAGGCATGATACATAGTTCTGTATTTTCACATGGCTGCAGAACCTTAGGCCTATTAGAATTAACCATCTCTAAAGCCTTCATAGCTTCAGCTTGTTTGAATGATATGCTTTTAGAGTTGGTACATTTAAATGTTACCTCTTCAAATTTTATATTGAATATAGAAGCACAACAACGACGTAACAGTACCCAAGTTGATGACGCAGTTTGGCTACCATCGTCAACAAACAGCGCAGGTACTTTCTTAATAGCAGTTGCTTCTCCACATATCTTATTCCAATGGTTAAAGCTGAAGTTGATAGTTTTAGATACAGATGTTTTAGTTTTGCATTCACCTAACCAATAACGATTAGTAATATCTCCAGGATGACAGCTCCTACTACCACTACCAGAGACAACACTCCACCCTAACATAGACGAAACGAGCTTCTCTTGTTTATCGCTATAGTACTTCGTCGGATGATCCATCTGAAAATTCCTCGCTTGATCCGTTTATATCGTCTAGAATAAATTTCTTGAGCCGTTCGTAGTACTCCCTATCCGACTGAAGAAATTCATATACTCGTGTAAGTCCGTTCAGCTTAACAGGCTTTCCGCCGCGTTCTAAAACTTCACCCGTATTAGGATCGGATACAGTGAACCAAGCTCCAGTTTTGGAGATTATGCCGTATCGTTTTATAGCGAGCTGAGCATAGTCCATATCTTCTCTAATACCAGACTGACACATCAAGAAATATGATGCATTTTTTCTATCGTTAGGAGCAGATTTCTGCTTCACAATTTTTGAATTAATTATGTAACCTGCAGGATTTTCTGCGCTCTTTGGAAGCTCATTACCTAAGAAATCTACAGGTTGACCAACCTGGAACAGAATTCTTAAACAAGCATAGAACTTAGGAGCTTCTCCTCCAGGAGTCTTTACGACATAAGGATTGTCCATGTTCTGACGAATTTGATTAATGAATATCATTGTACATTCATATCGAGTCAGCAGTGGAACAACCTTACGACAGAATACTGTTAGTAACCCCGCTAATGAAGCGACTGTCCTTTCCCCATACTTTTTCTCAAGTTCAGACTTTGGAACGAGTGAAGGCAGAGAATCAAGGACAACTAAACCTACCTGTCCCGTACATATCAATTCTTGAACGGTCTGAAGTATGTCTTCAGCAAACACATCAGGCGGCTGCATTATCTCAATTTCGCTGCCATCTACACCGAGCGTTTTTGCCCAAGCTCCATCGAACGAATGCTCAAGATCAATGTAAAGAACTTTCTTCGGTCCGTTTTCCTGAAGCTCTTCTGCTTCAGAAGCAGCCGATTTTATTCCAGTTGCAGCTATTTTTCTCAAGTCTATGATCTTTTGCTCATGCTCCGCTTTAAATATCTTTACAGCATTCTTGCAGATATCAACAGCGCTAGAGCTTTTGCCGCCTCCAGGCTCTCCGAAGAATTCAGTGATTTTGTTTCGGGGAATACCACCATAGCAGCTCCAGTTCATTAGAGGCGATGAAAACGGAATTTTATCCCCTCTATCTGCTCGAGCTGCATCCATCAATGATTCGCATTGCCAATCTTTCTTCTTCTTTTTGATTATATCATCGTAGAGTGACATTTAGTTCATCCTTATCCTATATATGATTTACCTTTTGTTTGATTATACTCAGGCAGTTCAGTTGGGCTGATCTCGCTCACCGGATTTGATTCTTCAGTACGTTTTCTTGCGTCCCAGATTTTCTTTGCGGACATGATAAGCTCTCTGGAGTAAGACATCTCTTTTTCTACCCGAGTTAACAGATTACCGTAAGCAAGAAGCAATATCTTGTCGTCTATTGTTTCGAGAGCTGCGTACTCCTTACGCTTGCTCTCAGACGATTCTGTCGAAACTTTTGCAATATCAGCTTCTCGCCTCTTGATGCTCAATTTGAGAACTTCTTGAGATGTTTGCAACGCAGATATAGATTCTGCAACTTCAAACAAATTAACGGGAACCTCAGTAAGTATCCATTCAAGCTCAGCATCAGTGATTGGCCTCGATTTAGACTTCAATCTACTAAAAAGCGCTCGCTGATCTTTGAAATAAGGCTGAAACGATTCAGCATACGTCTCGTCACACCAATCTGACACTGATTTAAGATCATCAGCATAGCGCTGTTCGATAGCTTTCAAGTTCAATTCATGCACCTGCCTTAGGTATAGAACATAAGTATGTAAGTGCTACTTCTTGGAGATACTTTGTAGTTTTAAGCTCAGCATTCATGGAAAGAAGCTTATTTGCAAGCTTCAAACATACCGAAGAATGTTTGACAGTGTAGCACGATATCTTGTCTTGATACTGAGACGGAATCATGGTCTTTTCAATATCTTTCAAGAAAATGTATTTTACAATATTAATAACGAATGAATGGAAACCTGTAAACCAGGTATTGAAGTTTACTCCGGAATTATACACTCTATCTACAATCGACGCAATCTGCGTGTTGTCTTTCTTAGCATACGCGTTAAGAAGATCAAAGTAATCATCGTAAGCAGGCAAGCTGAGCGCGTTTGTAATGTTGCTCATATTAATATTTGAGCTATATGCAAGCGCCTTGTCAAGCAGAGTTAGCGCATCTCGCATTCCGCCTTGGGCAAGTTTAGCGATGTACTTAACTGCGTCCATTTCGTAAGTAATCTCTCTACCTTCAGCTTTCTCTGAATCGAGAACAAATTTCAACCGACTTACAATGCCGTTAAGACTGATTTTAGAAAGTTGAAACGTCTGAACACGCGATAGTATTGTTGCAGGTATCTTCTCTGGATTGGTAGTTGCAAGAAACACTATAGATGAAGCTGGCTGTGCTTCTAGAGGAGCCAGCAGCACTTGCCAAGCTTGCTGAGACAGAACATGTACCTCATCGATTATGAAAACTTTGTACTTTGTTCCAACTGGATATGTCTTCATCTGCTCTACAAGCTTTCGCATAGCTTCTACACCATTGTTTGAAGCTGCATCTATCTCAATAATATTGGAAAAGCTGCCGTTTAGCTCTCGAGCCATTACACGGCAAGTAGTTGTCTTTCCTATACCTGCACTTCCTATAAAAAGGAAGTTTCGACAATCTATGGTATCCGATTTACAGATGGATTTAAGTATATCTACAACAACTGACTGCTCGCAGATTTCATCGAATGTCTTAGGTCTATATTTGACAGCTAAAGAAGGCATTGCAGTAATTCACCCCCATTGATTACATTTTTGTTTGTATACGCACATTCCACACCATTTGTCACCCTTTGGTAGTCTTTCCGATGGAATGTTTAATTCGACATCTTCCTTGATTGAAGCAATGTTATCTTTGACAGCTTTTATTTGATAATCCTTGACGTTGAATTCGTAGCATTTCATATTGCCAAATTGCCTGTCAACATAGATAAATAGAACTTTGGATACATTAAGAAATGTACAATAACATATAGCTTGATCCTCGTCTTGTTTACGTTGCTCGGTCAATCCTTCAAACGTAGACCGCTCAACTGACTTTATCTCAATAACTATATATTCGTCATCAATATGAAGAAACCCGTCAACTGAAAATTTAATAGGAACTTCAGATAGAAAAACTTTTGTCTCGTACTCAGAATGCTCTACCTCAAAACAGTCTCGGTTGTATATCGTCGAGAGATAATCTTCGACATCAACCCATTGTTCGCTATAAAGTTCCTGCAAATTAGCTTGGATCATTTTATGTATAAATTCTCCGAGCTTTGCAGTGAATTCTAGTTGACTATCTAGTTGAAATGAAGGATCAGGCTCCGTACCACGAAGCCTGAACCAACTTTTTCGTTTACATCTGAATGATGAAGGAGCGAAACACTTACTTGGAACTCTTGATCGTTCTTCAGCAAGCTTAGTATCTCGAAAATCTTCATACTTCTCTAAGAAGTCTAAGCTCAAAGTCGAATTAAATCGAGACATCCTACGCTGACTGTATGATACGAATGCCATCAGTCCTCAGCTCCTGCAACAAGGATAACCATATTCTCCGTCCACATCAGCAGACCGACAATTTCCTGAGACTCATTGTTGATAGCAGGCGCAACCATAACCACTTCTTGATCAAGATTAGAAATTGCAGACTTCAGTGTCTTGGATTTCATATTGATTGTGTAAGCAGCGTTTCTATCACCCTCTACGTCTACGACACAATTGATACTATTATCAACGAAAGACATCTGCTCATTCTCAAGAGTAACCTTGACGACATGAGTATCAATACTTTCAGACCGAAGAAGTTCTGACTGACTCAAAGATTTAAGTATCTGAGGAGTATTAACTTTAACAGCCTTATCATCTGTTTTGACCATCATGCTCAGAATGATATCAGCATTATAGCTGCCAAACTTCGGGTTATCCTCATAATCAGGCTTGATCTCAGAGCAGAATGTATAACTATCGGTTTCGATGCTAACTATGTATGATTTATCTCGCTTTGTTATCTTAGCACCTGACGGAACAGAAGCAAAAGTATTAATTACTTCGCTGCGAAGCAGGCAAGTTTCATCGAGTGTATTCTTCCTAGAATGTGTAAAGATGCCGTTATCCATATCACCGACAACGATATCACCGTCCTGACCTGCCCATACTCGGGTGAATACCGGATTGATGAAAGACATCGCTATTGCAAACATCTGATGATCGTCAACAAACTTCCAGCTCTCTACATCGAGATCAGCTGTACTGATTGCTGCACCCTCTGTATTCGGACGTGTCAGCTCCATGTCTTCGACATCTATGATCTTTGCAAGCGTAAACTTTGACTTACCAGAGTAAAGTACAACTCCACCGTCAACAAACTCGATGCGAGTGACTGCAGCATCAAAGGTGCTTACAAGCTGTTTGAGCTTAAGACAGTCAACAAGAACTATAGGTGATCCGTCGCCTTCGGCTCCACCTTTGAATGCTGCTTCAGTAAAAACATTGTCAGTTTCAATGTTCACGTAAAGCAATCCGTCTTTGACTGAAAGCTGGGCTACATTACTTTTCTGACTGAATTTAGACACATTAGAATTAACTATAGCTAAGTTCAGCCCATCACAAAATGGTTTTGTTGCTACCGTATAAATCATAGTTGATCTCCTGTCTTGATAATTTTTGAACACTTTAGATGGTGTTTACTACTATAACGATTTGTTAACTGACCCTGTTAACCACCGGCTATCTAGAGCCCCGATTACATTTTGTTTGTCTAGATTATTCTTAATCATGAAATCGGTGAGTGCAGTTTCGAATTCTTCTGATCTTACACCGTTGATACCGTATGCTCGGTCACCTCGAGGCTTTGACCCATCCGCCTCCTTATACACAGGCAAGACATACTCTGCATCATACAGCATGTACTGTAGCCATTTTACACCGTCTTCATCAGCTTCATCGATGCTTGCAGGCTTTTTATATGGACATGGATACTCAAGACCATACCATCGCATTGCAGTAGTTACGTCGCAATAGATTTTAAACGGCAAGAAATCAGCAGCGTCTGTCATGTTATTACTCAGAAGTTTTGCTCCCTCTTCAGCGTATTCAATGGGTACTTCAACCATTATCTCGTCATGAATCGGGCAAAGTATCCTACCGCCTATTCGTTTCCACTCCGGGTCATTCGCTATTCTGAGTAGAGCCATTTTAGTAAGGTCTGCGGCACTCGTTTTACAATTATGTTTCCATAATCACTGACTATATCTTCGCTAATTATGATTAGCGTCTACCATTTCGAAGGGTAACTCAACTTCCCTCCTACTCCTCTACAAAGAGGATAGTCGATACATCTTCATACTTTCAATGTCCACGAATATCCAAGAAATTTTGCTCTTTTTCCGTTTTTGTTGAACTTATCAGCGTAATATTTTATTTGCGAAGTATCTCCAACGTTAAACTTATGTTTATTAGAAATACTGCAAGCATATTTAGCTGCATCAGAAAGCGATTCAAATACTTTAACTACCTTATCGTCTTCAATCATACCTACTTTTGTTTTTCGGCTTTCGTTGTATGCTCTGCATCCTTTCATACAAACATCAAGATTAGATAAAGTACTTCTTCTGCACAATTCTTTTGTTTCTTCTGAATGCTTTCTTCCTTTATTCAACTCTCGTTGCAAATTTCTAAAATATTCGCTTTTGCATATTTTATCATGTTTAGCTACAGCAGAAGGATCATCCATTGGATTTGAATCTCCTCCTAATGTTACATTGTATCCACCTTCTGAATAATGTGTATGCAATGTCTGTATGTAGTATTTTTCCCAAAATTCCCAAGAATCATCTTCAACTTGAGCAATTAACTCAATTGAAAAATTCTCTTGTCCGTATTTATGAATTGCACAAGCAAGATAGTATCTATCACCATATTCAAATGCGTGACAGTGTTGTTTGAACCTCTCTTTGTACCCTACCTGTGTTTTTCCTACATACTTTTTTCCATTAACATTGTTTGTAACTAAATAGATATCAATCATACTTAACCTCCATGTTTTGTAAGATCTTACAAATAATTAAGGTTAAATATTCAAAAGTATACTTGACACGGTATTACCTGCTATCCAACGATGGACCGTAGGCTTTCTTAGTCAGCTGATTCGTCTCTGGATTCTCATTTATGAGAAGCTTCATATCTCGTTAGCTTCATGAAGCAGTCTTATTTAGCTGATACCGTTAGCACTGTCAAATTAAATTGGCAGCACACCGCTGAGTAATGGCGTTAGATAGATAAGGGCGGTGCCTTATTCACCCTGCACAATACCGTTTACAACCTGACGCGTTGCGTCATTTATCTTTGCACGATTATTGATAACTTTTATGTGCTCCTCTTCATAGAGCTGCTTTGTTCGTTTTGCTATCTGCCCAAAGTACTTATAAGATTTGAATTCGCGTTCAAGTTCTTTGACCACTCTTTCTGGAATTTCGCCTTTGTGCTCAAGCGTCGAAATATCGAGGGGGTCAATATCAGGATTAACATAGCCTTTCAGAGCTTTGAATTCAAACTCAGGCAAAGTCATATCAGGTAAGTGTCTACGTCTTCCTAGAATAGTTTCTGTATATCCGAGTTTTCTGCATCTATCTTGGCTTGAAATCATCATGTTTCTAAGTCCAGGAAACGCAGCCATGACAGAATCAAATACTTTCTGAGCTGCTTTTGTTTTTTCTTCGTCGCTCATATCATCACGCTTGCCGTATAGTTGCTCAGCAATAGATGGGATAGATCTACCATACAGCACTCCTAATAGTACTGATTTAGCTTCCGATCGTCTTGCTTTACCTTCTGGCTGATATTCATGAGTTTCGGGATGAAATTCAAGACAGCTCTCATAAGGTACTCCATACGAAACACTTGCTATCATTGCATATGCATCTTGTCCTTTGATGAAGCCGTCTATCATTGTTTTATCTTGAGCAACATACGCGCACAGACGAGGTTCCTGCTGACTGTAGTCGCTGTTCATTATTACGTATCCTGGAGTTGCTCTAAACAGATGCCGTATATCGGCTGCGTGTGAAGGGATATTTTGCAGATTCGGTTCAGCTGAAGACATTCTACCAGTATCAGCGCCTTGCTGCTTAAAAGTTCCGTGAATTCTTCCATCCGTCGATACTGCGTTCGGCATCTTGTCAACAAAAGTATTGATCAAAACATTCAAGCTGCGAACTTTCAGTATCTGATTAGTTATGGGCATATTCAGCTCGTTTAGAAAATTCTTATCGGTGCTTTCGTTCTTACCTTTTGGAACTTTTAACAAATCATAGACCAAGTACTTAACATGCAGCGTCGACTTAGGATTAAAGTCAACTCCTCGCAAGAATGGAGGCTTAGAAGATGAAGAAACGACAGAATTATTGATAACATCTTGAACCATTGCTTGTAGCTTCTCGTTTTCGCAATCTAGTTCAGCATGATATCGCGCTTGAAGCTTTTTTGCTACATCTTGATCTACATACATGCCTGTTCTATGCATCTGCTGACAGACTTTTATTAGCGGAAGTTCTACATCCCAGATAAGTCTTGCAATAGCTTCTAGATGAGCTTTCTTACACTTAGGATGCGACTCAGTGCAGTAAGGAAGCTGCCATTTGAAAAGTTCGTAGGTTATTTTAGCATCATTTGCTGCGTAAAGTTTCGCTACTTCTGGCTTACAATAGGGGAACAGACTCGGTTTGAAAAAATCCGAGAATCGCATCGGGTCGCCTTTTCCCTTTAGCACATACTTGTTGTAAAGGGATTTTAGGTCGTTCTTGAGCTCGTTTTCTTTCAAACATCTCCAAGCTACTATAACATCGTAGTAGCAGTTATCACAAAAATCAACTCCAAGATCTTTGTATATGAATGATAAGTCAAAGTCAGCATTTGCAAATATCAGCTTGACCGATTTCAGTCTCTCAAACTCTTGTCCTATCTGCTCATATGTAAGCTGATTCTTGTAAGGAACTTCAAATATCGGTACCAGGTGCTTACTAGGTATGTAGCATTCCGGCATACCGGGAACATATAGCGAAGTTCCTACTATGTGATCATGAATTCTATCAAGGCCTGTTGTTTCTGTATCTATTCCAGCATATCCAAATTCTATACATTTGTTAACATAATCATGAAGTTGATCTTGACTTGTTATCAATATAGCTTCAGAATCTTTGAAATATTGCAAAACTTGTTCTGATATAGAATTCAGCTCAGCGTTGATTGATTTCGTTTTAACAGATTTAGGTTCTTCGGCAAGCAGCTTGCTTCTATCTGCTACTTCCTTAAACTTAGCCATATCAGCTTTGCTAAAAAGCGACAAATTTGCACCTCCTCATAAAAAAATAAGCTGCTAAACATGATAAGTTATCACACTCAGCAGCTTATACATATTGTTTAGAATACTACGTCATCTTCGTCATCTAGCTCAGAATATGACGCGTCGTTCACATCTGCTGCAAGAGGCTCAACATCAATATCTGATTCGAGGAGAGATGTTTCTACGTCGCTTGCGTTCGGCATAGAAGATATGCTTCTAGGTTTGACCTGATATTCAGGCAATGAAGTAGCCGAATACGGCGTATAGCTGCTTGAATCAGATTTTTCGTCCTCATTGAGCAGGCTCTGTAGCTCTGCTGCAGAATAATCCTTGCAAACCTTGTTGTAATATTCAGGCGATATTGAATTGTTTTCTGCGAGTATCTGAGCATATGATTTAGACGTATTTCTCGCTACAGCTTGGATATCATACGTGGTGTTGACATCACCTGCAGCACCGTGGCGTGTAATCCGGAATACATACTCGGACGGATTAAAGAAGTTTTTGAATACCTGCTGTTCAAGCTGAGGCTCAAACCGCATAGATCTATCCCAGAACTGAATCTCTCCTGCTTCTAGATTGTAGAGCGGGATGAAAAGCTTTGTTTGGACGCGTATGCCTTTTCGGCATGCTGGGCAGTTAGTTCCGATGCACTGTACATATCCGCTATAACTGCTAGATTTGATATAGTGCGTATCTCCGACAAGCTCATCGTCTCGGTTGCGATATAAGAAAATTACGTCTGCATAATCTCCGTCGTTACGCAGAAGAAAGAATCCACCGAACCGCGACTCATTATAATCGGTTACTTTCTTGAAAGCCATAGTGTACCTCCGTTGATGTATATTGATATATCACTAAACGAGTCAAGGTTTGACTCGTACAGTTACAAATGAGTTCGAGTTTTCTTTTAGTTTGAGCTCAACTAGCTGAACACCTTCGCACGCTAAATCATAGCAGATTGAACGAGCAAGGCTGTCAGCTATAGACTCTGCGCAGAGCGCATCGTCAAACCCTGTACAAGGTACTCCGATCTCTGAAAGACATTTGACTATTTCAGAAATAGCATCATCAGATTCTGAATTGTACAGAAATTGCTTATCAAACAGATTAGCATCAAGTATTGCTTTGAGCTGCTCAAATGTTATGACCAATGAGTCAGGTACTTCGACAACTACCTCTACAAGATAGGAATGACTATTCAGAACATATGTCCCTTTCCGGTCATCGAGCGTGGGCATTAGATAAGAACATTCAAATCGGCTTCGTTGAGTTAATGTTTTATTTCGTTGAGTTAATGCTTTATTCATATTGGTGTCCTCCTAGATACTATAACGATTCAATCTTCAGCAAACTCAGACAGCGCAACTTGAAGCTGGACAATTATATCAGCTTTCTTAGCTTTATAGCCTGCCGGTAATCTTGTACCGTTAAGAAGGTTGTCCACTATCACCTGTGCATCCGGACCTAAGCTGAATACAATATTCCAGAAGTTTTCACGGTCAAGAATAGAGTCTATTGTATCAGATGCTACTACAAAGCTGAAAAGATCCAGCTCCTCTGCATCACCAGAACTACTAGAAACTGCAATGTTAGACGTTTCGTTTTCATATCGCTCTCTGTCGATTTTGATATCATGGCAGATACAATACATACAGTTATACGCAATACGATATATGTATCTAGGAGAGAAGCGATTAGGTGCTTTCTCAATGACCGGCACGTTCTTCTGCAAATACTGCAAACAAGTTGATACTCCGTCCTCATCTACAGCATAAAAGCTTTTAGCTTTGTACCAAGCAAGAGTTATCTGCTCAAAAAAGTTCACAAAAAGCGCCGCTGCTTTCTTGTCCGGATCAAGCTCCATCCAAGTATTATAAGCAAGCGGCGTATCAACGCCGATAAACTCCTTGAACATATCTCGAGTCTGATAAAACGGAGATTTGCAAACTAAAGTTTCGGCGCATCGATCTGATCTCTTACCATCGTTAAGGGTAGGTTTCATCTTGGTGTCCTCCTCGAAGAGTGTTGATATGATAAATACTTAACTTGTTACACTACGTGTATATTATATACGATTCAGTATAAAAAGTCAAGCCCTCGATGAAATTATTAATACTTCATTAATAATTAGAACTTAAGATTATTGAAAGATTTATAATCTGAATATTCTCGTCTGAATCCCCTTGCGATTATATCAGGATTAGCGTCATCACGACTGAACGCAACCCCTACCTGTAATCCATCAACAGACCTCTCAGAAGATTCAATGGTGAAGATGTATTCTACTCCTACCATCTTCCCATTTCTATTAGGTCTTGGCTTTGCTTCGACGTCTATCTTATCGATTTCTGGAAAGTCATTCAATATGATTTTGAAAACTTTTGAAAACTTGTTCCGTGTTACAGTGGGTGCATTATCTAAAAATTCAGATGACATGCACTTTGCTTTCTCTTCTTCAAGCATTGAGTCTGTTATATAAGGCGGAGCTGCTATTGATGCTGTGTTAAACGCAGATTTAATTTCAAACAGTGTCGAACCTGAAGCAAGTTTTGATCGTATTGTTGTTATTATTCCAGAGTTCAGTCCTGTTGTAGAGAATACGAGTGAATGCTCGTGCTCCTCATTCAAAAACTCGTCAATAGGCATTAGATAATATACAGCACCATCTTTAGCTTTATAGAAATATTCTGGAACGTTGAAATTATCTCCGTTATCTGATTCGTGGTCTCGGCATATGGTTATATCAGTTAGCTTCAATGACCGTTTGTGTTCTGATACAAACAGATATATATTGTTTGCCCAGTTGAAACCTACACTGCTGATTCTGAACCAAATAGAGCTATTTCCAGCCCTTGAATCATACTGACCGCCATATCTAACTCGGCAGAATTGCTGGTTCAACGACTGCTTTATGTTGATCTGCAACTCATCAGCTGTATCTCTTACAGAGTCTACATAGCTATAAAGATCATCGACATTAGAAAAATCGCAGTATTTTTTAAATATTTTGATATATTCAGAAGTAGATAATGGATAAGGAAATGTATATGGCAATGAATTGAGCTCGTCCTCAAGAGTAGCAAGAATTGACTCTTTATCAGCGTCGAACTCAACAACGTTTTCTATAAGAAGCGCCATCCATGCAGCTAACACCGTCTCTGCAAGCTCTATATCTTTTGATTTTGTAGATATGATGAATGACGCAGCTTCAGCTTCTGAAGATAAGTCACTATCCCCCATTGCGTATATATGAACTTTAACAGGAAACGCTGTGTTATCAGATCTTAGCATCCAAGCCTTAGTCATTTGAGTCTCTCCTAACTACTGAAAGCTTAACTTTGAGTTTATTTGATTTTGCATCAGATTGAATGCTATCAAGCTTCGTCTGAAGTACCTTATTACGATGCATCAGACCTTGTATCAGCTTATTATTTTCGTCTTCTACTTTGTATGCAGCTTCAAGCGCATCTTCTAACTCCTTTATCTTGCCAAAAGCGTACACTACAAGATCGTCTGCGGAACATTTATTAGTTATAATTCTATCCACGTATCATTACCTCCTACATTCGAGATTCATAGATCTCATTGAACTCTTCAAGCGATAAATCGTTTAGGTCTTTACCTTGAGGAATATTATTCATTCGTCTAACAATTGCTACATCTTTCAACGCATTTTTAAGTTTATGCGCAGCACGGTCCCCAGCTTCGTCAGGATCAACTCCAAGAACAAACTCCTTTACACCTAATGACCGTAGTTGATTTATCTGAAATGGTGTTCCTGTGCCTAAGAGACCAACAGCGTTATATCCATATGCAGCAGCTGTTAACACATTGAAGCAGCTCTCTGCTATAATAACGATTCGGCTATTTTTATCTAACTCATACAATCCATACAACGGCTTTGTTATTCCGGAAGGCATATAGAAAGCCTTTCCTTCTATCGATCGTCTACAAATAAACAAGGTCCTTCCTGATGAATCTCTTACAGGAAAAGTTACACACGGCACTGGATTCTTCCTGCCAGGGGGTGTATAATTTGCGTCAAATCCTACATCATATTTTTCAATTACAGCATCTGTTAACTTCCGCTTATAAACATAATCAACTGTAAATCTATATTTAGATAATTCTTCCTCTGAAACATATGATGTTGTTTGTTGCGTAGCTTGCTTTATATAATTAAGAGCAAATTTGCTTTTCATTTGGGTCATCATGTCTTGAGGTATCAGATACTCAAATTCAAAGTCACCTTCAAAGCCCTCAACGTTTTCTTTAAGCCAATCAATACCTTTCTCGTTGATGTTCCTAGACTTCAAAATCTCAGTTATGAGATCAGGAAGCGGTAAAGCAATCTGACAAGCAAAACAGTGCGCAAACCCTTGAGGGTATAGTTGCCCATTCCTGTACTCTTCTCTCATCAGTATGCCAAAAGATGGCTTTCGTTCATTACCTCCGTTGTGAATCGGACAATAACAGCTATAGTAGTTACCGATCTTTTTGTTTGGCCGTATTAACCCCATATCAGCCATCTTGTCAACTATCTCTTCTACATCCATAATTCCGTAATCAACTCTTCGCTATTTTGATATCCTTCTTTTCAAGTATCATAACGAGCAACGACTAGAATTCAACGTCATCATAATCATCGTCGTCATCATCTATGTCTTCTGGTATTACATGATCTCTATGAACAATCTTAGTTGTAACTATAGGTGCAGACATTGACGGACCGGTGGGTGCTGCATCTGACTCTTCGTCAGAAACTAACTCAGTCGTACCTGTATTCGGGTCCCAGACATAAGAAAACGATTGCTTATCATTCTTTGCTGTTCGTGACTTTTCCAGTCGAATGTCTAATATATGCTTGTCAAACACTTGCCGTAGCGAAAAAACTTGAGTAGCAATTCGAGCTGGGTGGTCACTTGATTCAATATTGTAGATAGACGGCCAAGGATCGCCTTTTTCATCTTTGTTTTCTTTTGTCTCACGGTTAGCTTGGACTGCCATTACAACGGCGCAACCATAAGTTTTGCTCAGTTTAAACAGATCGTTTGAGATATTCTTATATCGTATAGAATCATTAGGCGCCGGTTTACTATCCTCAATGTATGACATACCATCAATTATAAGCAACTTAATTTTGTGCTTCTTTACAAGCTGCTCAATCCCTCTAACAGTAGTCTTACTGTCGGGCATATCTTTATCTTCTACTACTAATGCACCAGTCTCTTCTGATACAAGCCGTTTTATGTATGCTTTGTATTCGTCTGAATATTGACCACGGTACAAATCAGAACTGCGAAAATGCCCTCTCCATGTATCAAATCGGGCGCCAATGAAGCTTGCTTGCATCTCAGGGCTATAATAGAGAACTGGAAATCCGTGTGCCTGTGCAGATTCCATCATCTTTGTGCAGACCCAAGATTTACCTGTATTAGTTCGAGCTACAATCAAACAGAATTCCTCTACGGTAGACAGCCCGCCATACATCAGTTTGTCTAGTTCAGCAAATCCTGTAGGTATCCGAGCCTGTTTATTGAATTCTATGATCTGATTACTTCGTTTTTCCGCTTCTTTTATTATGTTCATCGGAGCTGAAGAATCGAGCATCTGAGCTTTACTGCATTGATTGTAGAGATACTCCCATGCTTCAGAAACATCTCCTGAACCTAGATCTGCCAGCTTGTTGAATGTTTCTAGCAGTATGATATGCTGCTTGTTTTTCCGCATCTCGTTTTCGAGATACAGAATAGGTTCGTTGACCTGAATGAGCGTTATGTCTTCAAACTCAGCTTGAAATGTAAATACATCAGGAACTTCGCCGTACTTAGATTTATGATCAAATATGAACTCTATCTGCTTCTTAAAGACTGCGTAATACGACGAGTCAAATGAAAGTAGCTTTGATATTTCTTCATCCGATTGGCTTGTAAGTATCTTAGAAATTACTTGAAGTTCAACAGAATGAGTCAATTGACTTCAGCTCCTTTCATTATTGAAAGTAGCCTTCCGAAGAAATCCGATGTACCGATCAAATTCTCCTTACCATACACTATGTAAGTAGATTTACTAGGATTTCTTCTATCCTGAATCAATCTAAGCAGCGTCTGACACTCAAAATCTCCAAATTTGACATAATCAATTCCGGATATTATTAAGTAGTTTGCAGAATTTGACCAAATTCGCATGAATTGAAGATCTTCAGATTCATACTTAGATTGCCAACTGCGTTTTATCTCATCTATGTATTCAGCATAGTTCAGAACGTATATGCCTTTCTTCAGAGCTGTACCTCTACCATGTAAGCATATTGCACAATATGCTAAGGTGTCAGTTGCTGTTTCCGGAGACTTAGATCGAAATACTGATAGCTTCCCTGTGCCTCCTTCAATTATCTCAATTCCTTTATCAATTGCAGCTTGATCAGACTTCAATACTGAGTTTCGAATGTCTATATTGCATCTTTCCATCCAGTATGAAATCTCAGCAAATATTGGACAAGCATAATCGCATTGTTTCCAAGTACAATGCGGGCTGTATATACAGTCAACCATTTTCGCTCATCCTCCTCAATATTGGATTTCGACTCCGCTTATAAGAAATTCTAGATTCAACGCAGCAACGAGCTATGCCGACAACATCGGTGTGCCCATATTTGATGTATGTATCAGGAGTTGTAAATAATGTAAGATATGGATCAAGGTCTCCAAATATTTTGTACTTGTGATCTATCTTCTTTATATCGCGCTCTAGTAAATACCTTCGTATTACATATTCTTCCATGAAGAATTTTGACCTAGGAATGATTTTAGACTCAGGTAAACTATCCCAAACATCCTTAGTTTTTAACAGCTGACCGTCTATCTCTATGAATTTCCAGAATTCTATATACCTACATCCTGTTGGCGATTTTCCAAGCCTTTGAATATTTTCTAGATGAGGATATTTTACTATGTTGTCAATAAGTTGTTTCTTAGTGAATCCCTTTATAGGTAAGATAGAGCCTAAAATTGGATCAAACTCAACTCCATCTATTTTTAAATACATTTCAGGCCGTCGAGTGTACACCGTCTGAGCTGGATACAGCTTTAAAAGATCTTGCTCGTTCAATAACGATGGATCTGTAGTAACAGATATTTCACACTGACGTGTAGGTATTTCAGGCAATGATTTGTATATAACGAGTTTAGTACCTGCGACTTCGCTAGTTGCAAACACGCTATTGACATCAATCGTAGGTACAATAGGTCCTTGAAGATAAAGATCCTCTGCCTTAGACGGGTTTAATAGAGGTTCGTCTTCTAAGAATTTAGACATAAATTCATCATCTGATTCTATGTTTACTGGTTCAGGTACGCTGACAGAATCATCAATTGACTCTTCAAGATCACTCCAATCAATTTCTTTCAATTGAATGTATATGTGTTTCAAGCAACTTTTCAAACTGTCTTCTGAAATTGATGGAAGCTTGTCAATAAGATCTGAAGGTTTCCAATCTTTTGGTATAGCAAACCTGTTTAGTTTCATGTACGAAAGTACATTCATTGTGCGTATGACGTCACGCTTAAATGACAATTTTTCTCTGTAATTAGCTTCTGCATACTGTATAACTGAAGTATGAAGCTGATTGAGCTCAGCTTGACAACTAGAAGGATACCGGAGCTTATCAGGCAAGTCAAAGAGACGGATTGAAGCCATCACCGCACCTCCTTTGTTAACCCGAGTTTAATTAACACTGTGTTGTCGTATTTATAATTTACATAATCATCGAGCAGATCCGGATCTACGTCAGCTATCCACATATAGATAGTATCATTTGCGGGATATAGTTTATAAGGCGATCTATCGCATATCAGCTTTAATCCATTATCATAAAGAATATCCCATATAACTACAGCTTGAAGTGTACAGAGTTTACTGTCTTTTTTCTTATATGGTTCAAATACTTCAAACGGAACGCTGTACTTTGATCCGTGGTCATTAACTTCCTCAAGCCAATCATAAAAACTTGTTATGAATGCTTGCTCAGTTCCGGCTTTAACATGACTTGCAAAAACCATCACTATTGCTGCCATCCAATCAGGAATTTGTTTCATATCATAATTGAAGCTCTTGTCCGCCTGCATGAACCGAATTCGGTACCAATGACATAGCAGCTTCTTGCATCTATCAGCAACACTGTTAGATATGTCTGCCTTTTCGAAGACGTTGATGAACTCACAGTATTTACGCTTAGCGGCTTTTCTATCTTCACGCGTTATCTCTTTTGGAACACTTAGCATTGAAGCAGACGATTCAGGCGATGCAGTTAATTCAGAATCACCAGGTGATGACTCAGAATATTCAGATTCACTAAACAGTTCACTGTAATGAGACTCACCTTTTAAAATATGAATTATTTCATCTAGTTTTGCTTCGACTGATAGCTTATTTGAAGAATCATCAGTTAACTCAAATTCATATCCAAGCATATCGCTTATACATGACATTGTGCTCTCGCATGCTCTATATATAGATTCAAGTTTTTGCTTTTGATCTCTATAGTCGAATTCGTCGCTTGCAGAAAGTGAGCAGACAAACTGCCTTAATTTAAATGCACCTCTAACAGCATCCGCAGTTGTATGAATTCCTGACCTTGTAGATTTTGTCTTTGAGAGCAAACTATTAGCCATTTCAGAGACTGCTTCGCAGTCTTCACCAATTGACTTTATCTTATCGATTGATGATCTGTAAAGCTTAGGTTCACTTTCAGACAACTGAGATAAGAAATTTAGCAACTTATAAGATGCATTTCTCGCTGTTGTCAGATCCAATGTGAAGTCCTCCTAAAATAAAAAAGATACAGGTGTTGAATTTGTACTTTCCACCCTTCAAGCCTTCCTCACGACAGTAGAAACTAAGTCAAGTTTAATACTCGGGAAGTGTCTGAGGACTTTTAGCAAGTTCTAGTGATACAGGCACCAGACCTGCTTCGGAAAGTACAAATTCAACACCTATATCGTTGATTTGTCATATAGCAGTCACTTAGCTCTTTCAAGGCTGGCCTTTACTCCCGCCGACTGCTTTTGTCTACGTACATGATTATAAGCCCTAATTGATCAAAAGTCAATCCCGAATAAAAAAATTTATGTAAATCTCCTTCATGAAGCGGTATAAATCAGTTTAAGCTGTGTGTACCATAACGATTCATAACAAATTCAAAAACAATAAAATTTTTATTTTTGACTTTTTATAAGGTGCATTAATTAATATTAAATTCTTATTATTCTTATTATATTTATTATTCTTCTTCTTATATTTATGCGATCACAAAAGTGTATGATTTTAACTAAATTTACAAAAAACCTTGTATTTCTTTAACGGATTAATTGATTAATAAGTGTATGATTTTAACTAAATTTACAAAATATTGAAATGCGATGTATTGAAGAACAAAATTTTTTAATTAATAATAAAGAAGATAAAACATTGATTTTGGAAACTGCTAATGAATATGAGTTAGTTGAAGAATTAACCAATAGAGTAAATGTAACTCATCCACGTGCTGGTAAGGCTGGTCAGCAAAAACATATTCAAAACCCAGAATACAAAAAACCAGAATCTAATAATAATAATAATGAGAACCAAAATAATTCTGTGACTGTTAATAATAGTGCTGTTACTACCAATGAAGATA
>NFZD01001036.1_pt1 | contig 51207 bp, 52 predicted proteins | sample 1095381 | NCBI WGS metagenome assembly NFZD01 (sample SAMN03609891, study PRJNA323583) | gut metagenome | isolation source: feces | host: Rattus norvegicus | place: Denmark: Riget | collected 2013 | reverse complement strand
TTTTAATTCAGTTGTCTTAGATTTATCTCCGGAATCTATTTTAGATTGGAGAGAGTAATATTCTTTTAATTCTGTATTTAATTTCTTATATGTAGAAATTAAATCTTCATTTGCTTTATTTATTTCTTCGGCATGTTTTTTAGCAGCATTCTTTTTCTCTTCTGAGATGATAGATTTTTTTAAATCAGATAAATCCTTTTCTTTTGCTTTTGTTAAAGATTTAATCTCTATATCATAATCCGAATACATGTCAGAAGAAATATTTTTTCTTCTTTTTGCATTACGGTACTTATTTCTTTTATCTTTTAAATCTAATTCTGCATTCTCTAAATCATGAGCCGTACTTTCAGAAGTATCACCTTTGGCAATTTTGGTTTTTAAAGAATATACTTTCTCTATAGATTTTATTAAGTTCTTATAAGAAGTATTTAGATTATTAATATTTGAAATTTCATTATTTTTATCGTCATTCTGTTTGATAGAATTTCTTTTTTCAATTAAATCCTTTTCTAAAGCTTTTTCTAAAGCTTCAGTTTTTCTTTTTAATTCATCAGATGCGAAACCTTTCTTTTCCATTAAAGAAATTTCATCTTTAAGATTATCTATATTTTGTTTTGCCTGATCTCTTTTTAATTCAGTTGTCTTAGATTTATCTCCGGAATCTATTTTAGATTGGAGAGAGTAATATTCTTTTAATTCTGTATTTAATTTCTTATATGTAGAAATTAAATCTTCATTTGCTTTATTTATTTCTTCGGCATGTTTTTTAGCAGCATTCTTTTTCTCTTCTGAGATGATAGATTTTTTTAAATCAGATAAATCCTTTTCTTTTGCTTTTGTTAAAGATTTAATCTCTATATCATAATCCGAATACATGTCAGAAGAAATATTTTTTCTTCTTTTTGCATTACGGTACTTATTTCTTTTATCTTTTAAATCTAATTCTGCATTCTCTAAATCATGAGCCGTACTTTCAGAAGTATCACCTTTGGCAATTTTGGTTTTTAAAGAATATACTTTCTCTATAGATTTTATTAAGTTCTTATAAGAAGTATTTAGATTATTAATATTTGAAATTTCATTATTTTTATCGTCATTCTGTTTGATAGAATTTCTTTTTTCAATTAAATCCTTTTCTAAAGCTTTTTCTAAAGCTTCAGTTTTTCTTTTTAATTCATCAGATGCGAAACCTTTCTTTTCCATTAAAGAAATTTCATCTTTAAGATTATCTATATTTTGTTTTGCCTGATCTCTTTTTAATTCAGTTGTCTTAGATTTATCTCCGGAATCTATTTTAGATTGGAGAGAGTAATATTCCTCAATAGACTTATTAAGCTTTTTATAAGTAGCATCTAAATCCATTACTTTATCTAAAACACGTTTGAGATCACCTTCTTGATCTATAAGAATTTTACTTCCATTTTCATCTATCAATTTATAGGAAGAAAAAAGTTTCCCGTCTTTATCTTTTTCTATAGACTGTTCTATTTTTACAATGTTCTCAAATTTTTTTAGTATTTCATCTAAGCTTTTCCCGTCTGCGCTGACTTTATATTTATGTTCTCTGTCAAGATCTTCATCTGCTTTTTTAAGCATGTCGATTATATTTTTGAGAGCTTTTTCACCAGCAATCTTTAAATCGAGTGTCGCAGTCTCTTTATACATTTCATCAACTCCTTCCTACAAAAATTTTTTAAATTCTTCAAACATAATTTTAGGTGCTTTTCTTGCATACGCTTCATAATACTTTTCTATAGCTTCTTTGGGAGGAATTTTCGCATGTGGAGGTTTTGGAGAATTAGCAAATAATATCTTTGGATCAACCAGAGTATTTCCCCAATAAAATGGTTCCTGAAGCTCCTGAATACCACCATGTACTCCACGTTCAATCACCAAATTGTAAGTTGGGTCAAATCCTTGGTAAAATTCAGCAGCTTCAAATCCTGTAGAAATCCTCACTCCATTCTCATCAGATGTTAATTCTGTTACAAGTGAGTCTAAAAATCTCCCTTGTCTACCACTCACAGGATTAGGATATGACGCATAAAATGTTTCAATAGCAGATGTTGAATATTCATCTAATACCCGACCAATTCTATCCGCTGAATTTTTAACTATGGTGTCAAAATTTTCATAAATATTTTCTAGTTTGCTTTCTATATTTTTCCATCCGGCCATAATTCACCTCCAAAAATAAAAGACTAATAACTTTTGACGGTTATTAGTCCTATAAATTATTTATTCTGTTTTGAAAACATTTCTATAATTTTTCCAATTTTATTTATTTTATCATCATCTAAATTTGAAATCATATCAGTAAAATTATCTACATAAGGAGCCAGAAGAGTACTGATAAGAGTTCCAAATCTGTCAACTTGTCTGGTAATATATGAATGCGGATCATATATGTTCTTCATATAATCATCTACTGCCATATTCAACATAGTAAGAAACTCTGTTCGTTCTTCATTCGGAATAATAGTTAGAATCTTTTCTAACAAACCAGTTTTCTTCACAAGATCATATTCTTCTGATATATTCTTAAAATTTACTTCAAGATTAGTATATTCGTTAATTAGATTCATAACATAAAGAATATATCTGACACATGAGTTAATTTTGAAATCACCCTTTTCATTTCGCATCGTAGCACGAACAATTCTATTAATTAAATCTATTTTTTTATCAACATTTATATATATATTTACGAGTTTGACATTTTCTTCAAAATATTTATTTTTCAATGCTTCATTAGCTTGCCGACTGTATTCAACAGCAATATTTTTTAATTTGTATTTTGTAGTATTCATAATCCAAATTCCTCCTAATTAATACTGATGATTGGATATAATCCAACAAGATAATCACTCGGTACTCCGTTATTAAATACGTCATCTGGAGATAATTTCTGATAGTCTAATTCAATAGTAGTATCTAAAATTTTCTTTAAATCATTTCCAAATTTCTCCAAAGCTTCTTTATCATCTGCATTAATCTTTACATTTCCATCATCGTCTTTCTTTCCATATTCAATAATCTTTTCATTTCTAATAGACTCAAAATTCTGAACATGAGGTTCAAAAATCTTCATTATTCCAAGCAATCTGAATTTGAATAGACAATCCACATTAAGATCTGTATTGTCTATAATTGCTTTTAAAAAGCTATTAACATTTAAAAGTTCTTCTAATTTCATTGTCTGTTTCATATTCCGTTTACCTCCTGATAGCAAGTTTCTTGCAAAAATTTTTCTACATCATATTTATAATTAACCCTTATAATCTTATTCTCTATTACTATGGGATTCATTTTTAATACATCATTATAGTTGATAGATTTTTTGGAAAGAGTAGAAGTGTAATTGATAAAATTATTTATAGAAATAAAAAATGTTTGATTATCATGTGATCTGAAATTGATTAAAAATCCAAATACTCCAGATGGACAAAGCTCTGCCCATTTGGAAAGTCCTAAAATCTGACACTTTTTAATCATATAAATTCCTTTTTTATCCTCAAAATCTTCCCTCCAAAATGTTAAACTGTTTCCACCAACTGTTTTCATTTCTAAACCATAAAATGTACGACTGTTTATTTCAAATAAAATATAATCGCATTCATTAGTAGAAGAAAATCGTGTATTATTCCCTCCACTAAAAGCAGCAGCATTATCATTTAGCCGTTTAATTAAAACATGACGATTATCTATAGAGTTTATAAATGATTTTTCAAAAATCTTTCCAGTATTTTTCTTTATTCCATTATTCTCCATCTATATAATACCTGTTGTTACTATAAAAATTTTTTAAACACTCAAAAAGTTTCGGTGTTTTTTTATATTTCCAAACTGTAGTTCCATTTGCATCTTCTTTCACAAACGTATATCTTATGCCACAATTTTTTAAATATAAGAATTCATCTAACCATTGAGTAGAATATTCCATATCAAAACTTTTCATTAATACACCACCCTGCAAAAAGTAAAAAAATGGGGCTATGTATACAACTTAATATGCAAGTATACATAACCCCTTAAACACCCACATATTAATCACACACTTTATCGTTGGCAGTAGTTTTTCTTGTACGTCTTTTTGACGGCTGCTCAACGATTTTATCTTCAGAAACAGTTTCCGGTTTATTCATAAAATCTTCCGGAACTGATTTTTTTTCTTCTTCTTCATCAAATAATTCAGAAAGGACACGTTTAACATTATTGTTAAAATTCTTTCTATTTGTTAAATCACATTTGTTATAACGTTCTTTTGCTTTCTCGGCACTAATTTCTCCGGCTAAATAACCAGAAGTAATAAAATAAAGCTCTTTACAATTTTCATCATGGAATAATGTCATCCATGTTGGATATTTACTGAATTCACTACAATTTGGGCAATAGCTATATTTAGTACCGCAAATTATACATGTCTTATTATCTTTAATCATATAAATCTCCTAAAAAATGAGAGGGGAAAATCCCCTCTCTATAATTACTAAGTTATTAGCCTTCATCCTCGTCATTATCGAAGAAGATTTCATACAGAACTTTGTCAGCACCACAATAGTCAACTTCCATATCACCCTTGTAGTCAATCGTTGCTTCGGTATTAATAGGAATACTAATTTCCGGAGATTGCTGGAAAGAAGGAACTACAATATACAATCCCTTTAATGCATTCTTTTCACATGGATCAAAATACAGAGCTTTAAAGATCAGTTTTACAGAACGAGGGAACTTATCAATTCTATTCTGAATTTTAAGACCTTCGGTCACTTCTCTATCACAACGAATAAAATACTGATCAACACCTTCTTCAGTAGGCAGTGTAATTTCACCACCCTCTGTTACAACGAAATCAGTCGCATTAGCAGATTCTCCAACTTTATATGCTTTTCCAAGACTACCGTTATTGAAAAGTTGATTTACCTTAACAGTTCCAGTAACAAGCCCTTCAATTTTTACCTTTTTAGCATCAGCCTTAACAGGTAACAGTTTTGGCATAACGATTTTATTATCAATAGTAGCAACTATTGGGCTTGTACCACCAGCTTCTGCAATGATATTCGTGTTAATCATTGTATTCTGTCCTTCAACAGTACCAGCTTTACTTCTCCATACCTTTTTGATCAGGTTTCCATCTTTATCTTTTACTTCAACGAAATCACCAGTAACATTAATAGTCGTATCCTGCAACTGAGTCAACAGGTACAAAGGTACTGGATCCACATCATGGCTTTCTGCCCAACCATACTGCAATCTTTCAATAATAACATCACCTAAATTAAAAGCCATAGTTATTTCCTCCTTATTTTATTTTTGATTGAATAAAAAATTCATGCGGAAACAGTAATGTCTCGCATGAAATTAAATTCATTAGTATTGATTTTTTTTGTATCTAAAAATCCACTATAAGCACCTTTCAACAGAGCATTTGTAGATTCATAAACTTGTAATCTTTTTACACTATCCATAAATTCAACAATTCCAACATTTTTTAATTCATCCTTTTTATATTTAAAGCCCGGATGATTTAAACAAAATGAAATCATGGGCAAAAGATTAGATTTAAAATCAGAAGGCTTAGAATTACGTTCCTTTTTCTCTAACCATATTTGTTCAAGCTTATTATTTTTGCCCTTTATAATTTCTGTCTTTGGGAATGTATTAAACATGAATTGAATATATTTTGACATTTTCAGATATGTAGTTTTGTCTATTTCAATATCCTGAATTGGATTAATTAATGTTTTTATTTCTTCTCCGTTTTCTTCCGTTATTGCAATTTTAAATCCTGTAAAATCTATATCACCAAATATTACATGAGTATATTCTGGATTAATCAAACTCAATGACATGATGAAAAACTCATAATCATCAATTTTTGTCCAATCAATTCCCATATCCCATAAATCAACTCTATAAGTTGTAGAATTAGAGACGAATGGAATAATAGTAAAATCAATGTTTCTCTCACCATACTTTATAAAATCTCCTATGGTGGGCTGTCTTATCTTTATCTTGTCATTAATTTTATAATCTTCTCCAAAATATAATTGTAAAGGATCAATTTGTAATATAGGTTCAGTATTTTCCGCATCCTCATTTGTGTCAGCCTGATCTTTTAAGATTTGCTGAATAAATGAAAGCTGACTTTCATCTGCATCCATAATTATTTCCTCACGGAATAATTTATATAGGAAGTATTAGTACCAGTTGTTTTAGTCAGAGAATTCGGAACTGTACCTTCTAAGATTAATGTTCTAGTGATATAATTATTATCAGTGGAACCTTCTTTGTCAGAAATTATTTTGCATTGAGAAGTGAAGAAATTAGACCAGTTAAAATATTCCCTAATTATAGACATGATCAGATCATGCCTTGGTAGTCCAGTATATTTATCTATGCCGTCTTTATTATCTACAAAACAAGTAAATATGACATGTGCATATTTTAAAATTTTATTTTCCCTTGGTGAAGAATCAAACATAATTTGATAACACAGATAATGCTTTACGTCTGTTTGGATTTCTGGAAAAAATAGATATGGACGAATATTACTATTATTTCCAAAATATCTATCCCATTCTCCATCTACATTCAATTCGCCATCTTCGGTAAACAATTCATTTTCCAATTCATTATTATTTAAACTATATAAAAGCTCTGGACAATGTAAAAGTTCATTTTTTATTTTTTCTTTAAACAGAATATTATCATCATCTGGAGCTACGCTATAATTTCTAAGTTTATTTAACATTTCTTCTTTTGTTTTAAAATCATAAGTATATCCTTTAGTCATTACATCACTCCAAACTATATGATTAAATCAAATTTCAACTCACCTACAATATTTTTGTCATCTATTCTTGTGATACATTGTATTGTAATAATTTTGTTCAAATATGATCTATTATTATTAAATTTTATTTTTATTTTATTATTTTCTTTTTGACCAAGCCAAGTAATTAAAGAACTATCATGTGAAATATCTTTTCCATCTATAAAACATTTCCAATTTTCTATGTTTATCAAATTTAAGAAATCTTGTGTAACTTCTTCATTTTGATGATCGTAAAATTTAGCTGTTAATAGTTTATAACTTCCACCTACTTTTATATAATTCGTAGAAGCATAAATTTTACACGATAGAAGATTAGTAGGTGTATTATCCGGATTGTCAGAATTTGGATTGTCTATTATATCTGGTTCGATATTAGAAGAATAGTAATCAGCAAACATTTCTTTTGTTTCAATATTTACATAATCTGTTTTTGAATTAAAAGAATCTTGATTTAATGTTAGCTTTTGAATTCCAAATGGTTCAGCATTTTCTACTTTACTTATAGACCAAGCTATAGGATTTTTTGTAAGAGCACTTACTAAAACTCTCACTTTTTTATTATCTCCGTATTGATTAACGTAGAAAAGTTTTTCGGTTATAATATTCATTGGAAGCCATATTTTTGCTTGATTTTCTTGAGATGTAAAATACCGATCAGTCCACTCACCTGAGTTGTATGAGGATTGTGTTCTTCTAACTCCCCACATTTTTCTTTTAATTCTACGATTACCATTTTGCTCAATCCACATAAAATAGTAGTTACATGGTAAGACCTTATATTTAATAAACTGATTTCCGATTTCCTTCATACAGATAAGCCATTTATTATAAATACCTTTATCATCAGGAATATCTATATATAATCCGATTGGAAATTCTGCTCCATAACGGTCATAAAAATCTGTTTGGTAATAATATAAATCATCTTTTTCTGTGAATTCTACTGGCTGACTTGGCCGAAACATGATATGATATTCGACTTGATCTTTAGAAATAGAACTGTACTGTGTTATAATAAACTTGGCATCTATCTTCATTTTGGTTGTATTTATATAATCCATGCCTTTATTTAATTCTTTTTGATCGTCATGGAAAAAATCATAAATATAACAAACTTTGCTTTGAATATCATTCCACCAAGTAGTTTCCATTAGATCATCAGATTGATGTTTTAAACGCTCACCAAGTGTTAATTCGTTATTTCCGGAATAAGATGGTGTAAAACTTACCTGTCTTTGGTAAAAATCAAAAGCAGACATATTAATCACCAACTTTCATATTTTCAATGATATCTCCAGCGTCCAAAACTAATTTACGATATTCTCTAAAATCAAAATTTTCCTTATTCTTTAATATAAGAAGAGCAGCTTCTAATTTTATCAACAAATCAATTATGTCAACAGGATAGAAAAGTAGTGAATTCATTCCGGCAATTTGTTCCATCAAACGTTGCTGGTAGGATACTACGTCTACATTATTATAATCAGAATTTGTTTTCGGATCAGTATATAAAATCAACCAAAATACTTTTTTTCGTAGTTGCATTTTATATTCATTAAATTGCTTTTTATTAAATTTCCCATATTTATGATTAATATAAGTGGACATTAATTTTCCGATCCACTATTAAAATAATATCCATGTTGTGTTAATTCTCTGTAAAATTCAGTTTCGAGTATTTTCAATCGTTCCCTTTTACCAGAATAATTATCCAACAATTTCTTTTCTTCTTTTCCACCAATCATGACGGCTAAATGTTCATCTGTTTCTAACTTAGCCGGAAAATAATTTATGATAATTCCTTTTGCCAAAATATCTGTGACAAAATTTTTATCATAATTATCATCTACACTATTATTCAACTCAAAATCAAGAATCATAAGTTCGTCATTTAATGAAAAAGTAGAAAATTTTTTTCTAAAATATGGGGTAGCAGATGCAGAGTGCATCCATAAAAGCAATTTATCATAAAAATCTTCTTGCTGTAATCTTGCAAGACCTAAATCATTTATTCGCACTAAAGCACGTTTATATATATCGTGATAATTTATAAGAGGCATGTCTTACCTCCTTTATATAAATTCTTTCAAACAAGTACCAAGTATTTTGTCTATTAGATCAAGCTTGGTAATAGAAGGATAGTTCTCATTTTTAATCATATTGACTGCTGTTACACGAATCACTTCTTTTATAGTATCCGGAGCTTTACGAAGCAAGGTAGCAAATTCATCATCATTTTTATCAAAGAATTCTTCCGGATATTGAACACCTATAAAATAGTTATAAGTATCTCCAAGTTCTCTACGCCACTGATAACACAAATCAGCATCTTCAATAATAATTTTTGGTTTGGTGATATAATCCTTTCTTCGCATTGCTTGTAAATCACGGTATTTTACATAATCAACATCACCAAAATATTCCCAATGATATACCGTTAACCTATCAACACCAAGGGCATTAAGTTTCCAAGGACACACACTACGACATGGAATTAATTCATCAGGATCGTATTTTTTATGAACCTCTACATCAACAAACTCTTTTTTCTTAACTTCTTTTGGTTCATCTTTTACAACACTTTCTTCTGTTTTAACAAATTTTTCAGTTGCTAAATTATACATTTCATCGGTAACATTTTGCATATGACTAGAAATATTAGAATATCCATTATTTCTAAAAAACTGAATTAGTTCTTTATTTGTAATTTCTAATTTTTTTGATAAATCGTTAATTTTCATCCTATTTCTCTCCTTATATAAAGGGGAATGAAAATCACTCCCCTTTATCAACTAATCTGAAATTTTAATTTCTCCAAACAGCTCGTTAATTACAACACCAATACCTTCCTGATATACAAGTTCTGCATCCAAAGTCATATCTTTTCTTTCACCATTCATACCGTTCTCGAAATAGATTACATCTCCTTCATTTACACGCTTAATTGGCTTATTATCAGGATCTACTGGCATAATGAAGATTTTCTTATTATCATCAGCAGAGAATACACTTTCCCTTGTTCCTGCTTTATTTACCCGGTCAAGAGGAAGACATTCATAACCTTCCCAATTTACAAGAATTCCCTTCTGATTTCTTTCATTTTTCATATCATTGGAGAACATATTATAAGAAACAGTTCCCTGAAGCTTCTGGATTGCTGGTCTAGTTCCTACCAGAAGAACATCTCGGCCAGTAACAGATTTTACATACTCAATATGCTCAATTACAGAATCTTTAGTAGTTTCAGAAAGAGCAGTCTCCAAAATCATATCAGTCGGAAGAGACTTATCCATAGACATGAAGTTTTCATAAAGCGCACCATATCTGAATTGCTCAATGCTGCGATACATTCTATTTACCAACTCTGGGAAGTCAATTTTACCAATCTGGAAAGTTTCAAAATCAGTATATACTTTGATACCATACCAAGAAGTTTCTACAGAGAATGCCTTTCCTGGCTTAACTGACTGACGTACAATGTCATGATGATTTCCAGCAAATTTGGATACCTGCAGCAAAGAATTATCAGCAACGTAGAATTCATTCTTATCTCCATTAGAGATATTAATATCTTCTACATATTCCATAAATCTTGCATTTGCTTCACTCCAGCCAGAATTCATTTTATCAACAACAATATTTTCAATCAGGGTAGCAATTTCTTTTCCGTGATCTCTCCATGCTTGTCTACGTTTCATGGTACTATTAGTAGGAGAAGCAAAATCAATACCCATGATTTTATTAAACTGATTTCTAATAATGGTGTCAGTTTCTTCTTTATTATATTTTTCAAAAATACCATGATTAGCATTTGTCATTAACTTATCAAATTCAATCATGTTTTCATATTTTCCATCGAACTGAGCGATAGTGTTATTTGAAAAGCTTGTAAATTCTCTCATCTTAACATCCCTCCTTTTCCTTAATTACTCAACATCCTTGTTCTGAATAGTAAAGATGCGAACGATCGTAAAATAAGTTCCAGTAGAAATACTATGAATTTTTCCTACAAAACCATTTCCAACAGGTTCATCCTGCTGGGCAACCCACATACCATTACCATCAACAACAACATAAGCATCTTTTTTCAAATATTCAGCACTTTCCTTTGTAAACTGATAAGAAGCAACGCCGAAAATGTCTTCCTCTACAATTTCATAAGCTTTTGCAGGTTTTCCAGCCGGAATATAAAAGTTATATGGCTGTGCTTGTGCGTTCGTAAAAGCATCTTTTACATTTGCAGGAGCACCAACTACAGCAATTTTCTGTTTGTTGGTTGCAATAGTACCTTTTCTTTCCTGAAGTCCATTTCCGGTATAATCACCAACATGAACAGCTACGCCATTATCAACGTCAATATTTGTGCCACCTTCGTTCTGTACCAGAACATCATAAATGTTTCCAACATCAGTAGACTTAAGGTTTGAAGATTCAAACAGTCCATGAAGTTTTACTTCATTCTCTTTAAGATTTGTATAAATCATAAAAGTTACCTCCTTTATAAATTGCATAAAAAAAGACCTATAGATTTAGGCCAAGTTAAAATTTTATTTATTCAGCAAACCATCAAGAAAACTTGATTTTTCTTCTTTCGCAGCAAAATTTAAGAAAGATGGTTTCTGCTTCGTATTTTCATTTATATTTGTATTTTTAGAAAATGCCATTTTTGATTTTACTAATTTTCCAAGAGCTGCATCTGATTTTTCAATCAATTCTTCTTTACTAAACTTTTTCAGAATTTCTCTGTTCATCAAGGATTTAAATTCTTCTGTATCAAGATAATTTGAATAAGCTTCATCTTGGAATACAGTCATTTTATCATTGATATCTTCCTCCTCTTTATAACGATATAATTCTTCCTTAATAGAAGAGTAGTTAGATCTCATTTCTTCCAATGCGACATGTTCGGACTCAGTAAGAAATTCAGAATATAATTTATAAGGTTCACCTGAAAATGTTACATTGTCATTTTCTGTTGTATATTTCTGGCCATAATAAGAACCTCCTAATCCCTCATAAATAAAATAATCATTATAAACTTCTACAATCCAATACCAATCATTATTCGCTTCTTCATATTGAGAAAGCAGATTATATAATGCACATCTGATATCATCATGACTTAATTCAAAATTCTTAGTATAATTTTCAATTGAATTATTTTCGACATCTTCTACAGTAGTCTCAGACTCGGTTTCAGTAACTGAAACTTCTTCATTTTCTTTCTCTTCTGTTTCGATTTCAATGACGGTTTCTTCCTGTTCTGTTTCTACAGTATTTTCTTCATTCAAATTTTTTACATCTTCCATATTATCATTAACCTCCTTTCTGTCTTCTGTCTCAACGGTATTATTAATATTTAAATTTGAAAGTATCGTATTTAATTTTTCTATAGCATCTATTAATTTATTATTTTCTTCATCTGAAATAGAAGAGAATAAGGAATTGTTTTTAGATGAAAAGTCTTTTAACTTTATATTTGAACCAAGCATTCCTTCTTCAACCGGCTCTTCATTATAGCGAGATTTACCCAAAATGGTAACGCCGGAAAAATAGAACTTATTAATGTCAAGAACTTTATCTTTTGCATTAAAGGAAAAATCTAATAGGGCTAATTCTACACTTACCTTACTTTCTTTTTTCTCTTTCAAAATATCGGCTGCCCTAGTATAATCTTCATATATATATCCATCTACTTCAAGATAAGTTTTTTTCTTTTCTTCATCATAAATTAATTGAGGGTTACAACTTTCTGGAATAGTACCCACTGAAATCTCTTCGTATTCAATTTCATTATCATCATTTAAGAACATTTCATGCCCGGCAAAATCATACGTTCCATCAGATAACTGATGAATAAATCCCATGATTGGTCTATTGTAAATACTTGGTATACATTCTTCCATAACTTCTTTGTCAATGTTGGAATGATTTCGATTAACTCCTATATGACATGTCTGTAAATGAGTTGGTAGAAGACCAGTAGTAGGATCATAATTATCTTCAGAAAAAGTTATTGTTCCAGGAACCTGAACAACAATTGCTTCTGCGTCTTCATTTGTTGTAAAATGAAAAGATTTTTTTCTTTTTGATAAATATAAATCTAAATCATATAAACTCAGAATCTTATTTTTCATTTCTCCTCCTTTCTAAAAAATTTTTAAAATAAAAACTTCTCAAAAAGAGAAGCTAAATAAAAAATTTATTTGAATATGATATTTTTGAAGTATCAATATTATTAGAAAATTTAAGTGATAAATTATTTAAAAATATATAGTAATTTGGAATAGAAGATTGTATTTCTTCATATCCACATTTTTTTAATTCTTCACATTGATCTAAATATTTCGTTATAATAAACTTATCCTTTTTCATCAACTACACCTCCGATTTAAGAAGAACCTCTGTCATCATTTTTGCCGGAGTCCCTGGTTTTCTGTCCTTCTTCTGATAACTCATCATCATCTTTTTTAGGTGCGCCGCCTTCATTGGAAGATCCAGATTGAGTGTATGTACTTTGAAGAGGAATCATATATTTAGAAATATCCAATGCTAATGTTTCAAATTTTAATTTATTGTAAGCAGTATAAGGAGTTTGTCCTTGAGCACATAAATAATCCATTTTTGAACAGCCAAGAGATGCAGCTTCTTTTTTTTCTTTAATAAAATCGTCACGGTTATACCAAGTCTCTGGAAATATCTCTAAATAAAATCCATCCGAAACATTATGTTTTATCCAATAATTGAACCAGGATTCAATTCTTTTCAAATACACAGATACTTTTCCTAAATCATTTGCGTTAGAATATTTAATACCATTTGCATTGCTGGAATCGCCAGAACTTACAATCAATTTATTTATGCCTGCATTCTGGAATAAGTTATTCATAGCCTTATTTAATTCATCTGTCTCAACAGCAGAGACACTCTTATTAAAATCTATAACATCTGTTCCCTCAAACGGGCTGGTTCCGACTCCAACAAGATCAGGAACTATCTCTTTCAATAAATTATTGAAATATTCAACCATTTCAAAAGATATACTAAAATCATCAACATTTTGAGAATTTTTAATTAGGGGAATTTTATTTAAGATTAATTTATAATTTTGGAGTTGTTCTTTATCTGCGACAAGAGCTTCTGTATCAAGAAGTCTTAAAAGGCTATTAAATATAGGTAAGAAGTAGGGAAGTGGTACTGAAAATTCATCATCTGTTCCAGCTATCATACAGAATGTATTTTCTGGTGGTAATCCAAACCATTGATAATCACGACCATATGTTTTATATTGTTCGTATCCGTCAATAAAACACTGATCCCATACGCCAATGCCATCTTGATTAACACCATATATAAAATCTTTATTATTACCGGAATCGAAATAAGATGCATCCATCCAAACAATCCATTGTCCTTCGGATGTTTTTCCTCTTATACGACAATAATTAATATCAAGAGGCATAAAAAACATACCATCTTTTTCTGAGTTGTACATATAGTTTACACTCATTCCATCACGAATAGTATTTCCTATAATATTCATTAATGAATCTGACATATTAAATGAATGGAATATTTTTAATACTTTTTCATAATTCTTTAAAATCTTTTCTGTATTATAATCAGAAGTATAATCGCTTATCGGAGTTATGTTATATGTATATATTGGTAATGTACTTAGATAATAAATCATCAATTTATATAACATTGAAACTCTAGTTAAGAACCTAGAAATTTCTCTGATTTTATCTAAGTTACTAGAAGGAGATTGAGCATATCTATCTAATAGTTCTCTTGTAAATTGTGTATATGTTTTGTTTTCATTCTTTGTCACATTTCGTAACAGGAGTTCTTGAATTTTTGCAAAACTAATTGTTTGCCCACGTTCACGCTTTAAAGTATATTCATTTGTATCTGAACGTGTAATTAATTTCCGTTCTTCTTTCAAAAGCCAACCTCCTTTCTAACTAAATCTTTTTGAGCTTTTTGGCGCACGAATTGAAATCATTTTTTTAATATCTTCTTTTGGAATTTTCTTTTTCTTATTAGATTGTTTTATTTGGTCTACGACATAATTATTATATTCTAAACTTGAAAATCTATCTTTTCTCATTCCAGGTTTTTCTTTTACTTTGACCATATTTCCAGACATTTCATGATCTAAATTTATTAATTCATTAATAAGGGCAGAGGTTTGATAATATGGTAATTTTACTTTTGCCTGCATAGTAGAAGATAACTTTTCATAATTTTTAATTTTATTACTCAATAGTTCATCGAGATTTGTTTCATCAACAAGAAAATTTATATTCCCATTTTGAAGAGCAGTACGAAGTGATAGATGCATATTACTATTCATTTGCGGTGTTGCTTTTATTGCATAAATACATTTTCTTGCATCTTTTACTTTGCATCTTTCAGCAAGGTCATCATTATTGATACAAGTCATTGCTTTATATGGAATATTGAAAACTGGATCAAATCTATCTTTCATTATATAATCAAGAATACCTTGTCCGACACCATTTGCGTCTATTGCGATATAATCACAGTCATAATTATAAAAATAGCGCATAGCAATCAAGCCCAAATCATCAGTCAATATTCCTTCATATGTATCTATATAAGAATAATTACTTATATAAGTATCCTCACCAGTTTGGAATAAATTATTTAACATAAAACAGGCAGCATCGTTATTATGCTTTTTACTTGCCAATAATGCTACGTCAAGACTTAATATTCTTTTTTCATTTGGTTCTTTTTTTGGAATTTTAATAGAAAAATCTTTATAATAATCTAAATTATAGAAACAGTCCTGTAATACCCTACGACTATTACATGTATCAAAACTATATAACGCATCAGCACTGGAACCGTAAAATTTTCCTTCATATTCCATCATAAACGTAATATCTGAAAATGTTGCTTCAGACATCTCATTTTCAATTTTATCTCTTGTTAAAAGTCCTTCCATAATAGAAAGTTGATATGGAAGATCACAAATAAAATATTTCAGTTTATCATTTAGTGAATTTGCAGTATATGCTTTTACTTTTTCATACATCTCAGATGCAGTATACCAAGCAGAAGACATATACATTTCTTTATTTGATTCCTGAATATGTTTATACTTTTCATATTTTAAATATCCCGGCTGTCTTGGAACATTTGCCATAGGACGAATAACAGATTCAACGATATGTTGTTTAACCATTCTCGCTTCATCAATAATTACAATATTTGCACGTTTACCTCTGGCATTATCATTCGCTACAGTTATTTGTATCCAAGATCCATTTTTAAACCACACGCCACAATCGTTTTGTCCAATGCTCGTTCGTTCTATTTCTCCACATAATAACGAGGATTTTTTCATGAAAATATCAGTTATTTTTAATACAATTTCTTTACCTTGTTTAAAAGTAGCACTGACAGCAACGATTTGTGTTCCGGGATATAATATACATCTAACGCAGGCATATAAACTAACGAGAAAAGTTTTACCGATACCTCTGGCAGCGACAAAATAAAAATAATCATATACCATCATGGCATAGATTAATATTTTTTGGAAAAGATGAAGATCTATATTGAAAAAATCTTTAACAAATCTTTGAGGATTAGCTCGATAATAGGCAGTTCTCCAGGCAATAGTATTCATGATACGATCTGATTTACTTTGCATTATTTCCGCATCAGAAAGTTTTTTATCTGTTGCGCCCATGGTTATTCACTATCCTTACCGAAAATAGCATTATAAATATTTTCAGATTTACCATCTTCTTCAATATCTTCTAATTTCTTTACAGAATAATCTTTTATAAAATCATCGTATTCTTTAGAATATCCATTGTCCAAATTTAAAACTCTTGCCAAATTTCCTTTAAACCAAACTCTTATATATTTTCCTATTTTGTCTATATCTTTAAATAGTGGTTCTGGTTCCGGTATTGGTTTTTCAAGCTCCCATTTTTCAATTAGCTGTCCAAGACTAAGAGCGTCTGTAGAAGCATTACCTACATTTTGTCTTGGCTGAAGATTTGCAGCAGCTAATAAGTCATTTAAACTCCTATCTAATTTGTCTGTATCTTTTCCAGCTCTTTCGGCTTTGTAAATATCTAATAATTTAAAACATATTCGTATTATATATGTTTCTTGGCTTATACTATCGACTTGCGTTCTTAAATTCCATGAATCATACTGTTCTTGCAAGTATAAATAATCTTCATCAGTAAACCCTCTTCCAAATATCTCTTTAATTTCTGGTCTTATATTTTCTGTTTTTTCTTGCAAGAGATCATTTTCACTATTTAGAAATTTGCTGTCAGAATAAGTTTTTCCTTTATATTGTGGTAGAGAGAGAATGGTGCCAATGTAGATTTTCCAGCCAGAAGAATTTGAATCTCTATTATTTAAATAAATTTTAAGAGAATTATCATAGACATGTTCAATAAATGGAAGATCTAATTTTCTCAAAACTTTTATTGCAGACTCCTTGTCATCTTCTCTACTATTTAAAGTTTTGTTTAAAACAGTTGCCATTTTTTCAATACAATCTTTACAACCTAAATGATTAACTCCGGTTTTTGTTTCATTAGATTTATAAAAATTAGTTTTTGCATAAAATTTTCCACATTGAGGACAAAATACAATATTCCCCCTACTAATTTTTAAATATGAATCAGCAAGATTTAAATATTCTTTCCTGACTTCTGCTGGAGACATACATTTAACTTCAAATTCTGTTTTTATTTTTTTTAATGTAGCCAAATTTTTCATCTCCTTTATGCTGAAATAATAAGCATCTTGTGAGAATTGAACTCACAACCCAAGATTGGAAATCTTGTATTTTGCCATTAAACTAAAGATGCATTATAAAAGGAGTAGCAATAAACTACTCCTTAATAAATATTGTTTATATAGTTTCGAGATTTTCTATATTTTCATCAACAGGATCTGGCAAAACATTTTCTTCCGTGTTTTGTAAATTTGAAATTGCTGCAATATATTCTTTCCGGTCAATATCTAATTGTTTAATCTCTAAATTTTTTAATTCTTCTAATATATCTTCAATAACCCCACGAATTACAAAAATTGGTAATCCGTCACTATTAATAAAGGAATTGATTATATTAACAATACTTTCATTAAAATCATAACGGGCTATAGTGATTGGTTTTTTATTTACTTTATCCATATAATCAATTTTCTCCAAAATATCAACTTACTAATTTTTCTAATTCTTCTATTCGTTTATTAGCTTTTTCTAATTCTTTTGTTAATGTATTAATTTTATTTTCATGATCTTGTACAACTGGAATTGTTAGCATTTGAATTTCTTCATAAATCATTCCATATCTATCAGTACGACCATCTTTTGAAGGTTCATCCCAGTAACTATGTTCGATTGCTGCGATCTCATTTTCTGAAATACCACATGAAAGAGCTGTTTCTTCCGTAGTCTGTGCTCCTAATCCATAATGGATAGAGGTATCATCACTGTCTTTCCAAGTAAATGTAATAGGTTTCAATTTCATGAACAATTCTTTGTGACGATTATCAAATCCGCCAAGAATGTTTTTATCACGTTCATCAGATGTTCCAATTGTATTACTTACTGCATAAACTTTTTTCCATCTGGCATTACTTTCTCCAAGATTTATTTTTGTATCTTGATCGGTAGGAGTACGAAATCCAGTATTATAACATCCAACTCTAGTCCCTTGAGCATTTTTTAATGTAACTTCTTGATTAGAACTAACAAAATGTGTTCCACTTACAGTATTTCCGCTCATACTACAAGTACCACACGTTAATGTTCCAGAAACAGACATACTTCCAGTTATTTTAGCTGCGCCTGCAGTAACTGTACCAGATACAGTCAAATTATTAGAAACAGTCAAAGTTCCAGATGTCGATTCAATAATTCTGGAAGTATAATCTGCAGTAGAGTTATTAAAATGAAAATCAATAAATGGTGTTGACCCATATAATTCTACACCTGAATTTCTAACAACTAATCCACTGTGTTCATGATTACTCGGTGTAAAACTTCCTGGCTTTCCAGTAATTTTTGCCCATGCAACAGCATTTGCAGTTCCAGCACTATTAGCATAATTTACTGAAAAATTGGCAGGATTGTAAAGATACTCATTTGTAGCATCTTCACCGCCCCAAAGCCAAGTCGGTTGTCCTCCTTTTCCTGACCAGTTCCAATTTTTATTACAACTGGCAGTAGTGGGAATATAATTATGCGTATGATTTCCAGCAGCTTTGCTATTCCATCCGGTTATATCATTAGCAGTTACAAATCTATGGTCATCATCTGTTGTAATATCTTTAGCAGGATGAGTATGATTTATCACTGTGTTTATATCTACATTATTACTTCCATCAAAATTTACTGCTCCAGTTATGGCACCAGAAAGTGTAATGGATATCATTTTTGATAGTTTAGAAACGGTTTTGGCATTATTCGCATCATTGTACGATAACGATTTCCAATCAGATTTTCCATCTCCGATTTTATACATTTTTTGATCAATAGAAAAAGCTATTTCTCCATCTTTTAAAATGGGGTTAGAAGATGCCCATTGAGCATCTGTAATATGTGGAAATAAATATCTGACATTTCCAAATAATTTATCAGCCAATAGAGGCACCTCCTTTACAAAATTATGCGTTTACAGCAAAATATGAACTACCATCTAAAACTAACGTATCTTCTGGATTTAAGAACAAGCTAATTGCATTCAATGCAGTTACATTCAAAGCAATATCATTGTTATCATTAAAAGATACAGCGGCAGCAGTAGCAGCACCAGTTAAAGAAATATTTTTATCGGTTTCCATTTTAAGTGCGGTGTTTGCTGCACCACCAGGAGCCTCTGATCCGGCATAATTATGCGTATGAGATTTTGCAGCAGCTCCGATATTATCAAGAGTAATATTAACCTGTCCGGTTCTATATGTATCTTCTTCCTGTCCTTTAATTCCAGTCACATGTGCTGTCTGAGAATGTTCGTAAGCAATCTGACCATAATCACCTCTGAAAGCAGTAGAAGCAGTAGTACCTAAAACAATACTTTTAGCAATCTCTGTGTACTGAGTTCCAGACCAACGGAATGTTTTATTTGTATCCTTTGCAACATAAATCTTCCCGGTTTCACCAGTCTTCGGGAAATCTGTCTCAGTATCAAATTCTAATACGTCATCAACATAAGAAGGTAACTGAGAAGATGGAATAATTCCAGTTTCATCAAGAGTTGCTACACCGTTTTTTGCACCCTTTTCAGTAGAAGAAATGGCCCCTACTTCAGTTGCAGTGTAAGTAGGTTTCTGTGGCTGTTTTGCCCATTCAGAAACATCGGATGCAGGCATAGACTCTGGGAAATCGGTAATCTGAGACACTGTATGGTCATGAGTTTTTAAAGCCTTACCATCTAATTGAGTCTGTACGGAAGAGGTTACTCCTTTTAAGTGAGCCAATTCATCAGCAGAAACATCACTAACAGCTACTTTTCCATCACCATTTGAAATAAGAGCTTTACTTGCTGCTAAATCCGTACCAGTAATTGTAGAAGCACCACCAGTAATAGTGTTCTGTTTACCATCAATCTTGGACTGCAAATCAGAAACCTTTTCGTTAATTTCTGTTTCTGTATAATATCTATCATCATGATTATGATCAGTATTAGATTTTCCAGCTAAAAATTCATCAACTTCTGATTCTGTATAATACATATCATCATGATTATGGACAGCATTTGCTTTCCCAGCTGCAAGATCATAAGCTTCTTTAACGGCCTTGGAAGTTGCAGCTTCTGTCTCAGAAACACTATTGGTAGCACTAGAAAGTTTAACTACACCTTTTTGTGCAAGTGTAGCATCATTTACAGAAATTTTTCCTTCTGGATCAACATTTACATTTGCACCAATTTTTACTCCACCAAGTAAAGTAGAAGTAGCAGGATGTAAATCAAAAGCAGAAGTAGTTATCATATTCTGAATTTCTTCTTTTGATAACCACATATATTTTAATTTGCTAAAAGTATTGATACCATCACCCATTTTGGCAAGTAAGGTATCATTAGCAATACATAATTCACCCTTCAGTGGGACTTTGGTTGATTCATTCCATTCTTCAGTAGTTAAATTTGCGGTAATTAAACGAATTTTACCTTTATCAATAGAACCTAATGTTATATTAGACATTTAAAATTTCCTCCCTTTCATTAATTTTCCAAAAATCCATTAAGACCATCTATTACTTTTAAATTTTCTATGCTTTCAGCTATTTTAAAATAGTTCATAGTATCATTATTCCAGCCATATATAATTTTAAGAGTAGTATCTACATACATAGAATCTGGATTACCAATAGTAGGAAATTTTAAATAAGAATCTTTATAGACGATTTGTTCTTGATTAGATATGGCAATAGAATTATCAATATATTTTTTTAGTTCTCGATTTTGGAGTTCATAATCTTTTAAATCAATTAATTTTAACATTATAAACCTCCTTTTAATTATTATGCGGAGGCTTCAGGATAGAAAATTTTATCAAACGCCGTTTTACATTCTTCCTCGGTTGCTACTTGCATATCATTAACTCCACTTTCCAATGCAGTTATTCTATCTGCGTGAGAGGTTAGTGTCTGATTAGCAGTAGAAATATCATTGGTATTTTTTAAGATATCTCCTTCTGTCTTAGTAACTCTGGTTTCCAATGGGCCAGTTTTACTATCACTATACTGTTTAGCATCTTCTAATGCTTTTGTAGCTTTTGTCTGTGCGTCTGTAGCTGCCTCATTTAAAACTTCAGTCTTAAGAGTTTCTAATTCCTGAGTCAACTGTGTATTTGTAATATAACCGCTCAGGTCAATACTCGTATCATCAATCAGGACTAATTCTTCACCAATTTTGGTATAAATTTCATAAGCATCTTTTCCAACAGTATCAGCTTTTTCTAACAGATAAAAAGTATTAATATCTGCTTCTTCGGGTGCTGGCAACTGCTCAACGATCTGCTTTTTCATGTGTTCGGACTGAGAAATCTTTTCCATGATTTCTTTAGTTACATCTTCTTTAAGTGCAACTTTGTTCATTCCGATACCAGAATCTTTAATAGTACCGTCAGCATTTACGGCTACAAGGTTGTCCTGAACTGAACCAGAAATTTTTTCCAGAACATTAGAAAGATCGGTTTCCGGAAGTTCGATTGTAAAAGCTGGAGCTGTTTCATCAGCAGGAGCTTCTACAGTATAAAAATTTAAAGTACGTCCATCTTGTGCAAGAGCAACGGATTTTAATGATTTAGCATCTTTAGCATCAATGTATTCATGAATCCAGCCCTGATTTTTTGACCATACTTCAAATGAAATAAATTTAATTTGCTCTGCCATTTTTATCCCTCCTTATTTTTTATAAAATTCATTAGTAAATATTTCAAGAGCTTCTTTCTCTGAAGTATTTATAAATGTTTCTTCAAACTTTTTATCAATTTTTTCATTTACAATACCTTCTACAGATTGAGCTATAATAGAATTAACATAATCTTCAACTTCTTTTTTAGTTATAAAATCTAAAGCAGCTATTTTATCATCAACATATTTTTCCGTAACATAACCTTGCTTTGTCAACCAATCTGTTGTAGGAACAATAGAAGTTAAAACCTGACCATTAGTAATTACATAATCAGTAATATCTTTCGCACTTATCTTTTTTATATAAATATTTTCTAATTCATGAGTAATTAAAAATAAATTACTACTAATACTAGAAAATACAGTAGATAAATATTCGGAAATTTTATAATTTCCTATAACTCTATAAATACCATCATTTTCTTGATCAAGAATTATTGGATTTGATATTTCACCATTCAGATTTATTATTGGTTTATTTCCTAAAGTGTCATAATCTATAGAACCACTATAAATATTTAATGGAGTGACATAAAATTTATTCGTTTTATTTTTATTAACTATATAAGCAGAATAAGAATCATCTCCTAAAATAGAAACAATCTGACCTTCATATGTACTAAGACTTTTATTTAATTCTTCTTCACATTGTTCAACATTAAGAAAACGATATACTTTGGATTGAATTGGAATTGGTTTTAGATCTTCAGAAATGATTATATTTTCATGAGTGTCTTTTGTGTAGATAATATCAAATTTGTTTAGAAGACCATCATTTATATATTCGGCAATTTTATTATAATTAATTATGGAGAGTTTAGAACGATTTTCATATTTCATAGCCTAATTCCTCCATTATACAAATACTTTTATCAGACCTTCTTGGGTCTTTTCTGCCAACTCATCACCAAGATCATTTAAAGAAATTCCTTCACCTATTTTCTTTCCATCAGATGTTAAACGAATTTCTCCATCTTCATGACTAAGTTCAATATTGTCGGCTTTTTTCTGATTAACTAAAGTAACAAGATCTTCTAATGCTTTAATAGATTGCTGATTTGCAAGATAATACTGAGTTAGTGTATCAAGTGCTTCATCCGGCACGACAAACCAATTAGAAATTGGAGTAATGGTGAGAGTAGTAGGAGTAATTTTTCTTGATCTATTGATAACTTTACCATCTGGATCCATTTCAGTAAAAACAAATGAAAGGTTTATTTCAACTTTGCCAGCTTCAGAAGTGATATTTGTATCTATAGGAAGGGTGTAAATCAAATAATCTTTTTCATAGTTATTATCAGTAAGTTTTAATGTATCCAATTTTAATGTTCCACTTGGTAATTTATATTGCATTAGAAAAGATGATTTTTCCATATTTATGTTATTATAAAATTTAGGAACAATAAATTGCAGTTCGTTTACTAATTTACTTTTTTCTATTATTCGTTGTCGTTCAACGTGATTAACTGTATCATCATTATTAATTAAAATCTTGTACATCTTTTTCCACCACCTTTCCCAAAATGAAATTATACTCATCGGGGGAAATGGATTTTTTATCAAGTAATTCATTTAATTTGGAAATAGTGATGGTTTTGTTCTCATACATATTTTTTAGAGTATATATGATTATTGAAAATTTTGTATTCATCACATAATCCCCCTATCTATAAGTTCTAATAATATTGATTGTGTTATTTCTTCAACAGATTTCATACCAAGAATTTTTAATCTTTCATATTCTACTTTATCAATTTCTTCTATAGAAACAGTATCAAAAATATCAACTGGAAATTTATTTAATGTAGAAAGATGCCATGCATGTTCTCCGTCAGAGGATAATATTCCCTGTGCTTCTGACTCATCACAAAGCAATAACGTTTTATTTTTTACTTGATATTTTACAAATTGGAGTTTATTTAACACATCAATGATTTTTTGGTTTTTTATTACTTTATAAAACATGCAATCACCTATCCTAAAAAGTGCCAGACGATTTGACACATCTGGCACTTGATTATTATATTGAAAGCTCTAATAAGATTCCTTTTTCATTATAAGTATACGCAAATTCATTTACAGATCCGTCTGCAGTAACATAAATGAAATAAGTAGAATATTGAATACTGGGAGAGCGAGTCCAGTATTCATCCGCTACGCCGTTTTCATGTTTTCTAAGTCGTGTAGAATTTGAAACGATATACGGAACAATAGAACCTTCTGCATTATAAGGTTCATAGTCATAAATGGAAGATACAGAAACTACAGCAGGAATAGTAATATAACAATTTGAGGTTGAAGTTTCATGAGATTTATTTCCTATAGTAGAAGGAACTTTTACCTGTTTTATAATTTGCTTCCATTCAACGGGCATAGCTTCATAAAATCTCGTATTTAAAAATAAATTAAGAGAAGTTTTTGCCCAACCACCTGTGTTATTAGGTGTATTTCCTAATGGCATATTATTTGATAGAAGATGAGTACCCAAAAATGACATTGAACTTCTTTGACCAGAATTATCGGATAAATAGTATTTTCTAAATCCGTATAATTCAAATTCTAAACGTTCATGTGTCCAGGAAGCCATTTTCTTACATGCTATATCACCAAGATCTGCATACCAAATTTTACACCAATAAATAATTCCTTTTGCATAATTTTCAAAAAATCCATCATCAGCTTTTGCACATCCAAACACAAGTGTAGAAGATGCAGTAGGGATTTTATTACTATTTAAAGTAGAATAATCAACTGTATCAGATGGAAGATTACCACGGTATATATGTATTTTTTGTTCACCAGCAATATGACGTAAAACAATCATATCTCGTTTACCAACAGCAGCAGCATCAAGTGACGATGTACCCCATGTTATTTTAGGAACACTGGAATAATTTAATTTAAAACCATTGGAGCCATCTCCTTGGTAACACTGTACTAAAACAGAATTACTTTTATTTCCTTCATCAAATTTATAGTCAATAGCTAACGTCCAGTTTCTATCTGTTTCAAGAAGTTTAATACCAGTATCCTGATAGTTTGTCCCTGTAAAAGTAATGGGAGAATTGATTATTTCATTTTCTTCAACATCTGAATATGAATAATCATTTCCCATATTGATTACTAGACTATCTTTTACATTAACTATGCCTGCTTCTTCTGTAGCCATTCCTCTTTTTGTTAATGCATAAATTTGAACAGGTGTCATTTCGGACAATTCTAATCCATCGAAACATCCTTCTCTATATTCAAAACGGTCATAAACAGCATTAATTGTTTTATCTCCATCAACAAATCCTGACTTGTCCCAATATTTAAATATATGATACACGAAAGCTGTTTCTTCATCTGTATAAGATGGAATTTCCCCAGTATATTCAACATAAGAACCGTAGGGCGCACGTTTTTCTAATAACACAAAATCTTTAGATACATATTTTACATTATATTCACGAACAGACTCTGAATACTCAGCGGTAATAGTCCTATTTGAAAATACTGCATCTAAACTTAAATCCCACCGACTAAATGTATAATCTGTAGAAACAGAACTTGGTTTTGTAGGAATATCAATGGGATTTTCTTCTCTTGTAATAGGATCTACAGCATTTGAACCAATATCTACATATTGAATATCTAAAACAGTCCCATCGTAATTTTGGAAAGTTACAGTAAACTGAGTAATAAGTGTTTCATAACTTATCTTAAGATCCGGCCATGCTTTTATATACTCAGCAAGCAATCTTTGTTTTACTACAGGAGAATAAAATAGACCATTAAGAATTGAAATAGGAGTATTGTAACCATTACTATCTATACCAGCAATTTTAATTAATCTATCAAGAATAGATGTATCTGTAATTCCTTCATCTGTACCCCAATCAATGCCAATTAATCTAAGATTGGTTAATTGAGAAGCTGAATTTACATAATTATAGCTATCTATTTTTGGAGTATTTTCTATAATAAGATGATGCAAATTATTAAAACTTTCAATTTGCATATCAGTTATATAAGATAAATTTTTAATTGTTAAAGATGATATAGAAGGAATATGAGCAATTTTTATTTTTCCTCCATTTGCAAATGTTACTCCGGTGAGTCCTGAATGTTCAGCATATAATTCTTCTAAATTTGGACAACCTGATAGATTTAAGCTGGATACTAAATTAGGAGTATTACGAATATCAAGTCTTTCTAATAGGCCATTATTACCAATTACAAGATTTGTAAGAAATACATTACTATATCCTTCCGTATTATTTCCTACAATAAGAATTTGTAATTTTTCAGCTTTACTAAAATCATTATCATGAATATAACAAGTAGAAATATCACCAATAGATTGAATTCTGGAAGCACAATAAATTAGAACAGCAGTATCATCCATTGTTTCAAACGGACATTCTATATCGTATTCTTGACCAGCTTTTGCTCGAATTTGTTTTCTGTAAGTTGCTCCAAACATTACAGATAAATACATATCTGAATATGGAGTTAAATGAAGCGTGTAGTCTGGTTTTACTACGGCATCAACTGGAGTATTACATCTAAACATAATCTGATCAGCAGTTGCTACAGTTCCAAAATATTTAGTAGCCATATATTTTTCTTGGTCACGCTCAAATTGTCTCCTTTGATATTTCTTTCGGCCATTCATCATAGTTTCCAAGAAACGTGTATTTCCATCACGATATGTTCTTTCATATTTTCTTTCGTAATCAAGCCTCCATAACTCTTCACTAAACTGATTTTGCCAATTATCAAATTGATTAATTAGGTTATCGGCACTCCAACAATTTGTACTTTCAAGTTTTACAAAGGTAGAAGAGAGTTGATCCTTAAGTAAATTACGAATTCTTCTAAAGAACAGTGATTCAGCAGCATTAAAGATATATCCAGATCCAGGATTACCGTCTGTTCTATAATCTATATCTTCTTTTCCATAACTCATTGTAAGTTCACCAGAGTTATTTATTCCAAGAGCCGAATCATTATCATAATCCCAAAATTCAAATCTATATTTTCCATCATCACACTTCATATAGTGCCAGAATGTATTTTTTGCCCTATTATCAATCATGGTATATCTTTCCGTGAATAAATAGAAATATAGAGCAGAATCTAAAATAAACCATTCTCCTAAATTCTTCACAAATTCTCCATCAGAAGAAGATACAACAAAACGGTAAAAATCACGCCAGGTCTTCATATTTGCCTGCTGCTGTTCCGGGGTTATATCATCCATTTCATATCTAAATCCGTAAGTGCCCTCTTCATCAAACATATCGGCATCCAAAGCTTCTAATGCCTCTGGAGTATTTGAAAATGTAGAGTTCGGAAGAGTATTATCCATAATTTCTACTACAAATTCCTTTGGGTCATTTACATCAACAACTCTGGTATTATCTGTTTTCTTTGAATCTCCAATATTTCCAAGAGAATAAAAATGCCATTCAGTATCATCAAATTCTCTATGAGTTGATAAATCAGGATCATTTTCTTTCAAGAAAATAACACAGTTTACAAATTCCATTGTATTTTTTACATTTGGATTATTTTTCTGCGCAAGACTCTGGTATGGAAGATAATCATTGAATCGTTTCTGTAATAATGAATTATTTGCATTTTCAGAAGAAGCTACGTTTACTTTTATATTAAAGTAATTATTTGGTACAGAATTTCTTGTCAAAGAAACTTTTCCAGTACCATCATCATATGTGGTTCCATCACCAAGAGTTAAGATAGTTTTATAATTTTCATCAAAAGGAATACGTTTATTCTTATACTTTCCATCAAAACACATTAAAATATCCATGTTTCTTGATGCAGCTCCGTATTCATTAGAGGTAGTTCCTTGTCCTGAATGATAACAGTTAGTTGCTTTCCAATTGTCAAGTTTCGGATCGCCATTTACATGGATACATTCGACAGACGTATTTTTAACAAAATCTTTTTTATCATTTGTAAAGTGCGGACATTCCAATTTAATAATTTTTAAATCCGGTCTGGCAGCAGCTACACTTTCCGGAGTTAATTGATTATTTTCATTGTAAATTTGGTTCCTAGTATATCTATTAATCATTTCAGATGCATTTCTAGCATCAGCAATAAAATTAGATAATATAGCACGACTTGAAAGACTCGTATTATAAGCCTTCATTCTATAGATAAGAACATCACAATCAGATGAACCAATGACAATAGGAACAGGAGAAGTCTGAGTGAAAGAATAATCACTTGTATAACTCATTGGACGATATGGAGTACCATCTTCATAAGTCAAAACAATTGGTATATCGGTATCTTTATTAATATTAAATTCAAATTCAATAATATCTTCTTCACTATAAGGTATATATAGAGATTTTGCACTTGATTTAATATATACTTCATGAACATTCATTTGTAATCCAATAGGAATAGTATCTCCTGATTGGCAATTTAAGAATGTAGCATTGCTTTTTCGCACATTTTCTGTTTTAAATACAATTTTAAATTCTTTACCATTTTTCCTTGCATCATCAGAAAATAAATTATAGTTAATAGTAGCAGTTGTTCCGGATTTAACACAAAAATATTGATCGCCATTTTTATCAATTTGATATCCACCATTTACCCAATCAAAATTATCAGAAACAGACATTGTAATTCCACGATCTGACCAAAGACGATTTTCGTCATTATTATTTTTCCCGGATGGGTTGAAATCAAATACCAAATTTGCGGTTACTGGTTCTATGTCGATATCTAACTTTTCAACATTTACATTAATTGTTTTTACCGTATCTCTACAAGTAATAGTAAGAATATGATTTCCAATGCTATCTGATTTAAATTGCCATGTTTGCACATGAGAATCAATTATTTGCGTAGAAATCACATCTCCATCGACAGAAAGAGTAATAGTTGGATTTTCAGTATTTGGATCATATACTACATAAACAATATTGTAAGTATCGTACTGTTTTAAAGTCAAATTTTGAGTTGTACAACCAATTACAGGTACATTACTACTTTCATTATAAAAGAGAATGTCTTTGAAAATATGGTTTGTTTCTATAATAGAATTGTTTATTTCAGCCGTAATATACGTTTCTAGTAAATGAGATCCATGTTCTTGTACTGGAATTGTATAAGACATTGGTAGTCCACTAGAGGTTGTTTTTACAGCTTCTAATTCACGATTATCTAATTTAAAATGAACAGTCTTTTCAATAGATCCATAGGGAGTATAAGTAAATGATACTGGTTCAAGAGGATAGTTCAACTGATCATTAAATGTACTTTCAATACGAACATCAATTATCTGAATTGTCCAGGTCTTTACTGAAATTGTTCCTGCAGCATCTGTAATACTTAGTGTAATTTTTTGAGTTCCGACAGAAACATATTTAGATAAATCAAAACTATTTTTCCCTTGTAATGCAATAGAAGTAGCAACAATAGAATTTCCGACTTTCCATGTTGCAGTACCTTCTCCAGTATCATCCCATGATGCATCTACAGATGAAAAAGTATATTCAATAACAGCTTTATCTTGTTTTGTTATAATCAACGGGGATGGAGTAATACGATCTATTTTAACAGTAGTAGAAGTCGTTGGGCCTCCGCTACCTCCTGAGATAATAAAAGAGCTTACAGCGGTTTCATTTTCTCCTTCAACTTCCCAAAGTGTCCATCTAAATTCACTATCATACGTTGCTTTATAACGTACAGAAGGAGTAGTATCTATATCTCCAACAATTTTTTCCAATTCACTTAATTTTGCAGATAACGTTCCTAGTCCTTCTTTATTTGTATTTGCTGTAGATTCAACAATGGCAACATTAGATTTTAAAGAAGAAAGTTCTGTATTGGGAGCCTTTTGAGATAATAAATTATCAATTTCTTGTTTCCCGTATGTTTCCGGAATATTTTCTATCTGATTTTCTACATCTGAAATTCTATTATTATTTTCTGTTTTATAAGAATTAAGATCATCTTGAACAACTTTTGTAGAAGCATTAATACTATTTTGAATAGCATTTTTTAAAGCTAAAGTCCATTCATCAGATGGATTTATGGAACTAAGCTGTACAGATACTATTTCAGAAGTTCCATTTAAGAATTTCAAAACACCTTTTCCGTCTAAAACTTCGTAGGTAACATTCAAATTCGACAAACTATTAATGGATACTTTTGTTAAAAACGTATCATCGTCTTTAAAAGTAAGATCACCAGATTCTGTATCATATTCTACTTTTAAACTGGAAAGACTATCAAGATTTGTAATCGTGTCATTTAAATTCTTGATTTTTTCATCTATAGAAATCTTATCATAATGTGTTTCCTGGATTTTGTTAATGACATTATTAGTAATATTTTCTTCGCTTATTCTATTCGCAGAAGCTTCCGCTGCATCTGCATAAGATTTTGCTTCAGAAACTAAAGCATTCATTTTATTAACAAAAATAGTATACCAATCATCACTTGGTTCGATCATTCCATTTCCGGATAATGCTTCTAATATATTTATTTTTTCCCTACATGGTTTTGTTTTCCAAGTATATGGTAATCCTTTTTCATTCGTTCCAAAAGCAGTTATTTCTAAAGAAATATTACCGCTTATTGCAGTGACTTTATTATCAATCAACCAATAAAATCGAATTTTCGTATCATTGTACATTACATTGATAGGAGTTGAACGTCCATCATCACCATTTGCATTAACATAATGAATTTGAAAAGACATATCTATTAAATCAACGCCATCAAAAAATCTATTTAATTGGAATGGGACTATCTGACTATTTTCTTCTTGTGTAATATTTACTTGTTTATCACTTATATTTATATTTTTAAAATCATCAACGATAGAAAAATCGTCATCCTGATACTGTTCATACCAATCATATACATTTGAACCTTCATATTTCACAAATTCAGAGGTATCTTCTGATAATAGTACCGTAGGTTCTGAAACTGTATTATTTAATACGGTCTTTTCTTCTATATTCATTGACTCTAATGATTTTTTGAATGAAGACATATTCACGACTCCTTTCTTATATTTTGATAATAGTCGGTGGGAGAATTGAACTCCCATTACTGCCGTGAAAGGGCAGTGTCGTTACCATTTGACCAACCGACCAAAACGGCTTGATTAATAACCTAAATATATTATAATCAAACCGTGGCTTATGCCACATCACATCTAGTGCTACCAGCCTTTTCCAAGTTATGAGAATAATTTTGCAAAAGGTAAAGGAGTAATCTATTCATCCTTAGCCATGGATTGAACTCTCTGTGAAAATCCATTTCTTTGTGATGACTGGTAGCACATCTATATATAAACACAACCATCAACTATTTGTTGATATTAATTGTAATCATATTTTATTGAAATCAAGTTTCCATTTTATTAATCAATTCTTCTTGTTTGGCTTTTAAGAGTTTTAGTTTCTCTCTTAAATCGGACTTAGAAGCAGGTTTAATATATGCCTGTTGTGTAACAGCACTAGATTTATGATTTGCCCATTGAGATGCAAGGTTTAAATCTCCAGTAATTTCATATATATTATTTATAGAAGTCTTTCGCATACAGTGCGGTCTAAAATCATTCAAGCCAATAATTTTCCCGAATTTTACCATTCGTTCATAAATCATTCCTTTTGTCCAAGGTTTCCATTCACCTTTATATTTATGAATGAACAGCGCATCACATTTCAAATTATCATAATTGTTCTGCCTCATGGATAGCCAGGTTTCAATCATATCCTTACAAGTTTCATCAAAACTGACATCTACATGATATCCTTCCTTTTCACGAATTCCTTCAAATACCATTTCATCGAGATTAAGAGATGAGATAGTAAGTTTTTCTAATGCTCCTATACGATTAGCAGAGAAGAGAGAGATTTCAAACAAGAGTTGATCTTGTATAGTCCATTTATTATCTTCTGTTTTATATAAATCTTCACGAATTTCTTCTATCTGTTCCATTGATAAAAAATGGTTATTTAAAATTTGTTCTTCATTTGCTTTTTTCATTCGGTCTAGTTTTCCGTCAAACGGATGATATTTTACATAACCACGTTTTACAGACCAAATATAAAAAGAACTAACTGCTGATATTTTCATATTAATAATCTTTTTATGATTAAGAAGTGTTTCTTGGCAAAACAACATATATGCTTCCATAATGTCAACAGCTTCATCCATAAATTCTTCTGAGTATAAATCAATGTCTCCGTAAAATTCACCCAACCACATCAAGAAATGACGGAATAGTGCTTCGTATCTTTTATATGTAGTATTTTTAACATCCTGATTTTTAATAATGTTTGATTTTAAATACTTTTCATATTTTTTTAAATTCTCAGGATTAATAAATTTTTCCTTTTCTTTAGTAAAATACTTCACTTTAGTAATTTTCTCTTTTGCCAATTTCTCACTTCCTTTTTAGTTGACATTACATATCAACTCAATATAATTATAAATGTTATACTAACCCGAATCTGATAATTTTCAGAGAAAGATTACGGTGATTTCTATGTTTACCCCTAATTTAAATAAACCTGTTTTTGTCCATAAGTACGAACGTATTAGATTTGGAAAAATGAACATGTTCGTTCACATTGGCGCAGTTTACTAACCGGGTAAAATAGCTCTTTGACCAGGTAATTAACATAGGGTCAAATTCTCTTTAAAAATTCTGTGTTGGTCAGTAGACATTAAAAAACACCATAGCAAAGTGTTTTACTGAGCCATGGTGTTACATTCTATCAAAAAACACCTATTAAAAAATAAGTGTTTTCCAACCGTAATCAATACGGTTATCTCCATATTAATCAAAAAATGAAATAAGCACATCAGTCATACTGTCCATAAGTTTTAAACCTAATTCTAATTGTTTGCTTTCAGGTTTTGCAATACTATCCTTAAAGGTTTCGACTTTTTCAGTATCATCTCGATTTTCTTCTCCGATATAAACCAAATAGCAAATATCATCTGCAATCAAATGTTTAATCAAATCATTTTTACAATCATCAAACATATAAATAATATCAGAGTAGACATCAATATATTCTTTCTTATTATCTTCTACATCATAAGTAATTCTTTCGCAACTAATTGTATTATCCATAATATCAATTAAAAACGGTTCATTATTCGTAAAGTCATCTTCAATATCAATGGTTCCAATATTAAATCCCATGATAATGAGCTTCTGAATGATTTCTCTAGCATCCATATATTTTGCTATAACACTTATGACAACTCCATCCATACTGTTTTCTGAAGCAGTAGAAATATCTATACATAGATCTGCTATATTTTTATACTGTAGTGTTTTCAAAATATCACTTCCTTAAGCGTTTACAGCATCTTTTAAATTCTTTGAAGCTTTAAACTTTGGAGTCTTAGAGGCCGGAATCTGCATAGTCTCTCCAGTCTGAGGATTTCTTCCCTCTCTGGCAGCCCTATCAGTTACTTCGAAACTACCAAATCCAACAATAGAAACTTTCTCACCCTTTGCGAGGTTTTCAAAAACCACATCTGTAAAAGCATCAACAAATACAGCACAGTCCTTTTTAGTCAGCTTCATTCCTTCAACACTATTAACCTTTTCACAAATAGCAGTAATTAACATTTTCTTATTCATAATAATTTTCTCCTTTTGTTCAATTTTTTCTTTTTAATCTTCGATATAGAAGTGAATCTATATCAGTTATATTTGTTATGTTTACTTATATAATGTTTAATTCTAAGAAAGGATTACTGGATATACTCCATCAATACCTTTGTCATTACAAATTAATATCATCTGTGAAGCAGCAGCATTTAACCTTTTTTCGATTGTGTAATCGCAACCGCCTCCACTTAAGCTTCCGCTTTGTACAAATTTACTTTCTTGACTATAGAAACAAAAATGTTTATGTCCACTTAAAACATAATCCGGGAAAAATCCCAACATAGAAGATAAATTCATATATCCCTGTTTTGTGGCCATATCGTAGTCACCATGAACCATTAAATAATTTTTACCACATACATTTATTTCTGCAATTCCATCATCTAATGAACGATGTAGAAGAGAATGAAAATTCTCTTGATTTTCCAATACTCTACATACATCCCATGCAATAAATGCGTCTAACCGTTCGCTATGTTGAGCCAGGTCTTTAGCCTGTAATCTGGAATGGTTTCCACTTGCTGATGCCAAATATACATGCTCAAAATATTTTGTAAGTTCATAGCAAAAAGATGTAATATATTCAATACTTAGCTTGAGTTGATCAATAACATTTTCCTTATTTGAAACTTCAAGCGTTTTATGTAAAGAATTACTAATATTATCACCAAGCATAGCCACATAAACTTTATTTACTTTATTCATGTTTCCAAGTTCAATTATTTTATTTAAATATTTTTCTAATCTTAATTTAGCAATTACAGAATTATATTCTCCAAAAATTGATTTAAAATTTTGTCCAATATGTAAATCACTTAAACAAACTATCATAGAATTATTTCCATCAACAATTGGAGCCTGATGTATTTTAAAATTCGATGAAGCAAAATTGTCAAAACGCTCTATAAGAAGATCCATTACTTCATCAAATCTTGCATCTGTATAATTTTGCTTATTCCATGAACGTCTTTCATCACGAAACTTTATCTTTTCACGTTCTAATTCTCTACGTTGAATTTTCAATTCTTCTACTTGGGTATTAACATCTGAAAATTTAGATTGATTTGCATTTAGAAGCTTTTGAAATGCTTGATATTTTTTACGATATGTACTTTCTCTATAGTCATTTCCTGTAAGATTATTAATAATATCGGCAACATCGTCCCATGTACCTATTAATTCTTTTTCCGAACATATTCGATAAATTAATTCTTCATCTGTTTCATTTTCAAGGCGTTTATAACTTAAAATTATAATCACCCCTATTCATCATCGTTATCGTCATCATCTTCCGGTTCATCTAAATCTTCCTCGTTCTTTACCTTTAAAGTAAACTCGATTGGAAGACCATTATATTCAGAAAACAATGTAGAAAGCCTTTTATCTACACCGTCAATCTCAATTGTCATATTATCACAATCAAGAATTCCAGCCATTTTCATAGTTTTTGTTTTTGTAAGCTTATAAGAAAAACTTTTTGCTGTTCTTGCCATAATTTCTTCTCCTTTTATATCCGTATTTTCTAAATAGAAGAGTGGTAGATACTATACAATTTGGTCTACTATTCCAAGACTTAACATTTCATCAGCATCCATCCAATACTCTTTTCGTTCTACTTTTTCATAAAGATCCTTGTCAATTTTTGTATGTGTTAATATATAGTTTTTGATTTTTTCTTCGTAATGCTGTGAGAAATCAAAAGTATCCTTAACGGCGTGTGCAGTCCCTTCCATATACTGAGAACCACTATGCAACAATCCAACACTAAACGGATGACAAATAGTTTTTACATTTGGATTATTTTTACCAGCCATAGCAATCAGAAGTCCCATTGATGCAGCCATTGACATTATATGTATAGTTACAGGAGACTTTGCATTTTCAATTTGGTCAATTAAATTAAAACCGCCATAAATTTCTCCACCAATGGTATCAAGAATAATTTCAATTGGTTTTTTAGTTCCGTCATTATCCATATTTAAAAACGGTAGAATTGCATCCTCCAAAAGACGATCATCAATTTCTCCATTGATAATAATTTTTCTGTTCTTTAATCCTTTATAATATTGATACATTTTCGGATTTGGAAGAGCATCTGCTGATAATTCTTCTTTTATCATTTTTATTAAATCGTTAAGACTAAGCTGTTCGATAAAAAGACCTTCTTTCTATAATTTAATTTTCATTCCCTTATTAACAATAATGACTTTTGTTGACTTTAAATAATTAGATAATTCTTTTGTCAAATCTTCTTTAAATTCAATTCTTGCTTGTTCATCACCATGAACCAAATATATTTTTTCTGTATTAATTCCTTTATAATAATTAATCAAATCATTTCTTTGCATGTGGGAAGAATAAGAATGTAGTTCGACTATTTGACATTTATTTTTATATGGTTTACCATTTATATTAATTGTTTTTTTAGAAGCTCCATTTTTTATTTTTTCTGCAAGTGTTCCAACTGAAGCATATCCTACAAAAAGTATGCAATCATTTTCATTTGGAAGTAGTGATTGAGTATAATGAACACTTCTACCTGCAGAAATCATACCAGAAGATGAACATATAACTTTTGGGCTCTTATCTTCTACAGCGGCCTTACTATCTTCTGGAGTTATAATTCTCCTAATATTCTTCCAATTCATCATTTCATCAAATTTCTCTTTAGCATCTCCGGTTAAAATAGAAGAGTAACAGTCCAATAACCGATTAGCCAATGGACTATCTACTAAAACTGGAATATTAAAATTTTCGTCATTTCCAAATAACTGGTAAAGTTCCCACAGAATAAACGGCATTCGATCTAAGGAAAAGGTTGGGATTAACACCCGGCTATGATTATCAATACAGTATTGATCAATAACTGTTCGCATTTTTTGTTTATCAAGTTCGATATCTTTCTTTGACATTGAACCTTTTCTACGCCCATAAGTACACTCGGCAAAAACAATATTTGCACTATTTACCTTTTCAAAATTTTCTACAAAAATTTTGCGATCTTGTATCATTAAATTTCCAAGATCTGAAGTAAATAGGATTTTCTTTGTAGTTGTTCCTGTATTAATGAATAGTTCGGTCTGACATGACCTTAAGATGTGCCCGGCATAAGAATAACGAATTGATATATTTTCGTCCAAACTGATAATTTCTCCGATATCAAGCTCTACAATATTTTTTAATGCTTTTTGCACTTCATTTTCCGTATATAGTGGGGTATAATTTTTATCACCTTTATAATTTAAAATCTCACAATCTCTTTCATTTATAAATGCTGAGTCAAGCCACATTTCCTTTAAAATAGAAGTGCTATCTTTTGGTGTAATTATTTTAGGATTTCCACCCCTGGCAAATAACATTGGAATTAATGCGATATGATCACAATGACAATGGCCTATTATTACCATTTCAATTTCTTTTGATTTGATTTTATTTAAGATGGAGCAGTTTGCATGATAATTTTCAAGAATTGTAGTATTATCTTGGATCATTCCAAGTTCAAATAGAATTGTTCTATCTAAGAAATCAATTTTAGTACAACTACCAGTTACCCCGATAGCATTCCCACCAATGACCTCTATAGATATTTCTCTTTTCTTTTTGATGGTCTATACCACCTTTCTGTAATTTTATAATTTTAATGAATTACGATATTCACTTAATGCGCTCAAATTTCTCTTGTTTTCACATAAATAATATGTTTTTTCATTACTAATAGTATGAGAGATACCGCTTTCTCCCCAATTTACTCCAAATTTATTATGCAAAATTTGAGCTTCTTTCTTTGAAATTTTTATCAAAGTTAAAAATCACTTCCTTGTATTATATTTCCCTGAATGGGAGAGCAGCGGAAATAGTTGGGCTCGAACCAACAACCCTTCGGTTAACAGCCGAATGCTCTACCATTGAGCCATATTTCCATAGCTGGAACGACAGGATTTGAACCTGTGATCTCTTGGTCCCAAACCAAGTGCCTTACCGAACTAGGCTACGTCCCAATGCGAACCCATGTAAAATGAGTTCATAAATTTTAACGCTGAGATTATACGTCAAATCAGTAAACTTTTAGGTCATTATGAGTTCTACCTTTATCCACTTATCATTGCTATGCACATAATAAGTATTTACCATGAACGCCTTTGAAAGAGTGGCTTTTCTCTGTACACATGTAACCTCGTATTTCAGTATTCTGTCAACGCTGCCACGCTGTAAATCTCCGCTAAGAGAACCATGCAACATCCACACAACATCATTAAGTCTTGCGAGACTTTCTGATGCCAACATTATCAAAATGATTGTTGGATTAGTCCATTTTCATTACATGCCCGGCGTAGGCTTTCGCTTTATTAATATTTGTATTAATCATACCACCACAGTATAGCAATATGGTTTATTATTCTTCTCCATTCACAAACGATGTGCTACGCCAGTTGCTCTCATTCCTTTTGAGAATAAAAATACAACACACCGTCAATATCTTTCGGTTATAATCCCTACTCAACTTTTACATAAGCTACTTTGGAACCCATTTCACTCATATAAATGGATATCGCCTTTATTTAATAAGAATTCAGACTATATATCCTCCTGATTCACCATCATATACTCACAAGTTCGCATGGACTATCTGATTTGCAGTCAGAAAATAATTCTCAGCGGTAGCCCCTGAATTATCTTGTTATCCCTTGTTTCCTATACTATTTCCGCACAGGACTTACCTTGCCGATGCGAAACAAGACCTTTTGGATCTTTGGCATGTCAGTTTTGCTTGAATTGACCACATTAGTGGCGATAAGTTGTGAACTTATCTTTATCATCTTCACAGATGACTATCGCTGTCAAGCCAGCAATTGCTACGATCCGGAGTTGCACCGAATTGACCATGGTTATGAGCCACAGCTAGATATCTGACCTACCGCCAGCTATATGAGATATCGGGGATTTGAACCCCAGGCCATTTGATTAAAAGTCAAATGCTCTACCAACTGAGCTAATATCTCGAAATATATAAAATTACCAAGCTGGGCTAACTGGATTTGAACCAGTGAATACAGGAGTCAAAGTCCTGTGCCTTACCGCTTGGCGATAGCCCATTAACAGTTTTAAAATACTATATGCTTGCCCTCCCGATTCTCCAAGCAAGACACCATTGCATATCAGTCTATTAATCTGATATACTTTAAGAGTAACTACAATGGCATGGCTAACTTAATTTATCGTACTTTTACCACCACATATAGTAAATGGATGGGAGAAGAAGGACTCGAACCTTCGATGTTTCTTTGTCACGGTTTTACAGACCGCTACCTTCGCCGCTAGGTTATTCTCCCAATATCAAGTATCTAAAACAAAACTGAAAATCATTCATAATTTCAACCAATTTATACAATATATGTAAACTACCGAAGTAGACCATCATAATTAATATCAATAGAATAATCCATTATAAATTTTCTTCCATTATAAATTTTATTCTATTATAAATTTTCTTCTTTAAAAAACCATTAACATAACAATACAATTAATAAATTACAGAATAACAAAATTTCAAATGTATAAATTAGCAAAACTACAAAGTTTAAATTTCAATGTAAATAGCAAAGAATAAATATTTTCCCCCACTAAAATATGAAAATATAATTTAGACTTAAAATCTAAAATACTTTCTTAACCATTTTCTTTTAAGTTTTAAATTTAATGATTTTAATGATATTTATGGCATATCTGCCTTGCAGCCTTAAATTCCATCTGCAGCTGGAACGATTGACCATTGTGAAATCATTCCAGTCCTGTTGTAGACACTTGATAGGAGAGTAAGACACTAAGGTCTTACTACATCCTCAAAAGAACATGATACATCCCAAATCGGATCATAATTTACTTCCGTAGAAAGCTCTAATATATCTTTCTTATTTGAAAGCTCATCATTCATATCTCTATATTTGCGAGCCAAACGTTTTACATCATTTCTATCAAAATTAATTGTTGTAACTTCTTTAATAGGATAAACAAACTTTTCCTGAGTATTTGTCACAGAATTAATACGGTATCCATAGGCCTCTCTTTCACATTCCTGACTTTTTAAATGTCCCATATAATCCAAAGCTCCAATAACTCTCTGTCGAACTTTGTTCATTGCCATAGATTTGTCGATATCCATATCGAGAGAAGCTTTTGCTTTTGAAATACTTTCAGATAATTTTTCTTTTTCTTCTAATGCTTTTACTAAAAAGTCTACTACATTAATTGGAGTAAAATCATACTTATATAAATAAACATTAATTTCTTCATCGTTCATATTCTTGTCAGATTCACTTTTTCTATGTAACTGCTTTTTTGTTAAAACAAAATTATCTCTACATAGTAATTCAACTGCTTCATTGATTTTTTTATCTAAAAAATTCTGGTATGTATATGCCTGTTTTAAGTTCATTCTGTTTTCTCCTTTTTACACTAATATATTAATCACTCAGTTTCATTTATCCCCACTGAAGATATTCTCTCCAGTGGGCGATTATTTTTAATTGCAATTCCATACTTAATTACACGCATCGGCAATAGCGTGGAAGCCTACTAACACAACGCTGCGCTTTCCCTCTTCATATAGGAAACGCTCTTGCTTAAAAAAAAACATTGAATTTATAACGAAAAATAACACTTTTTCAAATTCTATTCCGTAATTTTTTATTAATATTTAGCGATAAAATTTTGTAAAAATTTATCCTTATCCATTTTATATAAAAAGTTTAGAATTTTTCGTTTATATTTTTTTGAATTTTTATATCCATTAAAAGACTTATTATTATTTGTTTCCATCTCAAGAGCTGTTTCAATTAATCTATTTATTGTAATAATATTCCCAATTTTTATTTTTCTAAGTTTTTCTAATAATATTTTAGATTTTTCAATAAGAAGATTATTGTATAACTCATCATCTTCATTATTTATTTTATTATCAATTATAAAATTATCAAATTCTTCTATTATCTGTCTTATTTTTGACATTTGTCTATCATTAGCTTTTCCATTCATCTTAATGAAAAATTTGGTTGTTGAAATAGTATGAGTTTGAGGATTATTTTGAATTTTATCTAAACATTCCTGTAACCAATTCATTGGGCATATTAAAGATGGATCAATTCTTCTCTTAAGTTTTTCTCTATTTGTTTCAACTTTTTTTTCTGAAATTTCTTTTCCATTCTTAGTTGTTTTAATTTCTTTCGTATATTTCATAAAAAGAGGATAATCGAATCTTATTTTTTTAGTCTTACCGTTTTCGTCTACAACCTCTTTAGTCCGATCCATACATGGCATACGTTGAATACGCATAATTTCTTCCATACCATCAATTTCATATTCACGCTTACAACCGTCTATAATAACCTGAGCAAGTACAGACAATATAACAAAATTGTCATAATAATTCTTAAGTAAAACAGCATCTGGATTTTCTTTATGAAGCTCCGTCCAATAATATGTAAGGGCAAGCTGCGCAAGATTACTAGACCATCCAATTCCAAGCCTTGATTTTGAAAATTTATTATCCATTTGGGCATAAGCCAATCTAGTATTTTGATATGTAATACCGGATTCTTTGAGTGCATTTACAATTGTTGGGAAATTTTCATAGCATCGTTTTGCACATTTAACCATTGTAGGGTTATTTGTAACAAATACAAAATCAGAGTCAAAATCTGCCCCGTTAAGTCGATCTTGTATATCTGTTCCTATACAATTAACAGCAATAATATTATCGCTAAAATTGAAATACTTCTCTATTTCTTCTGAATATACGTTATGTAGATAACACATGTTATTTGGAGAATTATGAGGAGATCTGATTGCACACAAATATTCGTCTGGCCTAAATCTTGATGTATAACATTGAATTACACCGTCTTCTGTATTAAAACATGGATCTGATTTCCAATCTTCACCGACAGAATAGAGCAGTAGTGCATATGGATTGCCACACATGGTTAAGTTATCTCCATTGATGGTAATTTTTCCATTCCTTAAACGATGTACATAGGCAGAAATGATATATCTTTTTTCAGTTCTAAACCAGGTACTTTCGGCAAAATCATGATTTCTAGCATATAGATCGGCCATCATTTCATAATGGTTTACTTCATTTGCATTTTTGCGTAGAAATTTCTCAAATTCATTATTATCCTGTTTTATTTTTTCGACATAATCAATACTAATCTGAGCAATATCTTTTACTTCGTCTTTTGTACATGGAAGAGTATTGATCATCTGGTAACTCATTTGCTGAAGACCACCCAATTTACTTATGTGGTCGGTTTTAACAATCCCCCATATATCTCCATCCTCTTTAATACGATTACACCAGTATTTATATGCTGCCTGTGGCGTTCCACCCATCAAATCTATAAATTTCTTCCACTTAATTGAATTATCTGTAGTAATTACCTTTATATCTTTGAGGTAATGCATATTTCCAAACATATCAGGAATTTGATATGTATAGTAATCATGACCATTTTCATAGCACCAATCTACAAAAAACTTTTGAATTCGCCCCCTAAATCCACACATTTTGAAGAAATGATTTCTGATGAGGGCCATTCCATTTACCCAACTTGGAAGAATATTACTTTCAAAAATCCCAAGCCCGTCCCACAGAGTATTTTTAACTTCTCGTTCTTCTTGAGACACGACACATCTTTTCTTTTCTACATCTGATAAATTCACAGCATATTTTTCAGCTTTTACTACATTTACCATCGTTTTAAAAAATGAATCTTGATCTTTTAAAATCAATATATCTTCAACGGGGATATTTAGAGTGCCAACGATTGTACTTGTTGTTAATGGAGCGTAAGCAGATAATTCCACAATTTTTGCATTGTCATGTGGCATTTTATTTCCCAGCCCCATTGTCAGCCAATCGTAAGCTTTTTCATATAATTTGAAGTTAATGAAAATTACTTCGCCCAATTTTGCTTTGGCAGAAGTGCGATAGAGCATTCGATATTGAATAGTTTGAGAAGATTTAATAGAACCATCTTTATTTTTTGTATGATATACAATAGATACATCATCTTGATAATATTTTTCACGAAGCTTTTCTTTAGAAATTTTATGGTAGCTATCAATATTTTTACTTATTCTTTCAAGAACTGTATCTATTTTATTTTTACTTTCGGTATCTTCAGCTTCTTCTTTTAATTTGAGCAGACGATTTTTTTCATCCTCATAAGATCTGCTTCCATAATCAAATTTTAAACAAATAAGATCACGGGTACTTTCTCCTTTATATACATCTAATCCATTTTTCTGTAAAAAATAGCTGAATAAGCTATTATTTAACATTGCGTCTGTATACTCAATATATTCTCTTACACCAAGGTTTACTTCATAAACCATGGCAGCACTTAAATTTTTTATCTTAATTCCAAATTCACTTATTTTTAATCACCATCCATTGTCTTAATTTCTATTCCTACCCAATTAAAAAAATAATGAATAGAAGTATTCCAATAACAATCCATATGTATTTTTTCACCACGACTGTTTTCTATATATTGTTCTCCTGGCAAAATAGGAACTCCACAAACAGAACAGTATTCAAGCGGTTTTTTCTTGCCGGAGTTATTTTCAGGATTATAATTTGGGCAACTTGGATGGCATGGATCGTGTTCGCAAATAGAACACATAACACCACATCCTTCTCTTAATATATTTTAATAAATCTCTAACCGATTCCGGTCTTTATATTTCTAGGTAGACAAGATATCACCTGCACCATAAAACTTGAAATTCACACTATCATTTCTAATAGTTCTATAGAGTTTCAGACCCTTGTAACTTGCTTGGCCTCCCTGGCTTTTGCCAGCCGTTCCTTCATGGCCTCAAGCTGCTCGTCCGTAAAATGACGTTTAGATGCAGAACCAGGATTAACTTTTATCCATTTGAGCGGTATCTTTGCACAAATACTTCCGTCTTCATTTTCGACAAAATATTTGAAGTCATCTTTTCTTTCTTCATAGATGCTTTTAATCCGGCTAATATGTTTCTTATTTGTAAAAGATACAACGGCATATCTGGCACCAGCTAAAAATTCGATCATATTTTCATTGTTTTCCATTTGCACCACCTGCCTTAAAACTTTTGAAACGTTTATTTCTTTCGGAAGTAATAATGAGTTTTTTATTCCATCGTTCAGTCTTGGTAATTTGTGCCGCTATGTATTTACATGGGTAATAGCAATTAAAATCATCCTCATAAATAATTCCTGCGAATTTACGATGGAATTCCTCCCGTCTTGGTATAGCTAATCCTTCACTTGATTCTGTATTTAAATTGTTGTTCTCTGTCATATTTATAATTCTGTCTCCTTTTAATCATAAAAATTTTGTTTTTCATAAAATCCTCCGTATAGAAGTTTGGTTTGATATTGATATTTGATAAAAAATAGAAGAGTGTATAAGATATTTTGATATACCCTATACATATACGTTCTCTGTAATAGGGAAAAGATTTGAGATTAATTTGATTGAGATTCGATATTTACACTGTTTTCGTTGATCCAATTTTGTAGAAGAGTACGCATTCTGATACTTGGAATATAGATCCAGATTTCATTTCCTTCTCGAATTGCCGAACGCCAGATAAACTGTAGCATTTCAGAAACAGCAAAACCATCTTCGTCAATAGTTATGTCATGTTTCAAGAAAAAGTTTTTAACACCAGTATTGATGTATCTATTAACTGGATATGCTATTGAAATTCGATCTTTATATTTATTACTAGCTCTCATGTTGATAGATACAAAAGCTCTTCCATATCCTTTTGAACTTAATTGAGATTTAAAATCTACAAATGTAGTCCATAAATTTTCACCCGTTTTTGTATTCCTTTTATTTCTAAAAAAATTCTCTAAATTATTTTTAAGTTGTTTCATTACAATATTATTTTTATTTCTAACATACCAAGCTTTAGAAAGATCAAATTCTCTATCCCCAATTGAATTCATTTTAGCATCTTCCAAAATATGAATTAAATTTTTGAAATCATAATTAATTTTTTTCTTTTTACTTTTATCAGACGTAAAAGTATATTCTTTTCGAGTATTTCCAGTAACATAAATATATTTATATGGTAATTTATAATAGTCATAATAATATTTTTGAACTTGTGAACTAAACATATATGTAAGAATATAAATATTACGAAAAGCATTAAATGCCTCTATTGGGAAAAGCCACATCATCACAGAACCACTATAATAAGCTAAACATCCTAATTCACATAAACGTTTTTCTTCTGAAAATTTACCATAATAATCATCATTAGGATCTCTCCATTTTATGAGTCCGGTTTCGCTATCTATATCTACAAAATTTTCAGTTAAAATTTTGAAATCTTCTTTTGATATATCATATTTTTCCACAACATCAGTTACTTCGTCCATTATTAATGTGTAATTTTTTGCCCGGCACATGTCAATTATTTCATTATCGAATCTTCTAAATAATGCATGAGTAGATACAATATTTTCACCTTTTGAAATTAATTGTTTGATACCATTTAATTTAGAACCTATTTCTTTTGGATCTAAAAAATTTTTTATTGGGCAAGAAATTTTAATTCGGTTTACCTCTTCCAAATATGGCGTTATAAATAAAAATTTATCTTCATCAGAAGATGAGTTTATAAAATTAATTGCAGCACTTGTTTTTCCACTCCCCATTATCATATCAACTATTTTTACATCACAATTAAATGACATACATTACCTCCCAATATTTTGTTTCATAATTATCACCTTTTGACGCAGGCTCCACTATCGTTAATTTAATTAATCACTATATATCTCCTTCCTAAAAGAGTTCATTCTTAAAAACCTTATAAATAAGGGATTTTTTACACCTGAAAATGCCATTTTATCACCTTTGTATTTTTTACATATAAAATTTAAAAAATAAAGAATTGCTATATTGACCAATAAAATTTCAATATCACTTTTATAAAAAATAAAGTGATAAAATACTCTTCTATAAAATAAGTAATTATGTAATAGATTAATAGTATTAAATAATAATTATTTCAATAGAAGAGTAATTCTTATTTCTATCATAATAATTATTTTAATCTAGTATTTTATGAAGCGTTAGCGGAATAAAATACTATGCTATGAGCTTATCTCTGATAAGCGATTAGCAAATCACAGTGTAGTAGTAGTTAGTAGTTATCTTACATATCCGAGTTCTTTTGCCTTGAGTCTGGTTGCAGCAGTTCTGTCCGCTTTTTCCTTGAGTGCGGTATATCCACCATTAGGTACCCACGCATCTATAAAGTCAACACACCTCTGGTAGTCACACTTTTTAGTACGAACGATTTTAGATCCCAGACCTGCGTATCTACGAGTATCAGAGTATAGTTTCTGGATAAAAGTCCTCATGTATTTCTGAACTTCCAACGGGTCTTCCCCAAGTATACTCAGCACCTTTTCCTTTGCCATATGATTGATGTTTTCCTGCTGAGTAGTTGTGATCTCCTCGTTTTCTTTTAACTGTGTAATGTCATTTTTCATAGTATCAACATCTGCAGTTAAAGAGCCAATAGCAGTATTCATAATTCCAAGCTGTTTGCTCATATTATTTACATTCATAGCAGTCTGACCAGTGATATTCATTAACTGCTGCATATTAAAGTTTTCCTCATTGTTGTTAGTCATAAAGTTTTCCATAATTAATTTTCCTCCTTGATATTGTTCTTAATGTTATATTCCATGGTATCTGCCCATGATTTGATTACGCCCACAGAACGGATGTATCCTTCTCGCTCTGTTTCCGGGATATTATTTATTTCGTTTGTAAGCCACACATATCCCCCAACTGACTCAATGAAGTTTGCGACACGGGAGCAGAAGAGTAGCACGGAGTCCTTTAATTTCTGCTCATATTTTGTGGCCGGTGAATTATCATTCATAGTTTCAAGCTGTTTTCGCAGGTCTTGAAGTTCCTTGACCTTTTCCTGAAATTCATTCTGAAGATGTTCATAGTCGGATTTATAGTCATTGGCACGTTTCTTGATGAGTTCATAGTCAGCCGGGACAGAGGGGTTTTCCTTCAATCTTTTAATCTCGTTGATGTATTCCTGGACTTTTTCTTTGGTAATTTTTTTAGTAGTATCCATAGAGGAAATAAGTTCTTCCTGTTCCTCCGGTGAGAGATTACGCATTATAGCCAGGGCAGTAGTCTTGGTCACAATGCCGGTATCTACCAGATCCTCCAATTCCGGGATCATCTCTGTTAGGAGCTTGTAATTTTGGAGAGTACGAACATCCATATCAAGTTGAGCTGCTAGATCTTCTTGAGTTTTTGTGGATACGAAATTATTTCGTGTCCTCTCATATTGATTATTTCCATGTTGAATCCCATACAATCTCTCTAATTCCTTAATCCTGAGTCCTATCTGTTTATCAGATCCATCTACATTACCTCGCTGTCGGAGATTAGTCTCTAATAACTCCTGTAGTATTTGGTCATCATTGTCATAGGTATGTACATCACAAGTCACTGTGGTGATTCCCAGTTCCTTCGCCGCCCTCACACGTTGATGACCCGACACGATCACCTTATCCGGCGTAATAATAATCGGCTCAATGATCCCCCTCGATTTTACAGACTCCAAAAAAGTGTCCCACTTTGCACCGGAAATATCATCAAAAAACTCGTTATTTCTCGGATGCGGCTTTAATTCAGATACGTTTATCTGCTGCATTCTTAAATTCCTTCTTTCTATATAAAATTATGTACATATTAGTATTCTCTGTCGGCCTGTTTTAATTTTAAGAGTTTATCTTTTTTGGCGTTCCGATATTTTACCTTTGCCCTTGGCTGATACCATCCACATTTCTGGCAGTATCCGTTATGTTCAGCCACACGCCCCTTATCACAGCTCCCATTACAAACATAATGAATGCAAGGTGTTATTCTATAATTTGCCATATTTTAGTCCTCCTTATTGATTGTGCATGTTTTGTACGCCTCATAATCCGGATCAATTTCCCACCCATCTGCGCCGTATAAAACAGTAGCTCGTATAAATGCGTAGTATGGACTTGACTCCAATACTAATGCGTATCCAGCTACGGCCAGATTATTTTGATATTTTGTCATTGGCACTATATACCATTTATTTGGATATGCTGATGAAACGTAAACAAGTCTATTATTTTCCCGCTGTTTAAGTTGATCACATATATTTGGCACTGTAAACGGCTTAATTATTTGATTAATATTATTCATAGCAGTTATCTCTCCTTACTTTCTATATTCTCTCTTTGATCTGAAATTTTTTGCCGTTTATTCTGAACCATACGCTTCAAAATATTATTAAGAACGGTATATTCTTTACCTGTGATAGTAGTTTTTGCACTAATCATAGATTTTGGAACTATTACAACATCATTATTGAAAGTTTTCTTAAATAAATTAAACCATTCCATTACATCTTCAACAGTCCATTCTTTATCATCAACAAGAAATAAATATTTTTTGCCCGGCTCAATAGAATAGGGAAGTGGAGCTATTTTTTGCTTTGCCCGTCCTCTGTGGCGAATTTTATTAAAATTTTCAACTGACATATTTGATCAGCCTCCTTTGTTAAGATTAATAATCCGTAAACACATGGAGCGTTTACAATAATCCATAAACGTATAGAGTGTTTATGATAATCCACAAATGCATAGAATATTTATGATAATCCATTATTCTCTACGCCACTTATCTATTTTTAACCAAATATGATCACCCTTTTAGACATAAAAAAAATAAGCAGGTAGATTTCTCCACCTGCTATTATTAAGAATGTATTTAGTTATGGTGCCAACCAATTAGACTCCGGCTTTGCAATCAGCCGGGCATTGTTATAGGCCATATCAAGAGTAATACAGGTATGACCCTGGTAATAATCATGGTTCGATTTTGAAATGACAAGTGCTAATTCCGGCCGATTTTCGTCCTCAAAGTAGAGCGGTATCAGTAGCTGGATCTTATTTTGATAGTATTGTGGTACTGCTAATTTATAATTCGCAATCACGCGCTTAATAGACAACTCGATTACACCCATGAGCGTTTGAAGCGGCAATTTACTGTCTAAAATAGATTTTGGCAGCCGCTCGGCATTCTTTTCGTCCATTAGAATATGACTGTATTGGACCCGGATCGGATAGTGATAGTTGAAAATTAGTAGATCAGGATTGGAAAAATAATCTGCTCTTTCCGGTATTTCTTCTACATTAAATGAACCAAGTTCGTATTCGGTACAGAATTTAGAAAATGTGTATTTTCCCAAATTATCTCTATATCCATATGCGTAAATTTCCTCATAAAGTCGTGTATAAAGCCCGGTATTAAAGACGCAGTATTCATCCGTCTCAATTACTTTATTTTCTTCTTGAAGTTTTTCAAATGTGCGTGATAGATAATTTTTCAAAATAGAATTTGACCCATCATTGTTAAAGCTCCAATTTTCGGGCAGTGCCAATGCTGCCAGTGATGTAATTACTTTGTTATAGTCTCCCCATTTCATAAAAGTATATAAATCCTCCATAAAGTCCCTCCACACAATTTCTATTTGTAAATAAATTATAGTATTGTGTAGGCAAAATGTAAAATGTTTAATTGTGGTCATTATGACCACGTTATTTAGTTTCGCTTATATATTCTCTTGTAGTTGAGCTATTTTTGGCAAAAGAGGGAAGTTTAATAACACCGTCTCGTTTATAATATGTGATATATTATGGAAATGTATAAGATTTTATATTTCTGCGTAATTATGGGATATTTTGAGTGTTTTAGATTTTTGTTTGAATTTTGCGTAGGTAAAAGTGGTCAAAGGTGTGATATTTAAGGGATCTTTTTTGTGGCCGAATTTCCTATATAGAAAAGTGGATTTTAAAATAGAAAAATGTGGTTGTATTTTGGGCGTGGTTGTGGGAGTTTTTCCTAATGGGGGTATTTTGAGAAAGTGCTGATTTTGGTGTTTTTCTTCTATTTTATAAGGAAAAAATTTTTGAAAGTGCGATTTTCGTTATTAGGATGGGAAAATTTTGGATTGGAATTTTTGGTGGGAGAGGAGTGGTGTTGGGTTGGGATTTGCTTGGTGTGGGGTTGGTGTGGAAATGGTGTGGGAATGAAGCAGCGTATAGGATTTTGAAAAGCCAGGGGCTAGCGGAAAGTTTTTTCCAGCCCCCGTATTTTGGGCGGTTGACGTCCATTTTACCGCCTAAACTAATTGTGTATAAATTTACATAATTGTTTTTATTGTATACAAAATAGTACGCAATAATGATGCTGATACTATTGAACCGGGTTCTATATCATCACAGATATCGGTATTAGAAAAGTGATATCAAAATGATATCAAAATGATATCGTCATATGTGATGTAATGTCCGATATCGTACATAGACAAAAACAGGTTACGCCAGAAAATCTATTCTATACCATTTTCTGAAAATGAATATAATTGTATATACAATTATTTATTTATTTCAATGTTTTCAGTCCTATTCATTAAAAAATCAATGCTACAATCCAAATAGTCGGCAATTCGTGCTATTGTAACACATGAAGCTTCCTTCCCGTTAGAAAATTGTGATAAAAAGTTTATACCAAGTGATAAGTCAGATAACATTGTACTTATTTTTATATTTTTTGATTTTAATAAGAATTTTATTCTATTTACAATCAATTTATTATCATAGTTGTGCAAAATATACAATAAATCACCTCAAAATAGTAGATATATAGTACAAAACATAAAATCACGACAAAACGTTAAAAACCTATTTACAATCACAAGTTAAGAAATAACTTGACTTGTACACCAGATGAGATGAGGGGCTTCTGAAAAAGCATTCTAGCTTTTCCCCCTATTCCATAGGGTATCAAGCCACGTCTCATCTTATATTTTGTCAATTTCATACGATACTTTTACTTTATAACCAAGTGGGGCTAGTATTTTATTAGCATCATTTTCCCCAAAAGTCTTTTTGTTTATGAGTTTGTAAAAGTAGGGGCTACTAACTCCAAGTTGTTCCATTATCCAGGTCTTTTTAACGCCTTTATTTTCTATAAATTCTAAAATATCTTTTGCTAATGAGTTGATAAAACCACCCCCAAAAAAGTTATAAAAAAATATCAAAAAAGGTATTGACAAACGTAACCAAAAAGGTTATAATACAAGTGCAAGTTAAGAAAACAACTTAACTTGAGAACCTTG
>NFZD01014544.1_pt1 | contig 51338 bp, 27 predicted proteins | sample 1095381 | NCBI WGS metagenome assembly NFZD01 (sample SAMN03609891, study PRJNA323583) | gut metagenome | isolation source: feces | host: Rattus norvegicus | place: Denmark: Riget | collected 2013 | reverse complement strand
CAAGTCAGTTCTTAGAGTAATAGCGGAAGATCCCATTACACCTGCTGAGGCTATTATTAAGGTAAAGGCAGCATTCTTCCCAGTTACAGCATTGACTGAAAGACTGCAACAGCTTGATACTGATGTACGCTCCTTTGATGATGTTTATATAGGTAAGCTGGCTATGAGCAAGAGTGGAGAAGTAGAGTTCAAACCCACCAGTGATGAACCTATCAGGAAGTATGGAGTAGAGAATAATACACCAGGAGCTGTAGAGATATTTGAGTTGCCTGAGAAAGATAGGAGTGGTAAAGTACCTAACACTAGGTATATAATAGGACATGACCCTGTAGATAATGACCAAGCTGAGTCATCATCACTGTCGTCTACATTTGTACTTGACTTATGGACTGACAAGATAGTAGCTGAGTACACAGGTAGGCAAGCATTTGCAGAGGATAATTTTGAGATAGTAAGACTATTGTGTCTGTTCTATAATGCTAAGTGCTTATACGAGTCTAACAAGAAAGGTATATATGCCTATTTTGCTAAGATGAATTGCACTCATCTACTAGCAGATACTCCTGAATATCTAAGGGACAAGCAATTAGTCAAATACAGTTCCTTTGGTAGTAATCAGAAGGGTGTCAATGCTACTGCTGCTATCAATAACTATGCTAATGGTCTTATAAGGGATTGGTTAATGAAGCCTGTCACGATAGTGACAACCATAGATGGAGTGGAACAGGAGGTAGTTACTCAGAATCTGTTCTTCTTGAGGAATAGAGCTTTAATTGAAGAGTTGATAGCATTTAATCCTGAGATAAATGTGGATAGAATCAGGGCATTAGGTATGGTTATGCTATATAGAGAGGAGAAGATGGTATTATATCAAGGTAATCCTAGCAGAGATAAAGATGCTATTCCTAAAGATTATATAGGTAATGACCCATTCTTCACTAATAACTATGACAAAAGGTTCAATAAACCAGTAAATTTAGTAAAAGATATGGCAACTAGTTAGTATTTCATTTATTTACTTGTAGATATGAGTGAGATTGACTACTTTTGCACAGAAATAAACAATGGAAGACTATGGCAGATAATATAAACTTTCCCAGACAGATGCTTCCTTTCTCTAAGAAGACTAAGCAATGGAGAAAGGAATGTCTGCTGTGGGCTAACCAGAAGACCTTCTTCAATTACAGTTTAGTTAGGAAGTCAGTAGTTCATAAGAAGATTAACTATGATCTACTAAATGGTAGGCTACATATGTCAGACTTGCAGATGGTATTGAACCCAGACCATATAGAGGCTGGTTATATACCAGATAAGTTACAACACTACCCTATTATGAACAATAAGCTTAATGTTCTAAGAGGTGAGGAGAGTAAGAGAGTGTTTGATTTCAAGGTTGTTGTAACAAACCCTAATGCAGTATCTGAGATAGAGGAGAACAAGAGGACTGAGCTATTCCAAAGATTACAGGAGCTTATAGCAGATACATCAGCAAGTGAAGATGAATTTAATCAGAAGCTTGATAAACTGAATGATTACTATACTTATGAATGGCAGGATATAAGAGAGGTAAGGGCTAATGCCTTATTGAATCATTATATCAAAGAGCTTAATATACCTCTCATATTCAATCAGGGCTTCATGGATGCAATGGCTGTTGGTGAAGAGATTTATCAGTGTGACATTGTAGGAGGTGAACCAGTGATTGAGAGAATAAATCCACTAAAGATTAGAGTATTTAAGTCTGGGTATTCTAATAGGATAGAAGATGCTGACATTATATTGTTAGAAGACTACTGGAGTCCAGGTAGAGTTATAGACACTTATTATGATGTACTTACTAAGAGAGATATTGAGTATATAGAGAACCTTCCTGACCATGTTGGTCAAGCAGCTACTGACTCTATGGATAATCTTGATGAGAGATACGGCTTCATCAATACAAGTATGATAGGTGATGAGGTTACAGCAGTCAATGGTTCTTATTACTTTGACCCTGCTAACCTGTTCAGTGAGGGAGTTACATCCTCACTATTACCTTATGACTTAGCAGGAAACCTTAGAGTACTTAGAATGTATTGGAAGTCTAAGAGAGCTATCCTTAAAGTCAAGTCCTATGACCCTGAGACAGGAGAAGAGGTATATAACTTTTATCCAGAAAACTATATAATAGATAAGGACAGAGGTGAAGAGGCTCAAAGGTTCTGGATAAATGAGGCTTGGGAAGGTACTATGATAGGTGATAGCAAGGATGGTATCTTTGTGAATATGAGGCCTAGACTAGTACAATATAATAGGTTGAGTAACCCATCAAGATGCCACTTTGGTATAGTAGGTTCAATCTATAACCTCAATGATAGCAGGCCTTTCTCATTGGTAGATATGATGAAGCCTTACAACTATCTGTATGATGCTATACATGACAGGCTTAATAAGGCATTGGCTTCAAATTGGGGGTCTATCTTAGAGCTAGACCTAAGTAAAGTACCTAAGGGATGGACTATTGATAAGTGGATGTACTATGCCAAGATTAACCATATAGCTGTTATTGATAGCTTTAAGGAAGGTACTATAGGAGCTTCAACTGGTAAACTTGCAGGTGCATTGAATAATGCAGGTAAGGGAATGCTTGAGACCAATATAGGTAACTATATCCAGCAGCAAATTAACCTTCTTGAATTTATTAAGATGGAAATGGCTGAGGTTGCAGGTATTACCAAGCAGAGAGAAGGTCAAATAAGTAATAGAGAGACTGTAGGTGGAGTGGAGAGAGCTACATTACAGTCATCACATATAACAGAGTGGTTGTTTGTAGCACATGATGATGTTAAGAAGAGAGCATTGGAATGCTTCTTAGAAACAGCTAAGATAGCACTTAGAGGTAGAAGTAAGAAGTTCCAGTATATCTTATCTGATACATCTACCAGAGTAATGGATATAGATGGTGATGAGTTTGCTGAGGCTGATTATGGTCTGGTAGTAGACAATAGTAATGGTACTCAGGAGCTTCAATCTAAGTTAGATACTCTGGCACAAGCAGCATTACAGACTCAAACTTTATCATTCTCTACTATAACCAAGCTCTATACATCAAGCTCATTAGCTGAAAAGCAGAGACTGATAGAAAAAGATGAGAAAAATATTAGGGAAAGACAGGCTCAAGCACAGCAACAGCAACTTGAGAGTCAGCAACAGGTAGCTCAAATGCAGAATGAGCAAAAGCAAGCTGAACTCCAGCAAAAGGATATACAGAATCAGAGAGATAACCAGACTAAGATACAGGTGGCTCTTATCAGTGCTAAATCAAGAGATACAGATGTTGAGGAGGATGGTATAGCACCTGATGAGTATAGTCAAGAGGCTAAGGATAAGCTAACTGAACAGATAAGAGAGTTTGATGAGAAGATGAAGCTTGAGTGGGCTAAGCATAAAGAAACTCAATCCAAGAATGCTAAAGATGCTGAACTCAAAAGGAAACAGATAAATAAACCAAGAATAACAAGCACTAATTGATATGAGAAAATTAGATGGCATATATGAATCCGCATTACCTCCCCATAAGAATGCCTTATGGCTGGATAAAGGGATAGCTAAGTACTACAGGAATGGTAAGTGGGTTACTATCATAGCAGGGGATGTAAGTGCTAATTGGGATGATATTAGTGGCAAGCCTGAGTTTGCAAGTGTAGCTACATCAGGTAGCTATAACGACTTAAAGGATAAGCCTACTATACCTGCTACATATGTTCTACCTGCTGCAACTCTAGCTGCACTAGGGGGAGTCAAGATGGGTACTGCTGTAGCAGACACTGATACTACAGAAGCTGCTACTGCTCAGACAGTGGCAACTACCATTAACTCACTATTAGCAGCATTGAGAGCATGTGGAGTATTAACATCTTAAACTATTAAGTATGTTTACAAGTAGTCAAATAGAAGAAATAAGAAAGAAGCTACAACTAGGGGGAACTAAGGACACTCAGTTCCCTTTAGCTGGGCCTCTTAAGGGTAATGAGACTATGGCTATTATTCAGCAAGGACAGAATAAGCAGTTAGGTCTCAAGACTCTAATAGAGAAAGTAGGAATGTACACTATGTCAGATTTCATCAATCTATCTAAATCTAGTGAGAATTCTTATACTCTTGAAGAGGCTATTAAGCTTGTAGAGCCTGTGAATAGGAAGGTAGGTCAAGTAATTACCTTTATGGATAGTAGTACAGGGGACTGGGCTATATATCAATTTAAGGGTGATACAGCATCAGGGTGGTTCAACCTAGAACTATGGGATAATATATTGGCTAAGGTAGATAGCCACTTCAAGGGATGGTTTATCAATGACTGTCTGTTGAATGAGTACTATCCTAGACCTCATGTGGGAGACTTTGCATTTGTAGGTGAGACATTGGAAGATGCAGTAGTCTATGCTTGTATCAAATATGGTGAATGGTATAACACCAAATGTCCTGCTCTAGTATTTGCAGACAAGTTTGATGCAGTATATAGCAAAGATTTTGGAGAGTTTGAGTATATAATGGACGAGACCTATGCAGATAGAGCTACCAAAGATACACTGGGTAGAGTAATCCATGATACTTATGTTACGGGCGAGGGACTTACTAACCTTATAGCAGAGAAAATATATAAGGAGGTAATCAAGCAGATTACTAATATACAGATACAAGATGGCTCTATTACTTGGGATAAGCTAGCAGAAGGGGTTAAGCAATTACTTAAATCAGGTAGCAAGATAACCAACCTTCCTGACGATGAGGACTTAACTGTCAATGAGGATAATCAGTTGAAATTTGCTGATAAGGAATATAACTTGAATGACTTTACAGGTTATGGCAGAAAGTTTCTTAGAAAGAACATGATAGCTGGTCTCAACATACTGGAACAATATATGGTAAATTCACCTCATACAAGATATATCATTCAATATGATTACTGTTTGGATGAGAAGACTATAGAGATGCCAGAGGACTGCATACTGGATATGATGCAGGGTGGTAATCTAATGAGAGGTACTGTTCACTGTAATAATACTCTTATTATGATACCAGACCCAGAGAGTATAGGTGTGGAGCTTACAGGTACTTATAAATTCTTTGGAGGCACAGGCAAGGCCACTAACATCATAGACAACTCTGATAGTACAAGTGCAGAGGATACACTCTCAGCTAATCAAGGTAGGGTATTAAAGGAGATGATACAATCCTTTATGAAGGCAACCAAGCTCACTCAAGTTGAGTATGATGCTCTAGACTCCAAGAATCCTGATGTATTTTACTTAATAGTAGGATAAAACTATGAGATATGGCAAATATAAATAAGATAAAGATAGGTACTGTAGACCCTGATGCTATCATGTTTGATAAGTATCAGACTCTTCCAAGTGATTATAGATATGACCTGAGAAAGTTTACAGTAAATACGGAAGCTACTCCTGATGCAGATATTGATTATTATAAAATTGTAATCAGAAAGTTTAAGCCAAATGTGTGGATATTGAAGAGTCCTATCTATTCTACTCTCGCAGAATTATGTGCTGGAAGTAAGAACCTTACAGTAGCTATTGATGGTATATCAAATAATAGTGAATTATTCACTAGGCAGTATCAGCACCATTCTGTAGTAGGTGGTTCTGGCGGAACTCAAGGTTATATCAGAGGTGTGGGTATATTCCCATATAGTGATAATGTCCCTGGATGGGCAATATCTCCTTATGGTCAATATGCCAAAAATAGAGGAGAGTTACCTTTTAGTGCTTTTATATGGGACAACGTAACCTACACTGATGGTACTACTGCACAGATTGGTTCTGAACTTACTGCGTTTAGAGGTGACTGGAATGCTGGATATAATGGTTATGGTAAAGTTAATGATGGTATTAGTAAGAAGGTAATTCCAGATTACACTACATTTGCTACACCTTATATTACATTAAGACTATCCCTAGGTCTGTATACTGGAAATGCTATCAGTTTTGAAGCTTGGGAGTGTGAGACTAGAGTAAATGCTCTTAAGATGACTATCTCTCAAAGGAATGAGGAAGGAGTAGGAAGTACAAGAGCTGCTTACTGCTACTCTAACTTTGGAACAATGTCAATAAGAGTAAGTGGTCTCTCTGCTGGGGATAGACTTGAGTATAGTTCAGGAGTTACAGAACCTTCTGATAGCAGTATCACTGCTGATGGAGAGTACTCTATTTCTTATGTGGAGGGTAATGGATTTATCCTTTATGGGGATACTGAGAATGCAAATGCAGTAACCATAGAGCTTATAAACAATGAGTACTTGGATGAGGATGGATATGTAGACATATCTGACAATCCTATTACTATATCTCTATTAAATGAAGTAGGTCTTGACCCCTCTTCAACTGAATGTTGGGATGCTTACTGTGGTAACACACAAGTGTATCATAAGGATAAGACAATTGATAATTGCTGGAAGAAGTACAATATGATGTTCCCTGTAAATTGGGGAATACATAGAAATACTCTAGGAACTAATGAGAATATAGATTGGATTACTCCTCTCAAGTTTATAGTTAAGAGGGTACCAATAGGGGGTATTACATTATCTACAAGTGCTTTAACACTCTATGGAAAATATACTTCTATATCATATCCATCATTTCAAGTAAGAATACTTGGTATGCCTAGTGATGTTGCTGCAAAGGTTGAAAGATTGTTCACTAACATTACTACAAGTGAGAATATATCAGTAAATCTTGAGAATGGTACTAATACTATAGAGGCATTCTCAAAGACAGTCTATAGACAGGATAGTTCAAGTAATATAACTGCAACTCAAGCTAAGCTAACTATAAATTCAGACTCTGGCTCTGATACAAGATTCATAGTAGAGATAATTCCTGTATATACAGATGGTGGTATGAGAAGCTTGAATACTTTTTATTGGAGCAACATCTTAGCTAATCTGAAAGTTCCAGAGGTAACAGACATAACTGATGAGGTTATGCAGACTACCATTTGGAATATGACTCCTAACAATGAAAGTCTGTGGAATACTATAAAGACTTGGTATGAGAACCATACCTATGGTAATAACTTCTATAATGGCAACATATTCAATGGCTCTAGTGGATTAACTGAGATTACCATTAGGATTCCTAATGACCCTCTTCAATGGGGTGAAGATAACTTTGCTAATTCTGATATAGAGACTATTAACTTTATACAAGAGGGTACCAATTCTCACTTCTCAGCACCTCAGAAATTACTAAGAAGTGCCTTTAAGCTTAAGAATATAAACATTACTTGGGCAGACCCAGACAATCCTTCTTATATTTGTGGAGCTAATACTATTGTAGATGGTATGTCTTGTGGTCTGGAAACTTATCCAGAAAGGTTCATCCACTGGGGTCAGAATAGGAGCAATGTATTAACTAATACTATTCCTTGTACACTGTTTCATTACGCTTTCATTCATGCCAGCTCATTAGTAACTATACCCTTATTCCCGAGTGATAATGAGGAGGATAACACTATAATTCCTGCTAACAATACTGAAAAGTCATTCTTTGGATGTAGTAGCTTGACTACTGTAGGGCCAATATTGAATATGGTATTGGTACAGCCTACTAATGCAAGTTATATGTTCCATAACTGTACTTCTCTAGTCTCTCTAAAGATTAAGAACCTTAATCATGGTAGCTGGAGCTTTGATGCAGAAACTAGGGATGGGGTTTGTATAGGTACACTTAAAGCTCTTAATACAGAGTCAGTACAATATATGTTCAGTAATCTTGCTGACTTGACTACACATGACCCAATCAAGCATGAGGACACAATAGACAAGTCATTTAAGAACTGGAATTCAAACTACTTTAATGCTAGTGAAAGTACTCCTAATTGGAACTATAATCTGACTAATATTAGACAATTTACTTGTAAGAAGAGGTATGCTACCCAAGAATCAGCACCTTTCATAGTATCCACTACAGCAGCACTAGATTCTATGATAGTAGAGGTACAAGGCCTACAAAATGGAGATTCTGTTATATTTGGTGAGAACGGAAGTAGTGAACCTATAGTTACTTGGTCAGAAGATGGCAATCAGAATGTAACTAAGGTATCAGGTACTAATATGGGCTTCAAGCTTATAAGCAGTAATACTAATGACAGGAGTGCAGTTACAATAACTATCTACAATGGTCTAGACTATACTAACCCTAGAGTTAGTAGTGCTAATCTATACTGTCCAGAAGAGTGGACTGATAAAGTAACATCAGAGATGATAACAGCAGCTAATGCTAAGGGTTGGACTATCTATATAGGTGGTGTATTAACTCAACCAAGCTAAAATAAGTAAGAGATATGAAGGAATTATGTGAAAGATATGATGCCTCTACTCTCCAACAGCTATATAAGGTTATAACTGGGGAGAATAATGAGCTGACTACAAAAGATGTCTTTCCAGTAACACTAGTACAGTCAGTCTTTGATGGACTGACTGGCACTAGACTGGACCAGATACTTGCACTTAACAACTGCATGTGGATACCTTTCAATGGTACTAGAGAAGCTACAAGACTACAGGTTGGCCCTGATATGAGAAGGAAAGGTCTCATAGTAGCCTTTAGAGACTTGGATGGTATGGTATATACACAAAGATATCTTAATGGTGACTCAGTAGCAGATGAACATTGGAGATATGATGCCAACTGGGAGGATGTATTTGTAGGGTTTGGCAACCTTGAGTTTGTGGAACAGCTTAAGCAATACCTTATAGAGTATATAGATGAGAAGCTCAAGGGCTTATTACCTCCAGATGGTTATGAGTTTGTGATAGTTAAGAAGCCAGAGCATACATTGCCTGATGGTCATGACTATGTGGTATATGATAATCAAGATGGTGAATTAGTCAAGGTGTGCACTATGGATAATGAGCCAGTGATTAGAAAAATTAGTGAAGGCATAGAGAATCCAGATTATTAAATAAATAGACAAAGATATGGCAGAGAGACATGATGAACAACTGCTTGGGTTTGCTACCCTTGATAAGATTTTTCCTATCATAGATACAGTGGACAGTCTTAATTCTGATGTAAGAATAAGACCCCTTTCAGCTAGACAAGGTAAGGTACTGAGAGAGATGATAGAGACGATAGAGGTTACTAAGACTATGGATATGCAGATAGTTGAAGAGCTGCCTGCTACTGGTCAGAATAACATAATCTATCTGGTACTAAGCCCTGAATCAAGTGGTGGCAACAATACATATATAGAATATGTATGGATTAGTGCTGAGCAGAGATATGAGGTAATAGGTTCACTTGGTAATATCAAGGTTGATGATGCTCTTAGTGAGACTAGTGAGAATCCAGTACAGAATAAGATTATAACAGAGGCATTGAAGAGAATCAATGCAGAGTTATTTCCACTAAGTATAAGTGTAAGTGGTGCTGGAGTATATGAGAAGAGAACTACTCAGAATATTACTGTAAGGTGGGCAGTTAAGGAGGGTAGCAGCGCTACTACTCCTGATACTGTGTCAGTAAATGATGAGGGAGTATCTCCTTCTGTATCAAGCAAGGTGTTTGAAGGTGTCACTGAGAACACTACTTATACTGTAAAGGCAACTAAAGATGGTACTACTGTACAAGGCAGTACAAGTGCTATCTTTGTCAACCCTTCCTACTTTGGTACTGTGGGTGCTGGCTTTACTCCTACAGAGGGTGCTATTAAGGCTCTCTTACTAAGAAATGTCAAGAATACCAAGAACTACACAGGTAATGTAAGCCTTACACACCAGAAGGTATGTTATGCTTATCCTAAGTCTATGGGAGCATTGACAACTATCAGAGATGCCAATAACTTTGAGTACTTACAGTCATATACTAGGAGTGAGGTTACTGTGTGGGATGAGACATATTATGTATATGTACTTACAGATCCTGTTACAATAGATACATTCAGACAAATTTATTCTTAAGATTATGGCACTGTTAATAGGAGATAACTTTAACTATCAATCTAATAATCCCAACTTTGAGAGGGACAGCTTTGAGACTCTGAGTGCTATGAAGGTATACCCAGAGACTAGTATAGATGATGGTCACATAAGCTACTGTGCTGAGACTGATAAGCACTATAAGTTCTTATCATCCAATACAGTAGATAATACCACTGGTAAGTGGAGAGAGTTTGAAACAGGAGACTCATTACCTACAGAGGGAACTGCTGGTCAAGTACTTACTAAGACTGAGGAAGGCTACGAGTGGCAAGACCCTCAAGCAGCATTCCCAGAAGGAGGTACAGCAGGACAAGTACTAAAGAAAACCTCTTCTGGAGTTGAGTGGGGAACTGATGAGAGGGGATTTGAGTTACCCTCAGGTGGCAGTAATGGTCAAGTCTTGAAAAAGAGTGATAATACTGCTGTATGGCAAGATGACAATGATACTACTTATGAGAATGCTACTCAGTCTACAGCAGGTCTTATGTCTGCTGAGGATAAGACTAAGCTAGATAATATATCTACAGCTTATGCTTCTATAGTAACTCAGACTGAGTATGACTCTATAGACCCAAAAGAAGAAAATAGAATTTATTATATCAAGGGATAATATGAAAAACTCTCAACTGATTAAAAGAAATCATATAGCTGGAGGATACACAAAAGTGTATCCTATAGCTTATATTCAAGGTATAACTGATGGTGTAACTGGGGAGCACCTGACTGATATTCTACAGTCATTCAGTCATATATACCTTCCTTATGAAGGTTCTGCGAAGGATACAAGAACTTCATTACCTGATGATTATAGAAGACAGGGTATATGGATTACCTATAATAGTGGCGATAGTATTATAACTGAAATTTATAAGGGAACTGCTGATGACTTACATAATGATGTACTGTTTGGTGAGGATGCTAACTGGGAAAGAGTTCCTGACTTAAAGTATGTTCAGAGTAATGCCAGCAAGATACCTGATGGAGCTATTCTTCCTGAGATGCTAAGTCCATCTATATTACAACTTCTTTCTAATGGTAATACTATATATAATGTTGTAGATGATGAAGATCTTGAATCTAACGAATGCAATGTTATTAAATTCAAAGATAGAGTTTATAATAAAGAACTTGCTTCAGGCAAAGGTTATAAAGTACTTCGTAAGAATTGGGTTAATGGTAAAAATATATTAACTCAAGATATGATTGCTAACACTAATACTATTTATGAAATTAGATATGATTTTGATTTAGATGGACAAGAAATTATTATTCCTGAAGGTTGTGTATTGAATTTTCAAGGAGGCAGTCTTGACAATGGCATACTGTTGGGTACTAATACTGGTATCGAGGCAGGAAATTACAAAATATATGGGGACAATCTTGCATTGTATAAGTATGGCTTTATTAAAGTGAATTCTGGTAATGTAAATAATGATATTATCTGGCTTGATTATAAAATAGAGAATGGAATATTACAGACTAATAAAGTAATCCTACCTGAATCCATTGTTACAGGTAATTATAAGCTGATGCAGTTGAGTGGCTATGAAGCTACTTCAAATGCCGATGGACAGGGTGTAATAGTTCCTATACAAGGTGAATTTGATGTCAATAAGAACTTAATAGTAGGAAGTCCTACTAAGCTTACGTTTAGTGACCACACTGCTACTTATGGAGCAGAGTCTCTAAATGGCTACCAATTAGGAACCTTTTATAAGACTGATGGTAACTTTATAACTCCTGCGAAATCACACTATTTATTTTATAATTCAAGTCTTGAGGAAGCAATTATAGGTACAGAAATAGTTGGAGATGTATATGTGTCATATCTAAATAGAGCCGTTCCTATTGTATCTAAATCTACATTCAAAGGAACAGCAAAGCTGTCATGGTTTATTGGAGATGCTTATACTACTGATATTACTAAGTTGACTGAAATGCCTGATGTCAGTGCCCAAGTTAATAAGGCATTAAAGTGCTCTTGTGATTTGGAATCTGATATACATGGATATATTAGAATAGAAGATTCTCTATATGCTGAAACCCAAAAGAAAATTAAACTTGGGGTGTATGCTAATGCATCAGGAATATACGCTGAGAACAATAAAGCAACAAATAGAAAATCGCATTTTAATTGGAATTATACTACTGTATTCTATACAGTAAATATGAATAAGCCAATGCTTTATATTAGAAATGCAGATATTTCTATAAACGGTGGAGAGTTCACTGCTAAATATGCAAATAAGCATGATAAATTCTTATGTGTCCTAGATGCAGACTACTTTGTAAGTAACTGTGACTTAAATTGTAAGTTAACGGGTAAAGTATTAAGTAATGGTGTTCTAACAACTGAAGGAGGGTTCTATTTTGCAGTAAACGATAGAAACTATGGCTATGTAACCTATGTTAAATTAAGAGGCTATACAAATAATGTAAAATATGCTGTATATAAAGGAGCTACTGTTGGAACATCAGCCTGGGTTACATCCATTGACATTTCAACTAGTGTGTGGGGCTATTGGGAAGCCTTCCATATAGAAGGCATATCTTGCTTGAATATTCAAGCGGATGTTCAAGCCACAGATTGTATTCCATTGGAAGAAGTAGATAATTACAGATATTCTTATATAACTGGAAGTTATGCAAAGGTTGATGTTTTCTTTTGGGATGTTAGTTTCAGCAAAGGAACCTCAAATGTCACAAGACCCTACAGACTTGCTTATGCTTCCTCTGGTGTAGAGGTATATGGTAGAGCAACTGGAAATAATTATTATCAGTGGGAATGTAGTGATAAGAATACTTTTAAGTATGGAAAATTAGTACCTCAAGAACTAAATAATAGATTTGAACATTATTTGTTAAATAATATACTCATTAACTGCGAGGGAACTAGATTTCTAAAGGTGTGTAAAAAAGATAATTTTACAACTTTTAATGAGCCATCAATAGAAAAAGATGGTTCACTAAAGAGTGGGGTTTCTCAAGTAAGTGACCTACAGTCTTATGCAAAATATCCTGTCACAGCTGATGCTAACCGTGTAGCACCCATAAAAATAGAAAGTGAATCCTATGCAGAATTTGTACTCTATGAGCCAAAGATAAATGCAAGATTTAATAATTTCTATGTATCATGGCCCATTAGAAATGGTAATAAAATAAATAGCTGTACAGTTATTATTTCTTCAAATGGCGAAACCTTCGTTAGCACTATCTCTTCAGGGTTAAATACTGCGTCAATAATGAGTTTAGGCACCATATTAAACTCTATAGATTGGGTAGTAGTAAGAGTTTGGGATGTGGATGACCCATCTAACACTGTTTTTTTTCCAAAGATTGGAATTATTGATATGGATGGTAAAGGTATTTGGAGTATTATTAACGGGTTTGAAGGATATGGTAATATTAAATTAAATACAGGAGAATTTCAGAATAGTAATGGTAATCCCACTATTCATATCCTACCAAAAGCTGTTAATACCAATGTTTCCACACTTGACACTTTAAGAGGCTTAAAAAAAGCAGCCATTAGAGGTAATGATATGTTAATTACTAGGTATCAAGCTGGTAAGTATTGGGCATTATATGGAGGCATACCTGGAAGCAGTGTACAAGGGCATCAACCCGCTGTGTATAATCTCGATGGAACCTTGGCAACTCTCTATGATTTAGGGGTATCTTCATTAAGACCAAAACCTACAGCAACTAATGCCATTAGTATTGGTACTAAATTTTATGACCAAACATTAAATACTATTATTTACTGTAAAAAATCAGTAGGAGAACAAGAATATGCTGATTGGATAACTACTTATGGAGCACAAGTCAATCACGGTGCCGAGGCAAATGTGACTTCAATAAAGGGCACATCTGCAACCAGAGAAGCAATGACTATGTATGAAGATAATGAAGGATTCCAATATTATGATACAACATTACATAAATATGTGCTTTGGAACGGTACTGCTTGGGTAAATCTTGATGGAACTCCACTATCATAATTATTATATATAAATAAATCACTTATGCTCTTGTATAGGTGATTTATTTTTTATACATTTGTACTTTAATAAAAGTACATGCTTATGGTGAAGAAATATATAAGGATTGTAATAGTTATTTTGGCGAGCTTGCTTGCTATAAGTACATATACTTTATACACTAATAATCAGAAACTTAAAGAGGAAATATCAATATCAATGTCTAACCAAAAGGCATTCATAGCAGAGAACTCTTCATTAAAAGAAGAGAATAGAGTATTTAAGTTTACTATAGAGCAGCTTAATTACTACAATGACTCTATCTTACAAAAGATGAATGAAGTCAGGAATGAGTTGAAAATAAAGGATAGGGATTTGAAGCAAATGCAGTATCTTTTGTCAGAGGCTCAAAAGAAAGATACTATTGTATTCAGAGACACTTTGTTTAGAGAGCCTGCACTGAGGATTGATACATTATTGGGAGATAGATGGTATCAGATGAAACTAGGGCTTAGGTATCCAAGTACAATAATCACTGAACCTAAATTTGTAAGTGAGAAGTATGTAATAGTAGATTATAAAAAAGAAACTACTAATCCACCTAAGAAGTGTGCTATTGCAAGGTGGTTCCAAAAGAAACATAAAGTAGTAGAAGTAGAAGTTGTCGAGAAGAACCCTTATATTGAGAACAAGCAACAAAGATTTATTGAAATTGTAAAGTAACTATCATGATGGATGTTGGTATTTTAATTACTGGTGCTGTGGGTCTTATCACAACTATAGCTAGTGGATGGACCTCATGGTTCTTTGCAAGAAAGAAGTATTACACTGAGGTAGACTCAAATGAGATTGAAAATCTCAAGAAGTCTCTTGAGTTTTATGAGAGTATTGTAAAGGACAACAATAAGAAACTTCAGTTCTATATTGACTTGGCTGAAAATAACAGGATAGAAGTTTATAGATTGAAGGGTGTTATTCATAGACTATTAAATAACTCATGTCTTGATAATGGTTGTATCAAGAGAAAGTTCTACACAGAGGAACAGATTAGAGAAATATTAGGGGAGGTAGCTCCCCATACAGGGGGGGATAAAGATGAAACTAAAGCTTGAGAGAAAGTATTTTAAGGACACCTATACAATAGGTAATCTTTATATTGATGGCTCTTTCTTTTCTAATACTCTTGAAGACAAGAATAGGGATGTGAATAAGAATGGGAAGTTTGACAATGGGGAAGAAAAGGTTTATGGAGAGACTTGTATTCCTTTTGGCACATACAAGATAGTGGTGAATATGTCTCCCAAGTTAAAAAGGGAACTACCAAGACTGCTTGATGTACCTTCATTTGAAGGTGTTCTTATTCATAGAGGAAATACTGCTAAAGACTCAGCAGGTTGCATACTTGTAGGGGAGAATAAGGCAGTAGGGAAGGTACTTAACTCAACTCCTTATGAGGAAAGGTTAGTTAAGATGATGAAGGAAGCTGTTGCAAGAGGAGAAGAGATAACTATAGAAATTGTTTAACCATTAAATACTGTTATTATGGCAAAGAAATGTGGGTGCAAGGGTAAAGGCAGTGGTAAAAAGAGTAAGTAACAAAATTAAAATTCAAATCAAAGTGGGCAGAAGTAGAGCACTTTGTTTGATAGGTTTAAGGTCATGGTTTTGGTGATGGAGTAGAACAAAAGATAATTGAGTCTGCTGTTATATTCTGGTTCAAGGATGATGATTACAAGGATGGTGTTAGCAAAATATATAAGTACTTTAGGGAAGCATAATAAGCTTGGAGGGGTGTAGTAGTGATACTACACCTCTCTTTTTGTACCAGTAAATAAGGATTTCATTTATAGTTTACCAACTATCTGTATTAGATACTTGCCTACTTGCGGAATAGTTAATACCTTTGCATAGTTTAATAACTAAAAAGGGGAAGAAATATGGATGGTTTGAATGATAACTTTATACTATCTGGAGAGGAAATTGATACACTGAACCTCTTTGATGATAGTGATGAAACACAAGAGGCACCTCCTGCTACTGGAGAAGAGAAGCTAGATGCAGAGGAAGGTGACAAGGACAAAGATAAACCAACTACTGAGGAAGAAGTAAATCCTGATGATTTATTTGAACCAGAGAGCGTAGGTAGTGAGGATAAAGAAGATAAGAAAGACAAGGAAGGAGAGACACCTGACTCTAATAAGGATAATGGTTCTTCTCCCAATTCTAACTTCTACTATTCCATTGCCAGTGCCTTAGTAGAAGATGGTGTCCTCCCTGACCTTGATGAAGAGTTTGTTAAAGGTATTAAGTCTCCAGAGGACTTGGCAGAAGCCATAGACAAGCAGGTTAATGCTAGACTTGATGAGACACAGAAGAGAATTAGTGCTGCACTTAATGCTGAACTAGAGCCTGATGAGATAAGACAGTATGAAGCTGTCTTAGGTAATCTTGAGAAGATTACTGAGGATGCCATCAAGGATGAGTCAGATAAAGGTGAGAACCTTAGAAAGCAGCTCATATTCCAAGACCTTATAAACAGAGGATTCTCAAAGGAAAGAGCAGCTAGAGAAGTAAAGAAATCATTTGATAGTGGCTCAGATATAGAGGATGCTAAGGATGCCCTAGAGAGCAACAAGTCCTACTTCAAGCAGCAATATGATGACCTTATTAAGGAAGGTCAGGAAGAGGCTGAGGCTGAAAAGAAGAGAGTTAAGAAGGAAGCCCAAGACCTCAAGAAGCAGATGCTGGAAGATAAGGAGATATTTGAGGGCATCACTATGGATAAGGCAACAAGGCAAAAGGCTTATGATAATATAGCTAAACCAGTCTATAAGACTGAGGATGATAAATATCTTACAGCTGTCCAGAAGTATGAGACAGAGAACCCAGTTGAGTTCAGAAAGAAACTGGGGGTTATCTTTACTCTTACTGATGGTTTCAAGAACCTTGATATGCTTGTCAAAGGTAAAGTAAAGAAAGAAGTCAAGAACAGCCTCAGAGAGTTGGAACACACACTAAGGAACACTAATACCCCTAAGGGTAATCCTCAGTTTGTAGGCGGTGTTCCAGAGGACCCAGAGTCTTATATAGGACAAGGCTGGTCACTTGATGTATAATATAAAAAATTGATTTAACTAATAAATTAAGTTTTATGGCTGGTAAATTAAGTAAATTTCAAATGTTAGGCTTCCAACATTGGAGGGGTTTGACAAGTGACAATCACCTTGGCTCAATCTTCCAGTTGCAACCTCAGAAGGCAACTAATCTTATGGTTCAGTTGCTAGCTTTCTATAGAGGTAAGACTCTGGACACATTCCTTAATCAGTTCCCTGTAAGAGAGTTTGAGACTGATGATGAGTACTACTGGGATGTTATTGGCTCATCAAGAAGGAATATCCCTCTAGTTGAGGCAAGAGATGAGAATGGTACAGTAATTACTGAGGAGAGTGGTAATGTAGGTATTGGTACATCACCTTTCTATCTGGTATTCCCAGAGGACTGGTTCGCTGATGGTGAGGTTATTGTAGGTAACTTAAATCAAGTTTATCCTGTAAGAATCCTTGGTGATGCTAGAATGGAGGGTACAAATGCAGTCTATAAGTGTGAGACTATGGGGGGTCTTACTCAAGGTATTCCTGCTGAGAGACTGTTAGCTGGAGAGAGATTCTCTATTGAGTATGCTCCTGTAGAAAGAGAAGGTTCAAGAAAGGTTGGTGACATCAGATTCAGTACTCCTGTATCTATGAGAAATGAGTGGTCTACTATTAGAATCCACCACAAGGTATGGGGTAATAAGCTGGGTAGGAAGCTTGCTTTTGGTATTCCTATGGTAAGGAATGTAGATGGTAAGCAGGTTAAGGACACAGCTAGCATGTGGATGCACTATGTAGACTGGGAGCTTGAGTGCCAATTCTCTGAGTACAAGAACAATGTAATGGCTTTTGGTACTTCTAACAGAAATGCCAATGGTGAATACATGAACTTTGGTAAGTCTGGTAATGTTATCAAGACTGGTGCTGGTATCTTTGAGCAGACTGAGGTAGCTAATGTAATGTACTACAACAACTTCTCATTGAAGCTTCTTGAGGATGCTCTATATGAGCTGAGTGCAGCTAAGCTTGGTATGAATGATAGACTATTTGTCATCAAGACAGGTGAAAGAGGTGCTATCCTATTCCACAAGGCAGTTCTTCAAACAGTTAGTGGTTGGACTACATTTGTTATGGATAACAACTCAACTAAGGTAGTTGAGAAGACTCAATCTAAGCTCCACAGCAATGCTCTATCTGCTGGTTTCCAATTCGTAGAGTACAAAGCTCCTAATGGAGTTAGGGTAAGACTTGATGTTGACCCATTCTATGATGACCCAGTAAGAAACAAGGTTCTTCATCCAATGGGAGGTGTGGCAATGTCATACAGATTTGACATCTGGTACATTGGTTCTATGGACCAACCTAACATCTTCAAGTGTAAGATTAAGGGTGATAATGAGCTGAGAAGCTATCAGTGGGGTCTAAGAAACCCATTCACAGGACAAATGGGTAATCCACATATGTCTTATGATGAGGATAGTGCTACTATACATAAGATGGCAACACTTGGTGTATGTGTGCTTGACCCAACTAGAACATTGTCATTGGTTCCTGCAATACTGCAAGGATAAGATATTAGGGGGATGAGGTAATCCCTTATCCCCTTCTTTCTATAAACTAACTATTAAGGAGAAGAGTAATGGCTAAAGAAGTAGAAGTAATGCTGGATGATGATACTATAATGGATGAGGCTCCTATGCAAGAGGTAGTTGAGACACCAGCTAAACAACCAAGAAGAAGACAGGCTAAGCAACCTACTGCTGTAGATGAACCTATAGTCAACTGCTTGAGAAATGAGAGAGTCATTGTAAAGCATGTACCTAAAGAGACAGGTATAGTAAGAGACCCTAAGCATATTCTATATGGAGGTATGGCAGAGGGTGCAGTAAGATGGCTTACTGTTCCTAGACTTACATCTGGTATGTATGTAAATGTACTTACTAATGCTGAGAAAGCCTGCCTAGAGGAGGTAATGGGACTTGAGTACAATGCACTGTCAATATATAATAAGGTAGATAATTTCTGGGATAATTATCAGGTAAGGCTGACTAAGCAAGACAACTTCCTTAACCTAGCTGACCCAGATGATTATATCAAATATAAGGTGCTTTTAGTCAACAAAGACCTGATAGCACCATCTCTTCAAGACCTTGAGGACCACCCTAAAGCTACATATCAGTTTGTAATCATCCACGAGAATGAGGAGTCACAGGCTTCCAAGAAGAAGATGAATGCAACTATGCAGGCTTATATGGAGTTTGGTAAGATACAGGAGAATGCAGACATTCTTAGAACTATCATTGAGACTATTGATGGTAGACCTACATCTAAGAACTCTAAGATTGAGTTTCTGCAAGAGAAGGTTGGTAAGCTTATTCAAGCTGATGCTAAGCTCTTTGTAAGAGTAACAACTGACCCTCTATTAAGTACTAAGGTTCTTATTAAGAAGGCTATTGAAGGAGGTCTTATCAGTAACAGAGGTGGTATGTTATACTTAAAGGCTGATGGTACTCCTCTATGTGGGGATAATGAAGAGCCTACTCTTAACATTGCAGCCAAGTATCTGAACATACCTAAGCATCAGGACTTGAAGTTCAGCTTGGAAGCAAAGTTAAAAGAGTAAAGTATGAACCATGTAGAATTTAGCAACGGATTTGATGTACTCTACAATAACATAATGTCCAATGCTGCTCCTGGTATCAATGAGTATGAGAAATCTGTCTTATTGACCAAAGCACAGGATGAGATATTGAAGAACTATTTTAACCCTCAGGGTAATAAGTATCAGGAGGGTTTTGATGGTTCAGCCAAAAGGCAGATAGACTTCTCTGGACTTATATCAGTTGCAGACTGTACATCACTAAGTGGAGCAGGCTTTGACCTTAGAGCTAAGATATATAGGATGCCTGAGGATGTGTTCTTAATAATAAATGAGACACTCACCACTAATACAGGAGTAAAGCAGGTAGTTCCTATTAGCTTTGATGAGTACTCTAGGTTAATGTCCAAGCCCTATAAAGAGCCTTTGAAGTATCAGGCTTGGAGATTAGTTACAGAGGGTTCTGGCAATGAGAATGTAATTGTTGAGGTTATACCTCACTCTGGTGAAACAGTAAGCAAGTACACTGTCAGATATGTCAGAAGACCTAAACCAATAGTATTAGTAGACCTAGCATCAGAGTATGGTGATGTAAGTATCAATGGAGTAAGTACTATAAGTGAGTGTGAACTCAATCCTCTCATACATGAGGAGATACTGCAAAGAGCAGTAGAGCTTGCTAAGATAGTCTATACTGGAGATGCAAATGGTCTTTTACAAGTAGGACAAAGGAGTGAATAATGACAACACAAGAGTTCTCTAATGAATTTGACACTCTGCTGAACAGCTATAGTACTGTTCCTCCTTATGGAGATGAGAACAAGCTGGACATCACTCTTGATGAATATGAGAAGTCAGTGTTTCTCACTAAGGCTCAAGAAGAGATAGTAGTAGAGTCGTACACAGGCAAGAATCAGTTTGGAGAGAGTTTTGAAAGAACAGAGGAAATAAGGAGATACTTAAGTGACTTGGTTAAGACAGTAGTACTGTCAGAGAAACTGACAGGTCATGTAGGATTGTCAAAGACTTCAATGTTCTTCCAACTTCCTGAGGATGTATGGTTCATTACTTATGAATCAGCTACATTAAAGGATGAGAGACTAGGATGCCTAGATGGAGAAGAGGCTACTATAGTTCCAGTAACTCAAGATGAGTATTATAAGATAGCTAAGAATCCTTTCAGAGGCCCATCAAAAGATAGAGCAGTCAGACTTGACATAGGTAATATGGTTATTGAGGTAATCTCAGACTATAATATAGACAAGTATCTGGTAAGATACCTCTCTAGGCCTAAGCCTATAGTTCTGGAAGACCTTAACAATGATATATCAGTTAATGGTATAAAGGTCAGAACAGAGTGTGAATTAAATCCTGTCATACATAGAGCTATACTTGAAAGAGCAGTCAGACTAGCTATAATAAGTAAAACTCAAGTGTCAGGCAACAAATAAGAAATTGTTTAATTAAACTAATTACAAAATGGCTAATTTTAGTATCAATCAAGTAAGACATTTATATGTCGCTAAAGCTCTTAAGTCAGGTGCTAATCTGCTAACTACTGATGCAGCAGGTTCAATACTGCCTAAGGGAGACACAGCTAAGACTCATATGTACTTCCAGTACATGTCCCCTGCTGGTATTGTAAGAAGTGACTTGATAGCTGTTGATAAGATTGTGTATGCTAAGGCTACAGGTTCTGAGGACTTGGCTCATAAGCTTACAAGAGTTCTGTTGACTCTGGATGCTAATGTAAGTGCTACACCAGTAGCAGGTCAAGAGTATATCACAAGGATTGCTTTCAGACAATACATTGGTCTAGGAGAAGAAGACACAAACCAGAAGTATGGTTATGTTAAGGCTACTGCCAACATGACAGCATCAGACTTCTACAAGAAGATGGCTATTTCTATAGCTGACAATGTATCAAGAGACACTACTCCTCTTGTAACAGTTTACCTAAAGACTGCTACTAGTGAGGAACTGGTTGCTCCTAAGACTAAGGAGGCTGACCTTACAGGTACTTACACAGGTATCATCTTTGAGGAAGCTGTACAGGCTTGGGAACTTGGAACAATGCCACAAGCATTTATTCCTTTCACAGTACAGCCTACTACAGTGATTGTAGATGGTGATGAGTATATCTGGGGTGTAGTTGAGGCTCAAGAAGCTACTAAGCAAGTTGAGGATGGTCATAACATTGCAGACCTTGAGTACTTCTGCATGGGTGCTAGAGGAGACCACTACAGAATGATGGGTTATCCTAATGTTATCAAGACTACTTACCTGGTAGACCCTACAGCTAAGTATGATACTCTTGACATCCACTATGCTTTCACAGATAGCAATGAGGGTGTACAGAAGTCTGAGAGAGACATTACACTAGTATGTGTTGATGATGGTAGCCACACTGACATGAAGGCACTGATTGCTGCTGTCAATGCTCTGCTTCCAACAGACAAGCAAATAGCTGCCCTAGCTTAAAGGGGCTAAGTATAAGGGGCATGTAACTATGCCCCTTTTTATTATCAACCCTTTAATAGTTAGAGTATGATTGAATTTAATGAATTGAGAGTTACTCCTGATGGTAAGAAGCTTATCATAGATGCTTCTGTCAAAGACCTTCAATACTACAATGATGTGTATATTGATGCTATAATAATAGACACTCAAGATACCTATGTAGCTAATGGTCCAAGCACTAAGCCTATATTCTACCATGAGGTAGCTACAGATAATGAGACTATCTACTCACTGCCTGAATGTAATGGGTGTGAGCCTATAAGGACAGAGGAAGATAATGAAATATGCTTCTCTGGTCAAGAAGGTGATGGTGAAAAGAGAGTTAGATTGGAACTGGATAGTGCTTCACTTGGAGTATCTTTATGTGACACATTATTCTTTGTATATGTGGTAGCTAAAGGAACACCATCAGCAGACACTCCATGTGGTATGGATAACCAGACTACTATGGGAGTAGTAGCTAATCTATATCCTTTCTATAGGTCTATGGTCAATTATATGAAAGAAATAGAGAATGAGTGTGAGATACCAAAGAACTTCATAGATGTCTTACTTAGGTTCAAGGCTCTAGAGTTAAGTATAAGGACAGGCCACTATGCACAAGCAGTCAAGTACTGGAACAAGTTCTTTAGAGGAGTTAAAAGTAAAACTATAAATACTGGATGCAGATGTCATGGATGGACTTGATAATTTGGCTTATACTGGGGTCAGCAATTATTTTCAAGCTTTGTCAACCCTCGGATACAAAGGATATAAAGAAGTAAACAAGCTGCTGGTTCTACTGTTCATAGAGGACTTATTGAGAAGTTCTTTCAGCCTATATATAGATGAGGAGGATTATAAGACTATAACCAATGTGTTATACTGCTTGTTTGGTTCTACATGTCTTATACCATACCCAGAGTTTACAGTGAATACATCACTAGTTCAAGCACTGAATGATGCTCCTCCTAGAATAACTGAAAATGATATATTAAGATTTAGTGAAGCTGAACTACTTAGGTTAGTAAATGAGTAATAAATCATTTAGACTCTTGTAGAGATAAAGTAAATTACTTATCTTTGCAAGAGTTTAATTGTTTATAATTTATATTGGAAATATAAGGAGAATTAGGCATGACGTATAGAGAGTTGATATATATGTGCTTAGATGAGTTAAAGCTCATGAGTGATGATGCTAGTTTTACTGAGGACCATGTAGCATTTCTCTTAAATAATTACAGAAGTTTTATCTTAAAGCAGAGATACTATACTGATATTAAGAAGGCTATCCCTGAGAGTAACTATCAGACTGTATGTCTAGACCTCATAGAGGTTCCAGCCATCAGTGGTGAAGTATGTGAAGGTGGTTCATACTTGAGAAGCAAGGATAAGATACCTGTTACCTTGATGATAGGTAATCCTAAGGTATATCCTATAGATTACTATCAAGGAGAGATAGCTTATGTCAGCAGGGATAGAATGAGATATGTGGGCTATAACAAGTGGATGAAGAATATCATCTATTGTTCTATAGCACCTGATGGTTATCTGTACTTCAAGTCATGGAATCCTCAGTTCCTATACTTGGAGAAGGTCAAGTTCACTGCTATATTTGAGGATGCAGAAGAAGTATCTGGACTTACTTGTGATGGTGATGAAAGTACTGCATGTGACCTTCTTGACAGAACATTTCCTATTGAAGAGGCTCTTGTACCTCCTCTAATTGAGCTGGTAGTCAATGAGATAAAGAAAGCTGCATATTCTCCTGAAGATCCAGCTAATAATGCTGATGATGATTTAGCTGATATGATTAGCTTCATAAGAAGAAATATGAAATCTAATATACAAAAACAGATTGAATCATAATGGAGAGTCTTATAGAGTTTAAGAGAAGAGTAAGTAAAGCCAGTATGCCAAGAGAGTATAAAATAAGGAATAGTCTGGGGGTATATGATGGCTACAAATACTATAGAAAAAACAAGCCTGATGATAGGAAATATGTACTATCAGAGTCACAGTACTTTGCTATTATAAGGCAAATAAACGACCTGCTTGTTGATGATATAGTAATGGGCATGGAGGTTAAGTTACCTCATAGGATGGGCACTATAGAAGTAAGAAAGTATGAGAAGTCACTTAAGATAGGTGAGAATGGGCAAGTCAAGACTAATCTCCCTATAGATTGGGACAATACTCTTAAGCTGTGGTATAAAGATGAAGAATCTTATAAGAACAAGACCCTCCTAAGACTTGATGAGCAAGAGATATACAAGGTACTCTACAATAAGGAGGATGTAAACTTTAACAATAGGTCTTTCTACGAGTTTGTCTTTAATAAGAACTTAAAACTAAGACTCAAGTATAACATTAAACAGGGCATCATAGATGCTCTTCTTATAGGAAGGAGAAATAAAAATGTGGAGTGAGTATAATTTCATTAGTATTAGGGAAGTACTATCAAGAGTAATGAGGCATCCATTACTTACTGACTTGAATCTGGAGACTGCTATACAATACACTATAGATTTTTTTGCCATTATGGGATTGCCCAATGTCTATGTAGATAAGATAGATACTGTCAGTATAGACAATTATAGGGGTAAGTTACCTTGCAACTGTATAGCTATAAATCAAGTAAGAAAGAAAGATAATGGTGTATGTTTGAGAGCTATGACTGACAGTTTTAATGGTACTCATCCCGAAGATAATGGAGAGTTATCATTCAAAACCCAAGGCTCTGTAATATTCACCTCCTTCAAGACAGGAGATATAGAACTTAGTTATAAGGCTATTCTTACTGACGATGATGGTTTACCGTTGCTTCCAGATAATCTAGTGTTCCTAAAGACTCTGGAGCTGTACATAAAGAAGGAGTGGTTTACTATCCTATTTGATATGGGAAAGATTAGTCCTGCTGTACTACAGAACACCCAACAGGAGTATGCTTTCAAGGCTGGCCAATGTAATAATGAGTTTATGATACCCAGTGTATCAGAAATGGAGGCATTTACAAGAATGTACAATACTCTAATACCTAGAGTAAATGAGTTTAGCAAAGCATTCAAACATTTGGATAATAAAGAATACATAAAGCTGCACTAATATGATAAAATCTTCTACACATAGTATTAAAGGAATGCAAAGAGACCTTGCAGTTAGTAAATTTAATCCTGAATTTGCTTTTGATGCTCATAATATAAGAATCACAGCAATGGATAATAATACTTTATTATCTATAACCAACGAAAAAGGGAATGAACAAGTTGCTATGATAGGAGAAGATGGGCAGAATATTCTAATACAAGGGACGGTGTTAGGATATAACACAGTAGGTAAATATTTAATAGTATTTTCTACAGATAATAGTACCGATTATATATATAGATTAGAAAAAAAAGATAACTACTTTGAAATTGTTATACTGTATCAAGGGTATTTGGATTTTAGTATAACAAATCCTATAGAAAGTATTTCCTCATATGAATCCAGTCAAATTCAGAAAGTCTACTGGGTAGATGGACGAAATGTTACCAGGTATATCAATGTGACAAAAGGAAAGTACTCAAGAATAGGTAATAAAATAGATACACAATTTGATTTTAATAGAAATCTAAAACTTAATGAAGAAGTATCTATAAAGAAAATAAATGGAGGGGGACTATTTGCATCTGGAGTAATACAATATGCACTGTCATACTATGATTTATATGGAGCTGAGAGTGCAATATTTTATGTATCTCAATTACAATATATAGGTTATGATAATAGAGGGGCAAGTCCAGAAGATAAAGTAAATAAAAGTTTTGAAATTACTATTAAAAATCTGGATAGTTCATTTGACTATATAAGAATTTATTCTATACATAGGTCTAGTTTGAATGCTACTCCAACAGTAACTGTAGTAGAAGACATCAATATAACAGGTATTAGTAGTGTAAATTATGTAGATAATGGTAGTACTGGATATACTATAGAGCCTACTGAGCTATTATATAAAGGGGGTGTAAATATAGTTCCACAGACCATAGCTCAAAAAGATAACACACTATTTCTTGGAAATATAGTATTAAAAGATGATATAGCTAGCCACGAATTAAGAGAGATGGCCAGCAACTTGAAAGTTAGTACTATAGATAAAGTTTACACACAGGACACCCTTATTGGAAAGTATCCATACACAAATACAATGTCCTATGATATTGACCTTACTACATTTCACTCAAATGATTGGTATAGAGTAGGTATACAATTACAGAGGAATACTGGAATATGGTCCGAGGTAATATACATAAAGGACTATAAAGTGAATAGAAACGTTGGTGTTTCCCCAATTTCAATAAATAGTGAAATTAAATCACATATTTCTGGAGTAGCATTAACAGTTGAGTTATCGGATGAATTTATAGAAGCAGCAGTAAATGCTGGATATATAAAAGCTAGAGTGGTTGCAGTATACCCAAGTATATATGATAGAGAAGTGATTGCTCAAGGTATTCTATGTCCCACCATCTATAACATTGAAGATAGGTATACAAATTCTCCGTTTTCACAATCTTCATGGTTCTCTAGACCATTTTTAGGAGTAGACATAAATAAAAGTTCACTTCAATCTGGTATTAGTAACCATTTAATAAATAATGGTGAACTATATGATAATGAAAACACACCAAGGTCGTATGATAACAAAGATATAATAAATTATGGTGTTTGGTCAGAATTTAGACACAATACATCTTTACCTAACAATTATGAAAGAAATGCAGAAATACAATGTAATTGTGATACATTAAGTACGAGATTTGAAGGTACAATACATAAAGATGCTAATGTAAGTGAATTTGTCTCAAGCCATAAAGATGTATTTATGGTTGATCAGTCCATAGTTACTATGCACTCTCCAGAGTTTGAGTTTGATGATTCAGTTCAAAATATGGACCTGTCCAATGCTAAATTAAGAATAGTGGGTAAGGTAATATTTACTGCAAATTCCTCATCTTTAGATATACAGACCACTTCCCCATCATTAAGTAATACAGCAATCGGAGAATATAAAGAACCAATAGATAGTACAAACATTAGCCCATTTGGCTCTAGAGGACTATCAGGAGGATTATTTTATATGGATGGTATATCAGTGACAAACTCTAGTGACAATAGTAGCGCCCTTAAATTACAAGCAGGGTACTTTGTATATCCTTGGCATAGAAATGGGTCACTAAATAATGAAGGGGTCCCTAAAGATAATATTACAAGGTCTGCAATGCTTAAGAGTAAAAAGTTATCAAATCTAAAGTTTGCAGCATATAATGAATATTTCAAAACCCCGTGGGAGTCTTATATTGAAAATGATGACAACCACACAGGAATCTCTGGAGCACAAATTTTTGCATCTGATATACAATCATTACTAAAGATACCATCACCAGCTAATTCGACTATTCCAGATATAATATACTATGGTAATATTGATAGGGTAATATCACCAGCAAGGATTGATAAAACAATAACTATACCTGGAGGTATATCTAAAAATCTAAAAAATGGCTATCCTATTATAGCTGGTAAGAAAACATTTAGTTCAGAAGTAAATAAAGATACTCATAGTACATTTAGTTCAGAATTAACAGCTCTCGAGGAACAAGAATATCTTAAACCAACTGCTACATATGGAACAGAGCCTATAAGTATCAAATACAAGTCCACACCACACGCTGTAATAGCATTTAATTACACTAAGAGTAAAAAGCAGGTTATTTTACCAACAACTAATTGGTTACTTGATGATAATATTTATGAATTAAATAATATGTCACGTGATTTTTCCTTTAGTGACGACCCAAAATTATTTTGGGACAGTAATTGTACTGGGGTATATCAAGACAGGATAAATAATAACATAAATATGTACTGTAATGGATTTGGGTACTTATTTTTGGCAGAATTATATAATGATAATATTAGTAATAGATTTGGCGGAAGTTCACAAGAATCTATAAAAAATAATTTATGGATTCCTGTAAGTGATAGTATTTCTCTTGTAAGTGGGTATACAATAGATGATGAAACTCCTATTCCAAAAAATACTTTTACTATAATTGCTCCATATGGTGACACTTTTATTCAAAGATATGATTGTCTAAAAACATATCCATATACTCTTGAGGACCAAAATAGTGTAGTGGAAACAGTATCTTTTATGTGCGAGACTAGAATAAATATAGATGGCAGATATGACAGAAACAGGGGGGAACCTAGTCTTGTAGCTACTCCACAAAACTTTAACTTAATAAATCCAGTGTATACTCAGAGTAATAATTACTTTACCTATCATACTTTAGATTACAGTAAAGACACAAATAATTACTTTCCAACAACTGTAACATGGTCAAAAGAAAAATTATCAAACTCTAATATAGATGCTTGGACTAACATTACTATGGCATCTACTCTTGATTTTGATGGTAATAAGGGAGAAATAATATCACTTAATACATTTAATAATGAGATATTATGTTTCCAGAAACAAGGCATTAGTAATATACTATTCAATTCTAGAGTTCAAATACCTACATCTGATGGCGTACCTATTGAAATTTCTAATGGTCTTAAAGTAGATGGAAAGAGATATATTAGTAGTACTATAGGATGTGATAACAAGTGGTCAATAACAGAGGCTCATTCTGGAATATACTTTATAGATAGTATCACTAATAGTATTTATTTATTTAATGGGCAGATAATTTCTTTATCAGATAAGTTAGGTTTTAGGCAATGGATTAGTAAGAATAGTAGTTCAGAGAAGTGGGACCCAATAGGATTCAATAACTTCATATCTTATTATGATAATAATAATGGTGATGTATATTTTGTAAATAAACAAGAAGCATTAGTATACTCAGAATTATTAGGCCAATTTACCTCATTTATGAGCTATGGTGAAGTACCGGCGATGTTTAACATTGATAAAAGTTTCTACTCTATTAAAGATGGTAAATTGTGGGAACAATTTGCAGGAAAAGACTATAGTACATTCTTTGGTAAATATTGCCCATATAGTATAACTTTTATATCAAATACAGATGAACCTTATGATAAGATATTCAATACTGTAGAATTTAGAGCTGACTGCTGGACTACTGATGATAAAGGAAATGATATTATTGTAAATAATGCTACTTTTGATACTCTTGAGGTATGGAATGAATATCAAAAAGGCAAATCTGACTTAACTAGTTTGAGAGCGAAGCCTTCACCATTAAAAAGAAAATTCAGGATATGGAGAGCTAATGTTCCAAGAGCTAATACAGATTGGAACGGAGTCAAAGCTAACAATAGGGATAGAATAAGAAATACTTGGGCTTATATTAAACTGGCTATGAATAAAAAAAATACCAATAGAATGGAATTTCATGATATGGTAGTACACTACTTCATCTAATATAAAGACTAGCTTAATTGATTCAATTAGGCTAGTCTTTATTTTTTATTTATAACCTTGTCAGTGTTAAGTATATTATCTATCTTTGCAACAAATATATAATTTATATTATGACTAAGGAAAGAATTAAGAAAGATGATAGATACCTCAACACTTATGGCATAGGAGGTTGGATGCAGGGTATCAATAATAAAATTGGTGCTTCACAGCTAGGCCAGTCACTTGGTGGTTCAGCAGGTATTGGTGGTATAGCCAACTCTGCTGCTACTGCTATAAGTGGTGCTATCAATCCCAATGGTAATTCTACTGGTGTTGGTAAGGCTCTGCAAGGTATAGGCTCCGCAGTTTCAAATATCCCTGGTATTGGTGGTGTTATTGGTGCTGGTATTAATCTTGTTGGTGGTCTGGTTAATGCAGCTTTTGGTAGTAATTTGAATGAAGGATTTATTTCACAAACAGAAAATGAAACCAAGCAACAGTCTGGTTATGTATCTTCAGCTAATGATAATGCTTCATTATTGAATGACTGGGCAGCTTACACAGATAAGGCCCATGTTAGACAAAAAGACGTAGGCACTGATGGGTGGTTCAGTAATAAAGCCAAGAATAAAACCAAACAACTTAATAAAGCTATTGATGCTGCTAACTTTAAGGCTTGGAACTCGTTAAGTAATACTGCAAGTAATATAGATACTAATAATGATTTATTATCTTTGGCTAACTTCCATGCTTATGGTGGACCAATATTCAGTACTGATGCTATTGGGTATGATTTAGCCTCAAGAGACCTTAATAATAAGCAGATGCAAGCACTTGGTAATATGAGATTGACTAGTCTTCCTAACTCATTCAATGCTATACCAGAGGTCAATACAATCAATACATTCAGTAAGGGTGGAGGTATTCATATCAAGAAAAAGAATAGAGGTAAGTTCACTGATTACTGTGGTGGTAAGGTAACATCTGAGTGCATTCAAAGGGGTCTTCACTCAAGTAATCCTACTACTAGAAAGAGAGCTAACTTTGCTAGAAATGCTAGGAAGTGGCACTCATTCGGTGGATGGTTGAATTCACAAGGTGGTGATTTCACCAATGGAGTTACATTTATTGATAATGGTGGCACACATGAAGCTAATCCATTTGAAGGAGTACAGATGGGTATTGACCCGCAAGGAGTGCCTAATCTGGTAGAGGAAGGAGAGGTAATCTTCAATGACTATGTATTCAGTGATAGAATGAAGCTACCTAAGAAGCTAAAAAAGAAGTATAGTATTAAGGGTGAGACCTTTGCTGATGCAGCTAAAGAACTAAGCAAGGAAAGTGAGGAGAGGCCTAATGACCCAATCAGTCAGAGAGGGCTTGAGGCATTTATGAGTGCTTTGGCTGAGAGTCAGGAAGAGGTAAGAATTAAGAATGAGGATATGAGAATGAATAGATATGCTAAAGGTGGAAAGCTAGGTAAGAGGTATGAGGGTAATGGACCAGATGACAACTATATGGACTTTGGTACATTGGCTTCTCCTATATCTTATGAGCAAATAGAAAGGATGATGGACTTGGGCATAGATGGTAGTGCAATACCTCTTACAGGTACTAGTGAGGAGATAGATAATGCCATTACTAGAGCTGCTGTTGAGAAGGGTACTACTACTGGTAATAAGTCTAATCTGTCATATCTAAGATTTGCACCTGCTCTTATGTCAGGTATATCAGCATTTTCAGACTTGTTTAGTAAACCTGATTATAGTGCTGCTAACAGAATAGCATCAGTAGATATTCAACCAGCTCTTGTAAGTGCAGACCCTATTGGTCAGTACTTAGCATATAGACCACTGGACAGAATGTTCTACATCAACCAGTTGAATAAGAATGCTGCTTCTGGTAGAAGGGCTATACAGAATACTACTGGAGGTAATAGAGCAGCAGCATTAGCTGGTATATTAGCAGCAGACTATAATTATGGTGAGAACTTAGGTCAATTAGCTAGACAAGCAGAAGAGTATAATCAAGCTCTGAGAGAAAGGGTTGCTGGTTTTAACAGACAAACTGACATGTTCAATTCTCAGCAGAGTATGCAAGCACAATCAGTCAATGCACAATCTAGAAATGATGCTACTAAAATGAGACTGGCTCAGGCAGAAGAGGTAGCTAAGTTAAGACAGACTACTAGGAATGCTTACGATGCTAGAAGGTCTAATAACCTTAACAGTTTCATTACTAACTTAGGTAATATAGGTTGGGAAGAAAAGCAAGCAGAGTGGCTGGATAACTTAGCTAAGAGAGGAGTACTTCTTATGAATACTTCTGGAGAATATACAGGAAAAACTAAGAAGAATGGAGGTAAACTAAAGAAGAAAAGGAGGACTACTTATGCCTAATTTTGCATATACTAACACTACTCAATTCAAACCTTTCTCTTTTGAAGAGCAACTGAGACCTTTACTTATGTATACTCAAGCTCATCAAGCAGTGGAGGAGGCATATAGTGAACTTGATTCTCGGGCTAGTGCTATAGGCTCATTGGCTAATGAAGCTAATGATCCAGTAACATATCAGAGATACAAGGCTTATGAGTCAGCACTAAGAACTCAAGCAGATGCCTTAGCTAAGAATGGCTTGACCCCAGGCTCCAGACAATCCCTTCTGGACCTTAAGGGCAGATATGCAAAGAATATAACTCCTATACAGAATGCAATCACTAGAAGAAGAGAGTTGGCAGATGAGCAGAGAAAAGCTCTGTTACAGAATCCTACTCTTATGTTCCAAAGAGATATGAACTCTACGAGCTATGAGAGTTCATTAGATAGATTCTTGGAGAATCCTAACTATGACTATGGGGAAAGATATTCAGGTGCTTTACTTACACAACAGGTATCACAAGCTGCTGGTAATCTGGCTAAGGAACTTTCCAACTATGGTAATGGTAAGAGACTTGATGAATACACTAAGACATTCCTCCAACAACATGGATTCACAAGAGAGCAAGTTCTTGATGCTGTCAATAATCCTAATAGGGCACAATCTCAACCAGTACTTAATGCTATAGTAGAGCAAGTGATGGGTTCATCAGGTATAATTAGCTGGGCAGACCGGCCTACTAGGGATAAGGCATATAACTACGCTAGACAAGGATTGTGGAGTGCTGTAGGCCAGACTAGTATGTCTACTTATGAAGATTATGGTGCTAGACTTACTGCTCAAGAAACTATGCAGAAGAGGTTGAAAGACTATGAGAACCAGCAGAAACAAGTTCAATATTTGGCTATAAATCCCCTTAACATCTACAGCTCAAGGGAGTTGAGTAAAGATGAGAAGGATTATAATGACAATATGAAGAAGTATTCTGAGTACTTCTACAAGGAGGATGGTCAATGGAAGATGAACACTAATGGACGGAAAGCTTATAACAGTAAGAAATATATTACAGGGACAGTATCTCCATCAACAGGTGTTACAGTAACCCAAGGTCAGTTTGTTGATTCTGACTTTAAGACCTTTATGGATAGTCTAGGAGCCAATGGTTCAGTAGGCTCTGATAGTTTTGGACCACACCAGAGAGTGACTATAGGTAATCTATGGGGAAGATATATAGATAATTCTCCAGCAGCTAGAACATCCAGATATGATGCTACTAAGTTTACTGAGTTTGACTATGCTATAGATAGCACTCAGCAAAAGGACATGAAGAACTCTATTATGACAGCATCCAGAGGAACCACTCTTAAAGAGGTTGACTTTGATAGCAAATCTAAGACATTCAAGAACACTGGAGATGATCTAAAGATGGAAGACCTAAATAGTGACAACTATCATGTAATAGCTACTAGATTTAGTCCTTATGGTAATACAGTTATGATTAAGACTAGTGAAGGAGAGGTAAAGAGATATAGGATGCCTGCTGGTATAAATACAACTAATGAATCAAACAGAGACAAGAGTATGCAGAGCGCGTTGCAATGGCAGAGTGTAGTCACTACTGGTAAATATACTGACGCAAGTGGTAGAGTTAGACAAGCTACTGCTAAGGAAATAAGGCAAGCACAGAGTAATTATGCAGCAGCTCTACAAGAGGCTTATCTGTATCATTCACAATTAGGAGTTCAGAATAAGACAGAAGAACAAACATATAACCCTTACTCATACTAAATATGGCTAAGAAGAAAGCAGAAACAATAGATATAACAAAGATTGGACCTCTGGGCTATAGACAACTACAGCAAGCTAATGCTGAGAGCCTTGAGGGGATAAGTCCAGAGTTCCAAGATTTTCAACAGAGAGTGGAGGGTGCTTATGCCCCTACCTCTCTGTATGATGCTAGAACCCATGCTGAACAAGGAGTATCAAGCTCACTTAGCGGGTCACCTACTCCTTGGGGTGAGAGTATGTGGGATAATGCCTCAGCCACTGAAGAGCAATTTCAGAACTTAGGTGATATAAGAGCAGAGAATCAACCTTGGTTTGCACAGATAGGTGCAGGTCTTGCTAAGGGTGTAGTACTTGCAGGTACTACATTCCTTAATGGTACAATAGGACTGGTTACTGGACTTGGCATGAGGGCTGAAACAGGAGATGTATCTAAGCTGTGGAATAATGAGTTCTCAAGAGCTATGGATGCTGTTAATAAGTGGTCTGAGGAGGCTATGCCTAACTATTATACACAAGATGAATTAGAGCAACCTTGGTACACTAATATATTTACAGCTAATTTTTTAGGCGATAAGTTTATTAAGAATTTAGGTTTCACTGTAGGTGCTTACTACTCTGGTGGTCTATATTCAAAGGGCTTAGGTGCTATAATGCAGGCTGTCAAGGTAGGAAGTAAGACTACCTCTATGGTAACTTCTGGTGTAGGCTCAGTTATATCTGCTGTCAATGAAGGAAGTATAGAAGCTCTCAATGCTGCTAATGAATTTGAGGAGAAATATAAGACAGCCCTTGATGATGAGTTCAGGCAAAGAATAGCAACTATTCAAGCTGAATATAATGCCAATGTAGGTAAACAACTTGTAAGGGTAGGTGTAGAGGGTAATCAGTTTGTAGACCCAGCTTATGTAAAGTATAAGGAAGCTATTGATAAGGAGAGAAACAATTATAATCAAGCACTAGCTAAACTAGAGGAAGATAAGGCTAAGGTAGGTAATGCTGTCTTACTTATGAATATACCTATATTGACTGCATCAAACTTTTATCAGTTTGGTAAACTATACTCAAGAGGTTTCAATACTGCCAGAAGAACTGCCGATATAGTAGGAGATGTGGGTAAGTATGAGGCTAGAGGTCTAAGTAAAACAGCTAGAGCAGGTAGAATACTTGGTGGTGGTCTTATGGAAGGTAAAGAAGAGGTTGAACAACAGATAGCTACTGATGTATCACAGCATTACTATGCTACTGATGTCAATAACTACTACAGGTCTCTTCAAGACCCTGATGCTGCACAGGAGACATTAAGCTGGACTAAATCATTTGGTGAAACTTTAGGTAGAACACTAGGAGAAGGCTCTACTTGGGAGCAATTCTTTATTGGAGGTCTTACTGGTATTATGGGTATGCCTAGATTCAGAGGTATAAGGAATGAAGATGTAAAGCTTCAAAGTCCTATAGTGCTTGATGAAAATATGTTTTCAAAGTGGAAAGAGTTGAAGCAAGAAGCTGATAGAAACCAAGCTATTGCCACTCATATGAATGAGAGAGTAAACTCTCCTGAGTTCAAGAACTACTATCAAGGTCTCATAAGGCACAATAAGTATCAGAATGATATGAATGATGCTGCTCTTAGAGATGATGAGTTTGACTATAAGAATGCAGAACATGCACAGCTTATATCAGATATATCAATGTTCTCAAATGCAGGCAAGCTTGATGACCTTATGACTCTTATAAACTCTGCTTATGATACTTCTGATAAGAACCTTCAATCAATCATAGACAACACTACTGCTACTATCAATAAGGATGGTAAGAAAGTCAAGGTAGGACCATTCATGGATAAGGATGGTAATCCTATGGGTAAAGAGGATATGATTGCTGAGCTTACAAAGCAAAAAGATGAGATACTAGGTACTATAGATGAGTATGTAAAGACCAGGAACAAACTTGATAAGGATACTAAGCAGAGGTTTACTGATGAACAGCTTGATGAACTCACTTGGATGCAAACTCAACTTGGTAATTGGGCTAAGAGAGCTGGTGAAATGTCTGGTCAAGTTAAGGATGTTATAAGTAATGTGATAAGCAGACTTGACTCTCAAATGAAAGCTGCTGAGGCTATTAGAACACATGGGGGTATGGTTCATGCAGACCTTAGTGAGAACTATAGAAGAGCAGATAGAGTTATTCAATCTATAACAAGAACTATTGACAATCTTAACTTAATCAAGAGTATTGATAATGAGACTATGGCTGCTACTCTTGCTCAGAATCCTAATATACTTGAGGGACTAAAGGAACAGGTTAATAAACTTGACAATGATGTACTTAGTGCCAATGATAAGGAGAATGTATTGAAGAAGCTTGATGACCTGTTAAGACTAGGCAATGCTTCAAAGGTATATCAGGATAAGTTTGTTGAGTATCTCTTTAATCCTAAAAAACAAGAGGAAGACCATGCAGAAGCTGACAAGCAGAACATTGACAAGGATGCAGAAATAACAAGAGCCAAGCAAGTTGAAGCACTGAACAAGACTGCTAACTTCCAAGAGGTAGAAGCACTTATAAACAATGGTGAAGCTACACTGGATGACTTGGATAGCAGTAACTCAGATGCAGCTAGGAGCTATAAGAAAGCATCACTGTTCAAGAAAAAAGCTACTGAGTTAATCAATAACTCTGATAGTGAGCATAAGTCTGAACTTCTTGATATGCTTAATAGAGGATTCAATGAGAATGCTACCTATGATGATTTAAGTGATGAGGCATTGGTAACAGAGCTTCCACTTGAGACAACAACTTGGGATGAGAAGGCTCAAGAGACTCTCGAAAGTGAATTCAATAATATACTAAAGTCAGCAAGGGATAAGGTAAATAGTGGTAATAGTCAGAAGCAGGATGTTGAAGCTAAGAAGACTGGAACAAAGAGACCTGATAATGTAGGTAAGGATGATGTAGCCCAGCCACCTGTTGATAAACCTCTCAGTGTCAATGAGACTATTAACAAGATTGATAAGCTCAATATAGCACCAGAGGCTAAGACAGAAGCTAAGGTACTGGCTAATCAGATAGCTAAGGACATTGAGCAACTTAGTAGGTATAAAGACTTCAAGCTTATAAGACAAACACAAAGAAGTATCAATGCTCTCTCTGCTATGGTTGGCAATGATGCAATAGCAGATATAATTGACAGAGTAAGAGAGTTATCTAAGCCTGATACATTTAACCCTTCAAGTCCAGAAGAGGTATTAAGAGAAGCTGAGGCTGAGTTAAGTAAGTATAAACCTACAGCAGTAACAGGAGTACTTAAGGCTGTAGTACCACAATTTGACTTAGATGCTAAGAGGGATGGAGTATTGATTGACTTCGTTGGTGATGATAGGAATCAAGGTTACTCTTATGTATATAATAAGTTAAAGGAGGTAGACTCTAAGACTGGTAAGAATGCCTTTGACTATGTTAATGAGGGTAATGTACACGAGGGTGACGAGCTTGAGGTGAGATATGAGGAAGCCAATGATGAACATCCTGAGATACTGGCACTATATCACAAAGGTACTCTAGTAAATTACATGAATACTGATAAGGCTATTGAGGGTGTTAAGGAAATAAAGGATAAGGCTAAGAAGGGCGAACAGTCTACTGTAAGAGTATCTAAGATAATGAATGGTCAGTATGGCTATGACATGGGCAAGACTCAATCAGTAGGAGACCTGCTAGGTACTGATAATGCTACTATAGGTGTTATGAAGAACAGGTCTATGGAAGCTAATACAGATACCTTTGTAGAGCCAGTGTTCGATGAGGCTAACTCTGATGGTAAGGTATATATACTTCTACCTAACAGTAAAGGTACTCTTAGTCCTAAGAAGGTCTATATAAGACACCTGAATAAGACTGAGTTTGACTTAGCTACACATGATAATCCTATAGCCAATGACTTGAAGAAAGCCTTTAATGACTTAGCTGGTATAGCTAATCTTGAGAAGGGATTTGATGAGGCTCTTGACAATGTATATATGGACTTGATAGAGTTACTATATATACCAGACAGTTTCCACATCAATATAATAAGTAGGGCTAATGACGTATCATTACAGATAGCTTTTAATGATAGAAACAGTAAGAGACAGAACAGGAATATACTACTAAAAAGATTTGCAAAGAAATCTCTCCTTAACATAGGAGCTGGTACTACACAGGCATCTGAGACTTACACAGCACCTATAGAGGAAGTATATAACCAAGTGCTTGATGCCTTTTATGAAGCTAACCTTGCCTTCAATGTTAGTGCTAAGAAACTGACTGGCAAGAAAGGTCAAGAGTATGCTAATAGATTAAGGGACAGCAATGTACTTGCTACTTATCTTACTAGTAAGAGAATGCAGGGAACTTGGTTCTTATTGAATGAGAAACCTAACACTACATATACTGATAGTGCATTTGAGAGAGCTAAGGCATCACAGCAAGCTAAAGGAGGTACTAGAGTACTGTTTAAGGGTAATGAATATTTTGTAAGAAATAGTATTATCTTTGACCAAACTGGCTCTATGGTAGACTTAGGTGAGAATGCTCAACAAGTAAAAGACATTGCTTATATAAATTCTGCTTATGGTACTAGTTACTTTGGTGTTAATCAACATGATGGTAGGGTACTTATAGTAGATAAGAATGGCAAGAGAGGTTATAATAGAGCTACTAATAAGTATTTATCCACTAAAGAGGTTGAGGAGTTAGAAGCTACTCTTGATGGTAGAAAAAACAAGGCATCTATAACAGCTTCTACTGTAAAATCTCTTCAAGACTCTCAGAAACTTGTGCTTAGAGATGACAATGGTAATCCAGACACCTCCAATGGTTCTTATATGATTAAGGAGGAAGATGGTCAATATCATGAGTATCAAAGAGTACATTCTGTGATAGGCTCTAACTATATAGGTCCTAGCAGTGGTACTGCTGCTACCAGTAGAGGCTCTATAGTAGATGAGGTTGCAAGGCAATTCTTGATTAACCCTACCAATATAACTAAACCTGAGGGAATGTCTGATGAAGCATTTGGTGCTTTGAAGAGAGGATTGGGTAAGTTCAGAGATGATGCAAACAGAAGAGGTCTTAAGCTGGTTACTGACAGGACTGTGGTATTCCACAAGTATTCTGACGGTAGAAGAATAGCAGGAGAGCTTGATGTGTTTGCTTATAATCCAAGTACAGGGGAGATAAGTATCTTTGACTTCAAGACAAGTAAGTACTCTACTAAGGACACTGCATTCTCAAAAGTTACTAATCCTAGGTACTTTACTAGAAGCAATAAAGACCAGTATGCTTTACAGTTAAGTGCTTATGCCAAGTTGTTTGAAGATAGCTTTGGTGTCCCAGTATCTAATTTAGTTATAGTACCATTCCAACTCAAATATAGTAAAGAGAGTGATGGAGGTATAGCTAGGATATTCCCAGAGAACTATGTACCTTTAACATATCAGAGTGGTGTATTTGAGAAGACTGATGGAGTACCAACAAGCCAGTCATCAACATCACTTAGAACTGTGAAGGGTCAATATGTAACTATGGGTAATGGAAAGCCAGAATACCATCAAGCAGATATGCAAGTACTATTTACTACTAGTAATGGTCAGACATTCTATCTAGCTAAGGTAGGTGATGGATATAAGTTGGTACTGCCCAACGGCAGATCAATGACTATAGACTCTTCACTAATATCTGATGAAGCAGGAAGAACCAGAAACAATATCATGAACTTCATACAGGCTGACAATGTAGCTGCTGCTATACAGAATACTATGAGTGCTACACCATTGGAGAATAGCCCTTATGGTAATTCAATAGAGATTAAAGAGTTGCCTAAAAATACTCCTAAGCCTGATGATAGGATGAAGAGAGGTCTTGATGCACTTGACATGTTGAATAGCTTAAAGCCATCTACTCCTACACAACAAGCTACTAATCAGGAAGCTATAAATAAGAGGGAGAAGGATGAGAAAGCTACTATAGCTATAGACTTAAGTACACCTCTTGGCAGAAGCCAGCTTGCTAGAAAGAAGTGGGGAGAAATGACTGATGCTGAAAAGGCTACAATAAGCCCTATGTTTGAGGGAATGGAAGAGAAAGATATACAAGAGTATTGGGATGGTACTGATGCTACTCAAAGAGAGTCATTCATCCCAGCATGTAAGTAATATCGTGATAGTAAAAAAAAAATAGGGAGAGTATTTCTACTCTCCCTATTTTGTTATCTATACCACCTTGTCGGCTCCTCTGGATCAAACAAGTTCTGGAATTGTCTAATAAATGGCACAGGTTGTAACATTATCTTCTCTGCTTGAGTATATCCCTTGTAGATACCTTGGTCTATCTCAGTAGTCCAGATATCTGGGTCAAACAAATTAAGCAACTGCCTGGTATTTTTCAAAACCCTAACTGCTGCAAATGGATTGTCAAATAACCTAAGACCTTCATCAAGCATAGTAGGACCAGGCATTAAAGAACCTAAATCAGCTTTCAGCCTGATAATTGAGTAAGTTACATACTCAGTCAACCAATCATCCTTGTCATCATCATCTGGTGTACCCTTAAGAGTTGCAATGATGCCCCATAGAGATAAGAATGTAGCTATCTCAGCAAGACTCCTAAATATGTTACTCTTCTGAGCATCATCAAGATTATGCCATTGTTTTACTATATCAAGCTCGCCTTTCTTCAAATCCTTTCTAAGGGTGTTCATAAAGTTCCATAGGGTTCTATAGTAACCCTCCTCAAAAGTACCAGTATCATAGTTATACCTTTCAACCCCATATCTCTTTAACCATAGAGGTCTCATCCAATTCCTGTACATCATAAGTAATCTACCTACAGCTCTAGACTGCATAGCATTTTTATCCTCTTGGTTATAGATACCATATAACTTATTGTTAATACCCCTTACTTTCTTAGTGAAACTACTAAAGTAGCTATTGCTCACAGGATTTCCATCTTGGTCAGTTACTCCATCCTTAATTACTAGGTTAGCTCCATATTCAGGATGAGCTTCATTAAGGTACTTTACTTCAAAAGTATCATAAAGACTTATTGGTTTACCATCCTTGTCTTGTAGCTTCAATCTCATAGCCAATGCAAGTGCAGTTCTCATCTGTGTATAATGATCTCCTGCACTAGTAGTAAACCATAGAGTATCTTCCTTGAAAAATCTTGAGAACCAAGTCTTTCTATCCCAATCAACTCCTCTTACATGCTGCTTATAATCTTGAAGGACATTAAACTTCTCTGCAAAGAGAGCCATCTTGCTGGTCTGTATTCTATTACCTATTTCACTTAGATATTGTGGCAATAACTTGGTATATTCCCAATCAGCTTTAGCAAGTTCAGTTTTATTAAAGAACTGACCAGAGATAGACTCTATATTACTTATCACAATATTCTGTGCCAAGTTAGCAGTGCCAGTAAGTACAGATAGAGCAGTAGTACCATAGCTCTGCATTTTATTAAGCATATTGACTGCCTTACCAACATCAACTCCAAGTACAGTACCCTCATCCTTCATCTGCTCACCGTATACCTGCATAAGCATGAAGTCATTGAGCCTATTCATAAAGTTAGCTACATCACCTTTCTTGGTTAGAGTACTAGGCACTTTATTAAGTACTTCCCTTATAATCTTACCACCTCTGGTTTGTGCCGCCTTTCTCTCAGATAGTATTGTCCTTCCTGTTTCAAGAGCATCTATGACATCATTCATAGCTGCATAATCATTTGCCATAGCAGTATAAGCTATCATGGTTGATGTGCAGTCAGTGGACAGGTCATTCTTATCTTTGAGAGGTCTTGTATAGTATATAGGAAGGTTATATATCTGATTACCTTCAAAGTCCTGCCTTGCATAAGCAAATTCAGCATCATCCTCTCTTCTCACTAGATTATCCTTGAAGCTCTCCCACAAGTACTGGAATTTATTGCCCTTGCTCATTACTCTCTCTAAGAAGTCTCTTCTTATCTGAGGAGCTTTATTGAACCTTACATATTTTGCTGGTAATCTATAGTCAAGATTCCTCTTTAGAGTAATCATAAAGTCATAATACTCCTTCATAGCTGCATTTCTTTGTATAGCGTCATATTGGGGATTATAGTACTTCTCCACAGGATTACCATTCTTGTCTGTATTGGCTCTCTTCCATCTGCTGATTAGGATAGATTTCTCTTCTCTTTCCATATCCTTGGGTAGGCTCTTGGCATATTTACTAAGTGCTGCAAAGTAATCTCCCCAATTATATCTGGTTACAAAGTTACCTGTAATCTTGCCATCACTGGTCTTTTCATACATGAAATCAGTATTCCTTATACCAGCATCTTCCAGCTTCTTAGAGTACATCAGTATTTCCTTCTCATCATTGATAGTGTTATACCTAGCCTTGTTCTTTTGGTCTTTAACTAAAGAGTCATATATTCTAAGTATAGGATCGGTACTGTCTGCCATAGCATCAGTCCATCTTTCTACTATAGAAATATCCTTTTCTATATAGTCAAGAAGCTCTCTTATATTATACTGTTTCCTTTCACCTCTGATATACATTGAAATACCCTCTCCCTCAAAAGGAGTAAGGAACTTGGCAAATTCATCTTTAGATACCTCTACCCAGTCTGAACCTAATCCGGCAAGTAGACCTGAGAACTCGTCAAGAGAGTTTTGCAACTTCTCTTTGAACCTCATATCTCCCTCTTGCTTTGCCTTATACATTTCCTGTCTCAGTTCCTCCATGATACTGCCATAGGATGACATATAATCCCTGATACTTCTTAGTGCTGAGAATTTATCTTTCCAAGTAGTCTGAGAGTTATGTACAGCATCAAGTTTATCACTTAACTGTCTCAACATCCTGACAGCCTCTGTCAGATATGTATATATACCCTCTAGTTCCCTATGGTTCTCAAGGTCATTACTTAGTTTATCTATGAAGAGTTTCTGCTTTTCATCAAATGAACCTCTCTTCTCTTCCCTTTCCCTAGCAGTAGCCTTAGCTCCTTTACCATAGATAGTTAATCTCTTCCTCTCCTGTTGAATAATCCTCTTCAAGATGTTATAGTCCCTTGATACATCATTACCAAGGTTGAATAATCTCTTGTTATAGTCTCTACTACTAATATCAAGTTGATACTTGCCATTAAAGACATTGGTAGTAAATTCATATACCTGTTCTCTGACTTTATTGATTATCTCATCAATCTCATCTGCATTTCTTCTGCCAAAGAAATTCAGGACATTATTCTTATATCTCTCAAAGAGCCTGTCATTGGGAGCTGTAGCACTATAGTTGTTAAGCACTTGAGCCATCATCTTACCTAATGCTTCCTTAGCCATAAGGTCTATATCACCTTTATAAACCTCATTGTATCTATCATACTCGCTGCCAAGTACTCTCTGTAATACTTCCTCATTCTTTAATGAGTTAAGCATCCTGTCTCTAAGAGGACTGTCATTTACAGCATCTACAACAAAGTGGCCCCATTCCTCTGCAAGAACCTCCTGACCTCTCTCACCTTTAGCTATTCTGATAACTTCCTTAAGTCCAGTAGCAGCATTGATACCTGCACTTAAATCCATTACACCATTGATATTGCTTGCCTCTTCAAGCTCAGTAAGAGCTGCAACATCAGCACCCCAGCTATTTAATAGCTTGACTAGCTGACTATTAAGCTCAGCATTGAACTTCTGTTGCCTACCTAAGTCCATCTCATTACCTGTAGCTGTAACTATCTCCATTGACACATCATGTCCAGAAGAGGTTATTCCAGCAGAGTATCTCTTATTAAGAGGATTGTTGATGTTGAAGGAGGCAGCTTTGTTCTGTAGCTCTATGACTGATTGCATAGTCTTTGGTACAGACTTAGTACCATATTCACTATTAAGGTAATCAAGCATTACCTCATTGCTCTTACTATAGCCTACACCACACTGAGTTATAAGGTCTTCAAGTAATGGTTCCCCATTATGGTCAAATCTTACATTAGGGAATGCCTCTCTAAAAGATGGATTGATTGCTTTATAATAGACATCCTCTGCTGACTTTCTGTCACCTAGGAAATTTTTTAACCTAGAGAACAATGGGGATTTCTCCCCATTGCTCAATCTAGGATGTAATACACAACTTGTACTCATTTTATTACTTACATTTATTATTACCTTCTAAGTCTTGAGACATCGCATCAAGTCTATCGAAGTTCTCAAACTGTTCCCTTGCATCAAGCCTGCTAAGATCTTCTACTGTAAGAGTTCGAGGCTTAAACTGTCTATCCAGCTCTTGCCATTGAGCAGCCATTTGAGCAGCTCTAGCTTCTCTACTAGTACTATATAGGTCATCTAGTGAAGGGGCAGGCATATTATCAAAACTGGGCATATTCTTGTATGCTTCCTCTGATATTTCAAATTGAACCATTGCTGACTCAATAGAATTGGCAGCTCTATAGTCATCCCTGAAGTTGAAGCTCTTCTGCTTAGGCTCAGCAATGGAAGTTTCCATTACACTACCTAAAGTATTGTAGTCATACTCTTGATATTGGGAACTACCTAGAGGTTTAACTCTCTTATAGGTATTAGTAGTACCATCATATATATAGTAATTCTTACTACCTTTATAAGTATAACATACAAACTCTCTGTACCTAACCTTATCACCTTCTATAGGGTAAGCAAATCTCTTCATATCCTGAGAAGACTGCTTAGTCACTGTAACAGTGAAGCTATCCTCTGGCTCACCTTTGAAGATGCCTGTCATAGATACTTCAGGTACAAACCTTCTATCATCCATGTTGTTCCTTATATACTGATACACGAACTCTATATTGGTTCTGCCATCTACTACCATATTAAGAACATGCCTCAAAGTAGATATATAGTCAGTAGCATCACTCATCTTCAGCTTTGAGGGGATAAGGTTAGAGTAGCCACTAGGACTAAAACCTAATCCTCTATAGAAAGCATACTTAAGCAATTTAGCTGCTATATCCTTAGTATTCTCTTTGCCAAGCAGATTTCTGAAATCACTTCTGTAATCCTCAGCTTGAATATCAGTTACCTTACCTACATTGTTGAACACTATTACAGGAGAACCATTATACTTGTTTGAGAACAATACCTTTAATCTTCTAAGCAAAGGTAAACTCTCTATCAAGTAAGGATTCTTTGATTTAAGTTCATTGAACTCTTCTGGGAACTTATTGATATAGTAGTCTCTGCTCTTCTTGTCTCCTCTAAAGTCATTAGAAATACCTGTCATAAGGAATATCAGATACTGGCTGTAAATCCTGTTGATAGTAGTATCATCAAGATTACCATAGGTAGTGAAACCCTTAGCCAAGTCAACTACAAGCCTAAATGATTCAGATACTTGAGGGAACAGTCTTTTATACCAATCATGTGTTGCCATAAGACCCCACTGAAAGGTAGCAGTCTGTATAGGAAGGGTACTGTTTATAATATCCTCCTCTGACCTACTCATCGTCATCTCATTCATAAAGCCTAAGCCTTGTAAAGGATAATCAACCTTAGTAGCTGCATCATCGAGTATCTTCTCAAGACCATCTATCTTATCATTACCAGCAGCAATAGAGCCACCAGCACCACCACTTTGAGAGTCACTTCTTATACTTCTTACCACATCTCCAAGAGCATCAGCAGCAGTATTCATCTGCTTTAGCATAACAAGAACCTTTATCTGGTTGACTGCAAACTCCATTTCTTCTATATGGATTGAGTGAATATCACCACCATTCTTCTCAGCAGCTATATTACTAGCCAGCCACTCATCAGTAAAGTTGAAGTTAATGGTTTTACCACCATAAGAAGAATCACCTCTCTGCTTTCTATAGTCTTCCATAGCTTCCTCAATAGCTTGGCTCATTGAGTATCTGCCACTATTCACATACTTCATAACCTTCATCATTGCAGGCTGTCTTAATATAAGACTAGTAGTGATAGGGGAGTTACCAATTCTAAGCAATAAGAATGCTAGGTTAGCTGTGTTATTGTTAATGTTCAAGTCCCCTGCTACAGGGTCTTTGGCATTATCAACAAAAGCAGCCAAATAGCTACATACATTCTTAGAGATGAACTTGTCATCTGCACTTTTCACAGAGTTGAGAGAGCCTAACCTCTTACCATTGAATATGAACCTGTAAGGCTTCTTTAAGCCAAAGTTCTTAGTAAGCTGTGTCAAGGCATGAGAAGCATTCTGAGTAGCTGCCATAGGTACAAGACCAGCACCAGACATATTCCTCTGTTGATAAGTAATCCAAGTGTCAGGAGTAAGAGGATTGACAACCCTACCATACTTCTCCAACATCTTGTTAGCCTCTTTAAGACTCAAATTAAGTATCTTATCAATGCCCCCCAGCTTATCAATCTCATCCAATGAAAGACTGTCCAGAAGATTGATTATTCTGGCATTTCTTTTCTGTTCATCAAAGTTACCAGGGTTAATCATCTTTCCAACAGTATCAGGATTAGTTAATACTGACCACATCAAGTCAATCATCATACTGTCTCTCTGAGCTTTAGTATTCTTCTTGGCTTGTCTGTATATATCAACTTTCCTGTTCTCATTAGAATCACTGAGGTCTATATCCGCATCATTGTAGGTAACTACCTCTACAGACTTTTGGCCCAGGTATCTGTCCTTGATGGGATTAAACCACTCAGAGAATGCTTCCGTTACACCTTCAACCCATTCATAGTTCTTGTGTGGTCTGGTAAAATTCTCAAACAATTCATCCATGTCATACAGGTCCCAGTCAACTTCTGGATTCTTCTCAATAGCCTCATCCATAGCTCTCTTGAAGTTTACTCTCTTAGACTCCTCAATGGACTCTACTATGTCTGGATGACTCTTATAGAAGGCACCCCAAGCAGCTTTAATGTTATAGGTGTTCTTGAAATTCAAGCTATGATACATCATATAGATTTTATCAACATCAAAGTCAGAACCAGTAGTGGTAGTGATTTCCTCTGGCAATATGATTACAGAACCAACCTGTCTAGGTAAGAACCCTTTAACTCTTATAGGTATCATTGAGTACTTATCCTCAGTTGGGATTCTATAACCAATAGCTTCTCTGTACTTATCAGGTACAATATAGTTTCCCTTACTATCTTTCTTATTTATGTTAATGCTTCCATCATCTTCAAGCAAGAGTTCATATAGTCTGTCATCAGGGCAGGCAATATAGGCTTCCATATATTTAATATACTTCTCACCATTCTTGTCTGTACCCCACACAATCTGAGGTCTGTCCTTCTCATTCAATGCCCATGCAGTAGCTTGGATAAGTGAACCTCCAGTAATCTTTTGCTTCACTATCCTTGACTTAACTATACTGTTAAGCAGCTCCTGTACCTTTTGACTCATTGTAGGATCAAAGATAGGTATATTGAACTGCCCATTCTCATCCAGTGATACAGCCTCTATAAGATCATTGCTGTACCTAGAGTTGCTCTTGATTTCACTGATAAGCAAGTCAGAAATCTTCTTAGGGTCCCTAAACTCCTTATCAAGCTTCTCAAAAGCTTCCCTTATGTTAGCTGTATTGACAGCATTGAAGTAATCTCTCCATTGGTCTCTAGTAAGACTCTTGTTGCCTACCTTAAACATAGCATCAGCACCCATATCAGTACCTATAAGCCTTCTAATCTGAGTACCTACAAGCTGAATAGCATTGATACCATGCTCGGGAGTAGCAACTTGAATACCATAGTCATCCCAGTCATATTCATGTACAACCTCAGGATTTATAGTATCAGTCTCTCCTACATAAACTTCCTTCTGGAGTTTACTCTTGACCTCTTCGGCATCTTCAATGCCATTAAGGTCTATGAAACTTTGACCACCTACCTTAACTGCTGTGCCAAACATAGCTACATCTATGTTCTTATCCTCCATGAACTCTGATAAGCCCTTAAGCCTTTCAGACTGATGGAGTATAGAACCAAATATAGCTTGTGTGAGCATTATCATTTCAGAGTTCTTATGCTGTACAGCCATTCTCATAATACCACCAACTCTGTCTGATTGGTTAGTCTGAGTATAAAGATAGGGCTTTCTGGTATTCCACAAGATTACAAAGTCCTGTGCAGTCCAAGTGTTCTTCCTTATATTATTATATGCTGTTTCAGCATCATCACTCCACATATCAGCAGCTATCTGAGTTGCCCTAAATGACTTCAATGTTCTGAATGCCTGAGCATCAGTCACATTGGTATCACTCCACTTCTTAAGTATAACAGTCTTATCATACTCTGTAAGCTCCCCTTTGGCTATCTTCTGGTCAATGATTTCCTCAATCTCCTTCATCCAGTTGGATGGCTTGACCTCATCAGTCAGATAGATAACCCTTTCAGGTCTTACAGTCACATTGCCATTCTCATCTTCACTTGCCAGCACATACTCACCATTCCACTTTGCAAGAGTATTCAACTTCTCTGTAGGAGAGTGAAACTCCAATGCTCTCTTGGTAAAGTTAGTATAGTTGCCATAATATGCAAGGTCAGTAGTCATTAGTTGTATAATCTGAGACTGCATATAAGTAGTGTTCCAATAATATTCTCTAAGGGCTGCCTCCACATTTTCTCTAGTTCTTTGCTTGAAGTATCTGAATGCTGAGTTTTCATTGTTATCATCTACTCTATCAAACACTCCAATGGATGCCCAGTTATCAAGTGCAGCTATAAAGTCCTCATTCATAATAGTCTGGACAGCTTCTTTAGCTCTCTGGTTGAAGGCATCTGTATCATCAGCTACCTCAGCCAACTGCTCAAAGAATGTCTTTCCATCCTTATTGAAGGCTTCTGTGTTCAACTTAGGGAAGAAGTGGAACCTGGCACCTCCCTCACTGTCATCAGTCATGTCATAGTAGGCAATCTTCTTAATACCCTCGGTATTGTTCCTTTGCTTTACAGTGACAATTCTGTTGTACTCTTGTCTTACCACATCTGCAAACTTATCAAGAAGCACTTCCTCATAGTTTTTCTTGACTCTCTTAGCTCTAAGGAACTCAGCACTTGTTGCATCTGATAATAGAGGCATCTGATACCAAGCATATCCTTCACCACCTTTAAGAGGTTCTGCATTATATTGATTAAACAGGGTAAGGAATGTGTCAAGTGGTGTCCATTGCTGATACTCTTTTCTATTATGCTCTATCACTACTATGTGATTAAACTTATCTCTAGCATCAGCATCATTCTCCAAGTCATCAATGAGTGAATTAAGCCATCTACCTTGTTGCTTATCATACAAGAAGTCAACAGGCTTATACTCTCCTTCAATGAACTCCTTGAACTCTGGACCTCTAAGCTTCTTCACTAGAGTAGTAGCATAGGAAGGTCTTGTATGTGCATAGAGAGTCTTCTTACCTTGTCTCACTGATGATTCCACCTCATCCTCTTCAATATTGTTAATGGCAGTAGCTATATTATTGAAGGCTCTACCATATATGTTGATTAGGTCGGCAGGTTCACCATTCTTGATACCATCATTAGTAGGCATATCCTTGAAGATGGTTCTAAGGTTAGACAGTACTATACTACCAGGAAGTTCAGCCTTATTACTCAAGTTCACATTGAATGTAAGTATATCATTCAATGTATCAAGAGTAACAAAGATACCAAGCATACCTAATAGCTTGTGAATACTCTCCACATTCTCAAGTAGCACTTGTTGCTTTTCTTCCTTGGACTTTAATCCTCTGAATTTATCCATGAGTGCATCAACAAGTTTGAGACCTATGTCAGCTTTGTCCAGTCTTATCTCACCATTCTGGTCATAGACACTGTCCTCATCAAGAGTAATACCATACTCAAAGTTATCTCTCCATTCATCAAAGTAGTGAGCAGTACCAGCAGGTTTATTGATATTGTGGGTTTTAATAGTAACACTACCATCAGGAGCAATGCTTTCAATCTGAATCCACATATTCAAATAATCCTTTCTGAATACCCTATAGAATGATGTGAAGAGCCTCTCATCATTACTGACGGCATCAACTATCTGAACAGCCCAAGGCTTTCTAGTTTGTAATGCCTCAAGCATGGGCATCATCTGTTTTGCATTAGTCATATCTCTAAGAGCAGAGATTAACTCAGCAAATACATAGGACTGCTGTAACTTCTGTGGGAAACCTAAGTCATCCACAACTATATCACCATTCCTATCTCTTCTATATATTCTACTAATAGCTTGCCTTACTTGATTGGTCATACTCTCAAATGCTGAGAGTTCCCTTACCTTCACTTGCCATCCCTCCTTATAGGGGGTCTCTTCCTTCTCACTAGCTATCTGCTCATTCTGGTTATTGCCTTCATCATCAGTAGGAGTATTATCAATATCATCTTCAATATTATTAGTAGTAACATCCATGATTACTCCGTGGTCGTAGCTGTAAGTATTAGCAGCATCCATTACCAGGTCATTCCAATTATCAAGTATCTGCTTATAAGCCTCAACCTGATAGCTGATTCTGCTCTCAGCAATTCTCTTCTTGACTGGTAGAGGTAACTTGGACTCTCTGGTATTCTCCATATTGGCAATTTCCCTGTCAATAAGAGCCTGCTTATTTTGTTCAGCAGTATAAAGTAAGTCCTCGAATAATGCCTTTACTTTATCAAATAGTTTGAATGGTCCTTCTTGCTTAATTACTACGAAAGGTCTAAGGTTTTTAATAGTTTTGGCTATTTTCAGCTTCTCACCAATAGTGGATGCTTTAGCCATTTCATCATTCAGTCTTGAAACTGTAGCTTCCTGAGCCTTCTCAACTTCCTGCGTGAACAGGTCATTGATAAGATTTATCCTCTGTCTCTTCTTGATAGAAGTGAACTCAGCATCAACCTTATGCCAGTTACTCTCATCTATACTGGATGACTCACTCTCATATTCCTTAGCTTTCCTAACATCTTGCACATATTCTGATAGCTCCTGTAACTTCTTATTGAGGTATTGATATAGCTTAGGAGTTCTGGTAGCTGTAAGTCTTGATATACCTCTATCCTTATCACTTTTTATACTCTTACCAAAGATACCATTTTGAGGAAGCTCTATGCTGTCAAAATTACCACTGTCCCAGAGTTGCTTGATTTGTTCAATCTCATCATCAATAACTTCCTTGAACTCATCAAGGTCAGAATCTACCCATCTTGCCTGTTCAACAGATACTCCATGTTCCCTATAGAACCACTTCATAGTACTTATAGGAGCAGCATTAGGCAGACCTCTGATTACAGCAGAAGTAGGATTGTTGACAGTACCAAAACCACCCTTACCATACTTCTCAGCATACCAACCATCATCTATCTCTTCACCCCCTGATGTTCTGTCAGTGTTATCAGTAAAGATATACAATGTTCTAGGATCATTCTCAACTTCTTCCCTAGTCCATCTACCCTCATGCTTATTGATGATATAACCTGATGCCTCAGATGTAGTAGTCTCATTCTTTTTCCATACTGGAATAGTGATACCACTTGATTTAGCTCCTGAGAGAGCTTCTTCAAGAATATTAGCTATTTTATTATCCTTAGATAATTTACTACCTCTATTACCCGCCA
>NFZD01013595.1_pt1 | contig 51385 bp, 72 predicted proteins | sample 1095381 | NCBI WGS metagenome assembly NFZD01 (sample SAMN03609891, study PRJNA323583) | gut metagenome | isolation source: feces | host: Rattus norvegicus | place: Denmark: Riget | collected 2013 | reverse complement strand
GCTCTTCCGATCTGGCCAAGGTTCTCAATGGTATATTTCTGATGCAATTCCGGGCACTTTAGTAGAGGGTGCTGTAGATGGAGATTTAATCCTTTATACAACTGGAGAAGTTTATAAAATTATAGATGGGAAAGCGGTAGACCAAGGTTTAACGATTGGTGGGACTAACAATTCTCCATATGATTATGCTGTAAAAGCGGGATTTAAAGGCAGTGAAACCAAATTCCAAGAATTATGGTTAGCTTCTTTGAATTCTGGCTTTACGAATACGATATTAGACGGTGGAAAATCTGATTCTTAGGTTCACACTGTTCAAAACGATGCTGGTTTAAGTAGCACTACAAAGTATGATATACTTGTAAGTGGCGATAATGAATTAGACGAGTAATAGTTTTGATTTAATTAATGATATAAAATCAAACTCTTAAGAGGTAAATTAAATATGTATATTATTAGTAAAGAAAAGAATGGTAGCGGGGCTTATTCTGCATTGCAGAGTTGGAGTTCTCCAAATTGTCCTGATACCCACTGGTTTTATCCAGACGAATTTTTCGGTATTTTCTATCCTGCTGACAAACGTTTTGCTGGTTTTGTAGATGTAGAAGTAGATGAAAGCAAAAAGATGGTTACTAAGGTAACGTGGAATGAGGAACTTTATGCAAAATTTGCGGAAGAGCATCCTGAACCCGAACCTGTAGAGCCCGAACCCTCTGAAGCAGAGGATGTAAATGCGATGCTTGTTGACCAAGAGATGCGTTTAACTGCTCTGGAAGCTGCTGTTAATGCTAATAGTGCGAACTAATAGGAGGGATAGATATGCTTTTTAGAACTTTACGCAGAATGATTGAAAGAAATCAGATTGAAGGTTTAGAGGAAAAGATTGTGTTTTTCCATGACCACAAGAAACTGAGTGATGAAGATTATGAAACACTCATGAGGATGTTGGAGGAAAAGCAGTAAGCGAAAGAGCGAAATAAAACAGTTCTTTTATTTGTCATTTTTTGACCATTTTTCACGTTTTTCGCAACATTTTACGGCAAAAAGTCGTTAAAAATTAAAAAATTTTAGTGTTTTAAAAACACTTTTAAATTAAAGTGTGCGTATCTGATACGCAGAGGAGATTATTATGGCTAAGTTTAGTGAGATTATTTTGAACGGTAAGAAGGACGGCAAGACTCTTGAGGAGATTAACAAGGAGTTGAAGGAAGCTGGTGCTACTTTCTCTCTGAAGAGCATGAGTGAGGCTGAGGCTAAGGCTAAGGCTTTGAAGGAGCAGGAGGAAGGTTTCAAGAAGGGCGAAGAGCCTCTGATGGTTGATGGCGTTCTGGCTATCATGGCTTCTGACGGCAAGCCTGTGAAACTGACCAACGGTGTTTTGGGTAAGGGTACTAAGGCTTCTGTGAAGACTCCTTCTATGGAGCGTGACATTTCTCGTGCTGGCAAGACCATTACTGCTGGTGGCTTTGAGCTTCGTTATGACAGCAATGGTTATTGCGTTTCTAAGTCCCGCATTAAGTAATTAGACCAAAGTTCTAATTAATTAAGAGATATTAAGTTTTAACATAAATGGGAGGGCCCTTTTAGCCGAGGGCTCTCCTCTAAAAACAAAGTGAGGTGAGTGAATGGAGATTTACGAGAAAATTCCTCTCTCAAAGATTGAAAAGATTCAACTTTACAACAACACAAAGAAGAAAAGCATTGTACAGGTAAAAAAAGAAACTGGGGCTGATTATGCCATCAATGGCGGCATTTTTAGTTTTAAGACTTTCAAACCTTTTGGTAATACCAAATCAGATGGTGTTGTTCTTTGTGACCCTCATTATGGTGAGTATGGCTTTGGATGGGACATCGGCCCAGATATTAAGTATGAAGTTCTTCCTAACTCCAAGAGGAAAAATTATCTTGGTTGTGTAGGAATGATTCTTAATGGTGGTAAACAAAAATTAAGATATAATTCTGACATGGGTGGTACACGTCAAAGAAGTGCTATTGGTTTAGATGATAAAGGTAACTTTATTATGTATGCCTGTAATGGCTCTAATAACAAATCACCTGAAAAACTTCAAACCTATTGTTTGAACATGGGTTGGAAGCAACGGCTTATACTGGATGGTGGTGGCTCTACGAGTTTGCTTACCAATTCTAAAAAGTTAGTATCTGAAGGTTCTAATGGACGAATTGTTTCAAACTATATTCTTGTGTTTTTGAAGAAAGATAATTCTTCTTCAACTGTTACAGTTACTAAGGACAATCCTTATAAAAAACCGACACGCACTATTCGAATTTGGCATACTGGAAATGATGTAAAGTGGGTTCAGTACGCATTGAATCGTGAAGGGTTTAATTGTGGAGAAGTTGATGGCATTTTTGGAAAAGGTACAAAGAAAGCGGTGATAGCTTTCCAAAAAGCCAAAGGACTGGGTGCTGATGGAATAGTAGGGCCCAAGACAAGGGAGGCATTAGTATGAGTAATATGAGGGCTTCTAAAGAAAAAATTTCTGCGAGTAAGAAAGGCTTGATTGTAATTTTTGCTTCTGCAATTTTGACTACGATTGCAATTGTTGTACTTACAATTCAAGGTGATTCTGATTTATCTACACTCGGAGAGGTTTGTGTTGCATTGTGGGGTGCTGCTGGAGCTTATTCTGCGTTTTATCTTTGGAAATCTAAAGTGGAGAATAAGAGCAAATTTGCTCAAAAGTGGGTTGCTGAAATGGCAGACAAATATGGTATTGAAAATATCACCCCCATTGTACAAAGTATAATTGAAGATTAATACTTGTGAGGGTAGTGAGAGAGCTATCCTCACTTTAAATATAGTTCTTAATAGAAAATGTATAAACTCTTTTTATTATCTAAATAAAAGGAGAGTTTTATTTGGCATTTGAAAATACCAATAAAACCAACGTTATTCCGCACGATTTTTCCGTGTATTTTATTTTTACACGGTTTCTTTAAATAATTTGATTTAATTTTCTTATACTGTTTCTATTAAGCATTAAAAAGGTGGCTATAATTCATTGACTATAGCCCTCTTTTTAGTTCTTAATGATTTGTTTTGATACATAAACTCTTAAGGACTCCGTAAAAAGCGGAATTATATTTATAAATTAAATGTGTATATTATACATACGCATTTTTTCGATAAAGAACGCATAAAGGAGGTAAAAAAATGGCAAATAAAATTGTTCCGCAGACTCTAAACTCTTCTGGTGCCTACGATAAACTGATTACAGCCATTTCTTCTGGCGGAACAGGAGCAGAGAGTGAGTCCGCCGCTGTGAAGAACCTCATAAGTGGATTAACATCCACATCTCCAGCATCAGATGATTTGATTCCGTTTCAAGATGTTTCTTCAGGTGGCGCAGGGAAAACTACTCTCTCTGCTCTTGCTTCTACACTTCAATCTGTGCGGGGTTTTGCCAAAATCCAAACTGGTTCCTATGTGGGTACAGGAACTTATGGCCCCGATAGCCCGAACACTTTAACGTTCGATTTTGTACCCAAAGTTGTAAGGGTTTATGGCTATTACAATGGCAATGATGATTCAGAAAAAGAATATCCTGTTTCCACAGGTGCTAATATCCCATCTTTTTTAGGTATTTTTTGGGCAGAAGGAATAGAGCGAAATAAGTATGATGGAGAAACCTTAAGCGGGATATTAAAACCAACAAAAAGTGGGAATACATTTTCATATTATCTTTACAATTTGCCAAGTAATCAATCTTTGAAAGGGTCACAAAATCAATTTAATAGTTTAAATATTGTTTACCATTATTTTGCAATAGGATAACGTTCAGATTGGCAAGAAAATGCCCAAGGTCAAAAATATTACTATTATGTAGTGGAATAAGATTACCCTATAGCAACATATAAATAAGTTCCTCGACTATTAAATTGGTACCCAGCATCATTATTTGAGTAATACCAGAATATTGTATTATTTTCAACCTTCACATAAGATTCTTCATTTAAAGTCCATCCTTGATTTATAAGATATCTATTTTGTGTATACCCGGCTGATAAAACAATACTAGCTATTACGCCACCTTTTGGTCCATATAAGCCGCCTGTTGCAAAAATAAAAATTATTTGCGGCACGAAATCGAACCTTATCCAAAAGCAATCCAAAAATATTCTTGATTAAATGAATTAAACTGAGAATCAGTAGCATTGGCCGAGCTCTGGGCCTCAGCATACCAACTGAATTGCATACCATCGCTACTCTTTTTCCCTTTTACGTTAGTATAACCGACAATGCCAAACTCTATCGGAGTAAAATCTGTGTTCACCCTTTCTAAAAAAATTCCCGTATAGAAAATATTGCTTGCATTACTGACCCACCATGGCAGTGGATTCTTGTTTGTTAAAAGTTGTAAGTATATTGGTACAAAATTGAACGATAATTTATATGTTATTATAGGTTAAATTTAGCCTATGGCAATCCAATAATATTTTTTATTAATTTGATTAAATTGCTGTTGAGCAGGTCCACTACTTCCTTGTGGAGAATCTATATACCAAAAAAATTGTTTTGAGTCAGAACTCCTTTTTGTATATATTGTATCTCCAAGACTTTGGCCAAAATATGTTTTAATAAAATCTGTTGTTACTAAAGGAAAATAGATTCCAGTATAAACAATAAAGCTACTCTGTCTATCTACACCCCAAGGTCCTATTGGATTATGGTATTTATCTATAACATCTTCTATCTCAACCATTTGTAGATATATAGGAGAAAAATTGAACGTTTAAACGTTGCTTTATAGTATATTTATTGTAGTTAAACAATCAAACCTTGTATATCTGAGAATCTTGTTCCAACATTTGTACCTCTATATCCTACCGAATGACTAACTCTTATTACTTCCAATGTTGTAAATATTAAAACAATATTTGAATGGTCTGGAATGTACTTACCTATTGTTCTATAATCAAACTTTGGAGTAAATGCACCATTAATGTTTAGATAATCTGTAATAATGTGTTGGAAATCCAAAGTACCATTTACATATACATCTATTCTGACTTTATTTTGCCTATAATCAGCGCCCGCTGACGAACTTGACCCAATTATACCAAACGAATTCGCCTCTTGAGCTAATATTATATATTTATCAGAATTAAAAGTATATTTAAAATATGTGTTGACATTTGGCACATAATAACCATCTTTTACTATATTTACAGTCGAAAAATTAGTTTCTAATGATACAGGAATTGACACAGTACCAAAACTAGTTATAACTCCATTATTTATCAACAGTTGTTTTGAGTATGTTTTATTGTTTACAAGATTCAAGTCCAAATACTCCTTAGTAGCATACTAAGAGCTTTCAATTCCTCCAAGTTGATTTGAGTTGTTAGCGGTATTAGAATGGTTTAGAGTCAGTTGATTATATTGCAGACCATCATATTGGAACATTTGAAAATTACTACTCATTTATCTGAACCTTTAACCTATTATTAACCAAAAATATTCATAATTCTTTTTATTGAATTGTTTTTCAGCATTTGCACTATTTGTGTCTACATACCAACTAATTTGTTTTGAATCTGTACTTTTTTTGATATAACAGACACAATCATAGGGATTAGCAAAAGGCCAAGAATTGAAATCAATAGTTATTAGTGGCAAATAGACGCCAGTATAATATGTATAATTCCCTCTTTGTCCCCATGGTTCAACAGCCAGTTTTGTTTGATAGTCACTTCTTTTCTCTTTTGCTCCTAGTATCTGTAAATATTTAGGCCCAAAATCGAACGTTATCTATTAAGACAAAGCAAGCCAATAATACTTATTATGAGTGCCATTAAATTGTATATCACCACTAGATTCTTCTCCATAAGGAACTACATACCAATAAATTGTTTTACCATCAGCAGATTTTTTAGCGTGTTTTGTTTCTCTATAATTACCACCATTAATAAAACCTCTCTTTTCTTTATATTCTGTAGTAAAACTTGGGACATATTCTGCGTTACAAACGCTGTCTCCTGATGGTGTACTACTACTTCCAAAAGTTAATATATTCCAAAATTCAGCATAGGGGTTATCATAACTAGCCTGGATTGCTGTTATTAAAACATACTCAGGCACAAAACCGAACGTTAAAGTGTTCGGGCTATCGGGGCCATAAGTTCCTGTACCCACATAGGAACCAGTTTGGATTTTGGCAAAACCCCGCACAGATTGAAGTGTAGAAGCAAGAGCAGAGAGAGTAGTTTTCCCTGCGCCACCTGAAGAAACATCTTGAAACGGAATCAAATCATCTGATGCTGGAGATGTGGATGTTAATCCACTTATGAGGTTCTTCACAGCGGCGGACTCACTCTCTGCTCCTGTTCCGCCAGAAGAAATGGCTGTAATCAGTTTATCGTAGGCACCAGAAGAGTTTAGAGTCTGCGGAACAATTTTATTTGCCATTTTTTTTACCTCCTTTATGCGTTCTTTATCGAAAAAATGCGTATGTATAATATACACATTTAATTTATAAATATAATTCCGCTTTTTACGGAGTCCTTAAGAGTTTATGTATCAAAACAAATCATTAAGAACTAAAAAGAGGGCTATAGTCAATGAATTATAGCCACCTTTTTAATGCTTAATAGAAACAGTATAAGAAAATTAAATCAAATTATTTAAAGAAACCGTGTAAAAATAAAATACACGGAAAAATCGTGCGGAATAACGTTGGTTTTATTGGTATTTTCAAATGCCAAATAAAACTCTCCTTTTATTTAGATAATAAAAAGAATTTATATATTTTCTATTAAGAATTATATTTAAAAAGTGAGGATAGCTCTCTCACTACCCTCACTTAATTTTCTATATCATAGCGCCATTTAAAACCGTTGGCTGTTTTATACACGCCACTACAACAAGAGCAAATTGAAGCCGAACGAGTCCGTGTTTTTTCGCTCGCTTCTTTTAAGCATTTAAACTTGGCAATAATATTACCATCCAAATCCATTTGAATTATCGGCTTCTACTTGCCTTTTGCTTTCCCATGAAAAACTCCGGGTGTGGGGCCTTTTGAATATCTCCATTGATACCCTCCAGATATACCGTGTTGTTCTTCACAACATTTCTTTACAGCATATTTTCCAGCACCTTCGACATTCTAAGCCGCTTCGAATGATGAAGTATACTCAGCAATAAAATTACCATATAAATCATATTGAGATACAGGTTCCCGTTTTGCTTTAGTAATATTTTTGCCCCTTCGTCTTCGAGACCCTTCTCCTGAATAATTTTTGTATTGAGAAACTATATACCAAATTGTACTCTTAGCTACATTCATCTTTTCGGCAATTTCATAGGTAGAAAGCCCTTCGTCCTATAAACGATAAACTTCATTGTAATCTATTCTTACAGTTCCTTCTCCACCATAAGTTAAATTATAACCAATGTCTTTATATTACTATAATAATAAGCAATCCAACAAATTTCTCGTTCGTTTAACTTATCATTAGAGCAATTTTCTATTACTTCAACAGAAAAATTTTCTCTACCATATTTTATAATGGCCCTATGCAAGTAAGCCGACCAGCCACCTTTCTCGTGGTCTTTCTTTGCTTCTGCCACATGATGAATCCAACGATTCTAAAGTCCCTATGTGGTCTGTCCTATATAAATCATACCATTAACCTAATTGGTAATTTTATATATTACTCCCATTATTAATCTCCAAGAATTTTGTCTAAAGCAGAACCAATGTTTTCAACACCATATTTTTCTGCCATTTGGTCATACCACATCTAACTATATTTAAAACGATTTTCAGTCTTGGATTTCCACAAGTAAAAAGCTGAATAAGCGCCAACCACCCCAAAGGAAGCTTCGCAAATATTAGCTAAATCACTTAAATCTTTATCTGTGTAAACCTTTAAAAGAATAAAAATTACAGATAACATCACAGAAATTACAATCGTTAAATATAATCCAATTTTGCTTGTAGACATCTTTTTCTTAGAAGCTTTCGTATTATTCATACTAACGCCTCCCTTGTCTTAGGCCCTACTATTCCGTCAACCCCCAATTTTTTGGCTTGTTGAAAAGCTATTACCGCTTTCTTCGTGCCTTTTCCAAAAATGCCATCAACCTCACCACAATTAAACCCTTCACGATTCAATGCGTACTGAACCCACTTTACATCATTTCCAGTATGCCAAATTCGAATAGTGCGTGTCGGTTTTTTGTAAGGGTTATCTTTTTCCTCTTTAATAGTGGGCTGAGTAGTTCCTTTTTTTAAGAACACAAGGATGTAATTTGAAACAATGCGTCCATTTGAACCCTCGGATACCAATTTCTTAGAATTGGTAAGCAAACTCGTACTCCGACCTCCATCCAACATCAATCCTTGCTTCCAACCCATATTCAAACAATACGTTTGAAGCTTTTTAGGAGACTTGTTATTAGAGCCGTTACAAGCATACATAATAAAGTTGCCTTTATCATCTAAACCAATAGCTGTACGAGGTCTTGTACCACCCATGTCAGAATTGTAATTCATCTTTTGCTTAGTTCCATTAACAATCATTCCAACACAACCGATATAGTTTTTATCTTGAGTAGGCAATACCTTGTATCCAATATCTGAACCTGTTGTCCAACTAAAGCCGTACTCAGAATAATCGGGAGAAGATAATACTACACCGTCACATTTTACATTGCAATAGGGCTTAAAAGTCTTGAAACTGAAAATACCACCATTAATAGCATAATCAGCCCCAGTTTCCCTTTTTACCTATACAATGCTTTTCTTCTTCGTATTATTGTAAAGTTGAATCTTTTCAATCTTTGAGAGAGGAATTTTCTCGTAAATCTCCATTCACTCACCTCACTTTGTTTTTAGAGGAGAGCCCTCGGCTAAAAGGGCCCTCCCATTTATATTAAAACTTAATATCTCTTAACTAATTGAACTTTGGTCTAATTACTTAATACGAGCCTTAGAAACGCAATGTCCCTGAGAATCATAAGTAAGACGATAACCAGCAGCTTCAATGGTCTTACCAGCACGAGACATATCACGCTCCATAGAAGGGCTCTTAACAGCATCGTGACCGGAAACATCAATCATTTTAATTGGCTTGCCATCAGAAGCCATAACAGCCAGAACACCATCAATCATCAAAGGCTCCTTACCGGGCTTAAAGCCCTCCTCCTGCTCCTTCAAAGCCTTAGCCTTTGCCTCAGCCTCAGTCATATTCTTCAGGGAGAAATTAGCACCAGCTTCCTTCAACTCCTTGTTAATCTCCTCAAGAGTCTTACCATTCTTCTTACCATTCAAAATAATCTCACTAAACTTAGCCATAATAATCTCCTCTGCGTATCAAATACGCACACTTTAATTGGAAGTGTTTCTAAAAACACTAAATATCTTTATACTTTTATTTTATCGAATTTCAGTTTGCTTTTTCTCTTTCAGCATTACAATAAGAGTTTCATAATCTTCATCCTCCAATTTCTTGTTATCATGGAAAAATACAATCTTTTCTTCTAAACCTTCAATCTGATTTCTTTTAATCATTCTGCGTAAAGTTCTAAAAAGAGTCTTTGAAAGCATATCTATCCCTCCTATTAATTAGCATTGTTGTTATTAATAGCAGCTTCCAGAGCAGTTAAACGCATTTCTTGGTCAACAAGCATTGCATTTACATCCTCTTCTTCAGAGGGTTCTGGCTCTACGGGTTCGGGTTCGGGATGCTCTTCCGCAAACTTTGCGTAAAGCTCCTCATTCCACGTTACCTTAGTAACCATCTTCTTGCTTTCATCTACTTCTACATCTACAAAACCAGCAAAACGCTTGTCAGCAGGATAGAAAATATTGAAAAATTCGTCTGGATAAAACCAGTGGGTATCAGGACAATTTGGAGAACTCCAACTCTGCAACGCAGAATAAGCCCCACTATCATTCTTTTCTTTACTAATAATATACATATTTAATTTACCTCTTAAGAGTTTGATTTTATATCATTAATTAAACCAAAACTATTACTCGTCTAATTCATTATCACCACTTACAAGTATATCATACTTTGTAGTGCTACTTAAACCAGCATCGTTTTGAACAGTGTGAACCTAAGAATCAGATTTTCCACCGTCTAATATCGTATTCGTAAAGCCAGAATTCAAAGAAGCTAACCATAATTCTTGGAATTTGGTTTCACTGCCTTTAAATCCCGCTTTTACAGCATAATCATATGGAGAATTGTTAGTCCCACCAATCGTTAAACCTTGGTCTACCGCTTTCCCATCTATAATTTTATAAACTTCTCCAGTTGTATAAAGGATTAAATCTCCATCTACAGCACCCTCTACTAAAGTGCCCGGAATTGCATCAGAAATATACCATTGAGAACCTTGGCCAGCTACTCCTTGAGGAATATAAAAGTCAAGTACAACATTTTGTTCGTTACCAATGTTTATTACTTTTGCTTGTTCGTTTGGCCCAATCGTATATACTGTACCAACTTTTACACCAACAGTACCCCGTGGAGTGGGAGTGTTGCCTCCACCACTTCCACCGATTGCTGCCATGCTATATAATAGCGCAATGTTAGTAAGAGCTTCATTTGCCATAATTCAGCCCTCCTTACATCATTACACTGATAACATCATCAGAACCAGTATACGTTAATTTTACTTGATAATATCCAGCTACGTCAAAAGAAGTAATACCAACAGGAGCAACGGTTGATTTTGTTAAATCGGCCTTTACACCAGAAATCTTGATATAGTCACTGTCTTTGGTAAGCTTCCCTTCAACAGCAACACTTCCAGATTTGACTTGCAACTTAATTAAAGAAGCATTAGCTGGAATATGAAATTCTCTTTCTCCAGCAGCAGTAAATACTACCTTTTCCTTCTTGATTGTCATATTAAGCCGTTTCCTTTCTGTTATTACTTTGTGTTATTTTTACTAACTAATTCACCAATTAATCATTAACAATTATTAATTAGTCAACAATTTGGAACCAAAAATCTCCAGCTTTTTGACCAGATGGTTGAGTCCTTGACACAACAATATTGGTTCCACCACCAGTTTCAAGTGTAACTGCTCCTGTTTGCCCATTAACAGAAGTTACTGGATAAGGGGGAGGATTACTTGTTGAATATTGTCTTACATTGTCAACATTGCCCAATCCAACATCACTTTTACTTGGAGTCCAAGTGAACGGACGAGCTCCAACGTCAGCCGCAGTAAGTACAACCACTCCAGTCTTAGAATTAACACTCGTTACAGAAGCCGTCGTATTTACACTAATCGTTCCATCCTCTGCTACTGTAATTCCAGAACCAATTTTTACAATACCAGCTTTCGTAGAAGTAGCTACGTCTTCACTGTGAATTGCAGTTGCATCAATTACATCATAAACATCGGTTACGCCCGGAAGTTTAATCCTTTTAATGTTTTTTGCCATAGCTAACCTCCTTTTCTTTAATGTCTTCGCTAATTTGGTTATCAGCGCTTCGTAACCAAATTATTAAAAGAGGGCTATATTTCAAGTCCTCTTTTGACAAATTAAGTTTATAAACCGTCTCAAAGCTTACAAATCATTAATTTGAGACTTATTGATGATTTGTATGAGGGTCTTTATCCGACGAATAAAAATAATAATTTCTATACAACGTCCGAGTATCACAATATTTTTTAATGGTTTCCAAATGAGTTTGCGGATTTAAATTTTCAAGATTCCTAACACAATCTTTCAGTCCTATTTCCTTAAACAATAAGGTATAAGAAGCATCATAAACATTTATACTATAACTTGGATTTAACTTCTTTTCATAACTAATCATTTTTAATTGAGCTGCTTTTTCCAAATAACTTCGAGCCGTTTTTCGATGAACACCTAATTTCTCTCCAATTCGAGTAGGAGAAGTTGCTCCACTATTATACAACTCAGCGGCTTTTATAATCAAAGAAAATGTTGCTTGTTTAAAAATGGTATCCCAATTTCTTTTGCTAATAGAAAAAAGTTCTTTTAATTCAGAATTCATCATGTTTTTCTTAATATGATTAAAATCGCTTATTTTGCAATCTATCGTAATTAATTCAAAATTATTTTCTTTGGCTAATTGAGCCTTCAAATTATCATTTGCTTGCGTACTCTCTTTTGTATCCCAAGCATCTCTATAATGTTGTTCTCCTTGCATTTCAATTAAATATTTTTTGCCATTTTTAACAAAATATCCATCATACACTTTCCCTTGAGACCAATCAAAACCCTTTTCAAAGTCATAATCTTCTACTTGTTTTGAAACAGATTTTAAAAAAGCTCTTAAAATTCTATTTGGAAAAGAAACCTTATCTGAACATATTGGGTAAGAAAAACCTCTTTTAGATAAATGATTCAAAGTTATTGTAAATTCTGCCCCGCAATCTGGACATTTCATTTCAACTTTCTCCCCACTTCCATAAGAATGAGAAAAAGCATCTTCTTTATTTTTAAAATATTTAATCAAATCAGGAAACATATCCCAAAAAGTATTATATCCTTTTATCACAATTCCACCTTTATAACATGGACAACATCCATGATTATGTTTTATAGTTACCATATAAGTAGAATAAGTTTGTTTACAATCTGGACAATATACCTTTAAAGGCTCGTTGCTATTTTCATATTCTTTTAAAACAAGATTGGAATTCAATTCTCTTAAAGATTCTTTCGCCGCTAAAAAAATTTCTACCTCTTTATCCGTCACACTAAACCTCCTTTCATTTTCAAATGGGTGGAGTATATTTCAACTCCACCCAAATAAAAATTACTTTTTATCCCTTTCATCTGGTTCTTTTATCCCTAAAAGCACCATAATTACATGACGCAAATATTCATCTTTTATTTCATAGATAGAACCATCTGGAAGTTTTATTTTAGAAATATCCATAGCTCAATTCCTTAAGCCATTTGTAATTGGAATTTCTAATTATTCACCAGCCTTAGCGACAGGAGTGACCTCAACCTCAACAGTCTTAGCAGTCTTGGTAATAACGTCAGTCTCAGGGGTGACAGCAACACTGAAAGCAGCAGTAGCATCGGCCTTATCGTAGCTAACACCAGTAACAAGAGCATCTACAACTTCAGTACCAACAAAGCCAAGAGTAGCAACAGTACCAGTGAAGGTAGCAGTGTCAATTTCAGGCTTAACATACTCAACCTTATTAACAATAGTAGCACTATTGGTAGCAGTAAAGGCAACATCCTTGAGGGCAGTGTCAGCGGTAGTAGCAACAGCATACTTTTCACCAGTGAACACAGGAGCATTGGCAAGAGCAGCAGCGGAAACTTCGCTTACCTTACCAGTAGTAGCGGTCTGAAGTTCATTAGCAACAAAAGTATCAGCAGCCTTAGAACCACCAGAGAATTTGGTAGTATCAATAACAGTAGCAGAACCACCATTGAAAGTACCAAAGTTAACATTACCAGCATCGAAAACACCCTGAGCAGTAACAGCGTCAGAAGTGGCAGCAGTAGTGAAGGTCAAACACTCTGCGTCTTCAGCATCAATAGCAGCAGTAACACCTTCAGAAGCGAACTTTGCCTTGGAAGCCTCACCCATAGTAGGAGCGGTATAATCAGCACCAGTCCAAGTAGCAGCTTTACCAGCAGTGTAGAAACCATCCTGAATTGCGGCGGGAGTGAAAGCGCCCTCAGTGAAGGAAGCAACCTTACCACCAGTCAAACCAGTAGCGACAGTCTTATCAGCAGCAGTAAGAGAAATCGCAGGAGCACTAACAGTACCCTCAATCTGGACACCATTCTCAGCAACACCAAAAGAAGCAGTCTTCAAAGCAGAGAAGGAACCGCCCTCCTTAGCAGCGATAGTACCAGCAGGAGTAAACTCAGAGGTGCTAAGAGTAGCCTCAGTCTTAGTAGTAGAATCCTTCAGGGTAACAGCAATAGAGCCATCAGAAATAGCAGAACCAGTAACCCTACCAGCAGGGGTATAGTTAGCCTTAGTAAGAGTAGCATCAGCAGTCTTAGAAGTAACAGCGGCATTGCCAGCGACAGTAACTTCCTTCATGGTAATGCTATCAATAGTCTGAATGGTAGTAGAACCAGAAGCCTTGTCAGCATAGGCCATTGCGCCAAGCTTAAGAGCTGTCTGAAGTTCGGCAACAGTAATATTATGGTCAAGAGCTATAGTAGCAATAGTGGTAGAAGTAGGAACATAACCAGTAAGGCTTACCTTTGTATTACCAATAGCTTCCCAAGCATAAGTATAAGCACCTTCTGCGCCAGAGCGAATGGTGATATACTCAATATAACCACCAGCAGCAGCATCGGCAGAAGGAACAAGATAAATCTTATACATGGTGTCAGCAGAAGCGGTAGCAGAAGGCCCGGTAGCAGCAGTGCCATCAGCGTCAATTACAACATCAAAGTTGTTAATCTGACCAACCTGAGAGTCAACATAAGCTTTAACAGTAGCAGCATCAGCGATACCAGCATCAGAAATAGATGCAGCCATAGCTTGCCATGCAGCAGCACCAAGAGCCTCAAGAGCATGACCGCCAAGGATAGTAGTCATATCAGCACGACCCTGAGCATCCTTAATAGTTACAGTAGTACCATTTGCAAGCTTAATTTTAGAAATATCAGCCATAATTAATTCAAATCTCCTTTATAAGTAAATTTTACACCAGATGGTGCTTTATTAATCCCAAGGTAAATCGAGTATCAAACACTCGGAATCAGTCCCATCTAAATCCAATTTTATAGAGTTAACACCATCTGTAATTGCTTTCTGACTCATAGTTCCATCTACATTGTCTCCATAGGTCTGATACAATTTCATAATACCAGCTAAAGTTTCAGTGGCAATTGGATTAATCGGATGAAATTTTCCGTCCTCATACACATACATATTATTGTTAGAGTTTTTATCTAAATAAATATGCGTCTCACCAACCATTAATTCTTTAGTATAGGTACTATCGGTGTAAAACTTTTCATTAAAATAATAACCAATCAAAACAACATTGTTGTTTTCATCTAAATATGGAAGAGCTTCAAAACTGGTCTTTCCATCACCAATCTTTTGACGCACTCCATACATCTCGGTAGAAACAAGACAAACCTCACCATCGGCAGGAATAAAAGTTTTACCAACCTTTAAATAATTTGCCTCATTATCTTTTCTAAGTTTAATTACGGTATTAATTACCTTTGTCATTTATCAGCTTTCCTCCTTCCTACCTTTATCTTAGGCAGTTGGAGCTCTGCCACCATCAATAATTAAACCATTTAATATGTCAGTGAGACTCCCTGTATCTGGTACTTGATTCATCTCACCATTAGCCCCAACATTATAACTATTCCAGTTGCCATTAGCATCTTTTATACTAATCGTCTCACCTTCATAATTACCATATTTAGCCATCCATGTTCTCGCTTCGGTCTCACTCTCAAACCTCGTCCTCTTTACCAACTGCTTGAGATTGCCCTTTTCATCATAATAGTAAGCTTCAGCATCTTTCACCTCATTGTTAGTTATAATAAAACTTTCTTCGGGAATGACTCCTTGAGCTACACTATTTTTAATCTTGTCTTTATCTGAATACGCTACATTGAAGCTCATTTATCATTCTCCTTTCTTGCTTACTATGTACCAGCCATCAACTTTCTTTTGCTCATAGCCAGTCGCAATGTATTGTTCATCAACAGCAATAATAAACTTGCCGCCCTTGATTTCAATGTCTAATTCCTTTTCTCCACTGTTCTTAATAATGGTTTTGCAGTTTCCATCAAATACACCACCATTAATCACAGTCTTGGCAGGATTCAAACCATCACTCAAGTTTCTAATGCTTAAAGGATAGAAGCCATCAGTCGTAGTGAAATGACCACCATTAATAACCATTTCAAGACCGTTATGCAAAATCGTTCCATAGAACATACCATCGTTAATGGTTAACTTACCATTGTCATCGTTCTTAATAACATAGAATGGACTAATAAAAGTACCACCATTAACAATAAGTTCTGGATACTGTTGATTCTTTCCAGCTACATACCCAGTATCTGCATTACCAGAATTGTAATCTTGATAACCAGTCTCAATAAGAGAGGACAGTCCACCGGGAGCACTAAACACACCACTGTTAATAGTCATCTTACCATGGTTTACACCAGTATAATAGCCATTTCCCGCTTCATCAACAGTTCTCGTTAAATTACAGCCATCAATGACTACTTCTCCACTATTCTCAAGAGAAGGTTCAGCATTTTTGTTGCACTCTAAACCACCATCTTTTAAAGTGGCTTTACCATTAACTCCAACTTCCATTGGAGTCTTTTCGTTGTTTACTACCTCAACACCATTCATATTAACAGTAAGTTCCTTATCAATATTTACAGTATTGTCTCCTAAACTTCCACTAAGAATTACTTCGCTACCAGCGGGCGCATCCGCAATAGCTTCTTCAACAGTTGCATATGTTTTACCATCTACGGTAGTCTCAGTGCTTTCAATAGTTTCTCCATAAATCTTAATGACTTTTAAATCACCGACTCCTACATACTTGAGTTGCCCCCATGTATGTACTCCGTCACCAACTTTGATTTGTCCTGCGTTTTCTCCATCAATCGTTGTGCAAGGTTCACCAGCACGAGGAATATAGCTGTCTTTTACCAGATTCCACTGCTCTTCTGTGCCTCTACGAAATTGAATCAACGTTTGCAGAACATTAACATTCTCATTAGGCATTTTTACCAAAACACCTCCTTGCGTTTAGAATAGATTTAAATCTCTTTGCAAAAAAATTTATATTTAACACTACTTAAATTCAGCTACATCACGGAGTAGGAGCACTACCACCATCTATTACAGCTTCATTTAAATACTTGTTAACACTTTCTCCTACGGGTTTCTCTAAATCTGTGTTTTCCCACTTCTCTGTATCTTTATTATACATCAAAGCATCATCATTCTCAAGTTCATCTAAACTTACATCTTTTAAGTCTTTTAAACTAATATCCTTTTCTGGAATCTCAGTCACTCCACAGTTTAACACCCCATACAAGACACCCCTATTTAACGTAGGTGTTATTACAGTCGTGTCATTATAATTTCTTACAATCATTCCTAACCTCCTATAATTATAACTTTTCAGTTACCCTACTTCATAGGTTAGCTCAAATTTTCCATTACATAACGTACTTAAATTTCCTTGTGAATCACAAAATTGTACATCATATAAATATTCGCCTTGTTCTATAAACTTCGTATCTACAGAATTTAACTTAATCTCAAAAGAGGTCTTGCTTTCACTACCCTCTCCTTCACCATAAGTCGCAAAAGCAAAATCTTTTTCGATTAAAGGAGGAGTAGAATTGTTATACAACGGTCTCTTTCGCACCGTAAATCTTGCCTTTTCACCCTCTTGTACTTTATAGGGCTTGTTATCAGGAGTAAACACAGATAATTCAATAACCGCATCATCTCCACGAGTTAATGTTATCTTACTGCCATCTATCTTGAACATTTATGCTACTCCTCCTTTCTATTTTTATTTTTTCTTGATGTTTATTTTTTCTTAATGCTTATGTTACCTGTTGAACCTCGGCCCACCTAAAGAACCATACTTTGTCGCAAATGGGTTAGCTCCACCAGCTTTACCAAATGTATTGTTGTTCTTACTTCCTTGGGCTATCTTCTTCTCTAACATATCTTTAAACGCTGTGTGCGGCTTCTCTTCTAAAGTTAACGCTTCTTGCGCCCTTAACTCCATGAGCCTGTTACATATCATCGCTACACAGTCTACTCGGTCATCGTGCATATTCTTTTGTTTTGCATCAGGAGAAAGTTCAAAAACTATCGTTCCATTAGAACGCTTTTGCTTTTGCATTGCTACTATTTCTTCCTTCGCTAAATCAATCTGCACAAGAGAATTCATTTCATCAAAAGAAACTTTTTCATATCTTAAGGATACCGTTCCATCTGATGCCGTTTCTTCAATTTCCATTTCGTTTCGCACATTCAAGCTCTTTGGGAACATTACTAAACCTTGGTTTATCGCCGCTTGCGTTCTTTCGTAAGCTTGAACTTTATCACGTTTAAAATTAAACAGTTGAAGCTTCTTTATATTAGCTGGATAATCATCCATACGAAGCTTCATATACGGGTCTTCTTCATCAATTAAACCTAAATGACGCTTTCCTTCTCTATCAACCCACTCATTAAGTAGGAAAGCTGCTATATCAAATCCGCCCTTTGTTAAAAATTTTATCTAAAAGAACTGAAATATTATTAACTTCCCAATAAGGAATTCTAACTAATGTAATGTTATTCTTCGCACAATAATTATTTTTTATGTTATCCCTTCTCTTTAACCGTTCAAAATCTTCCTTGGCCTTTTCTTCACTTTCTCCAAAATATATGTCCGGGCTAAAATGTTGTTATCCATCAAATTCGATACATATATTAAAAGATGGCAAATAAAAATCGAATGGTAAAGCACGTTTATCTTTACAGTCATCAAAACGTTTTTGAGGAATAAATGCTATATTATTTTCCTTTAAATAATATGCAATAAATTTTTCACCTTTTGATGTAGAACAAGCAGGACAACCCCTATATTTTAATAAATTAGAGGGAGTGGCTTCCCACTCATTTCCACAATCTTTACATCTACATTTTATTTTTGTGCGATTATTAACATATTCCCCAATTATTTCTATCGTTGGGTCAATTTCTTTCATTTCTTCAATAAATTTTTCTTTGCTTTTTACATATAAACTGGTTAAATATTTCCTTGCACAAATCGGACATCCCCTCCGCCCTTTTAAATGACTTGGAGTTGATTCCCATACATTCCCACAAATTTTACATTTCACTTGTGTTTTTACATCTACCCCACCAAATTCTCCTAAAAGAACAATGTTAGGATTCCATTCTTTTAACTTTTCTCTTAAATCCTCTGTCTTCATTTTTACCTATCCAGCACATTTTGGACATCCTGTTTTAGAAGACAAAAGCTTATTGGGAGTCGTTGTCCAAACATATCCACATTTTTTACATTTTAATCTTATTTTTACATTATTTTTTGTATATTTATCTAATGGTTCAATATCAGGGTTTATTTTTTTTCCAGTTTCTGTAAAAATTCCTCATTTGAATAAGAATAACTACCAGCGCATTTTCTACAACCACTTAATCCTCTTAACATACTTCTGGCTTGAGCTTCCCATTCATGTCCACATATTTTACATTTAAAAAGAACTTTTTGGTCTTGACCTTTATATTCAGACAAGACTTCAACAGTTGGCTTTTTATCAAAGATTTTTTCACAAAATCTTCTTGAGACATTATTTTACTCAATTTATCATTCCTTTCAAACTAATAACTTTATATTTCTACAAAGAATAGACCATATCTTCACCCTTCTATAAAAAGGGGCGCACCACTTCGGATTCCTCCTACTCCATAAAGGATGGTCGTTGAGCCTTCTCCATTTTACAGGAGCTTGGTTGCTGATTGCCCAATTATAATTATTTTCAAACATTCACACTTATCTTTTCAGATTATGTTGTAGTTAATTAAACTCTAAGGGGTTTCCAGCAGTTCAATGCGTTTTTAACTATATATTACTATATAGTGGGGCTACAGATTTGATTTAACCCCGTGCGCCAGCATCAATAGAAAATAAATCAATGTTATCATAATCCAAAGCACCTTTATTATAATCAAGTAATAATTGCTTAACTCTTTCTATTTGTTTTGGTTTTTGAATAATGGCTTTTTCACCGCTTGGTAACAATTCAATTAAATTTACACAATTTACAATTTTTACTATTAACCCTTTAGATTCATCTCTAAAAAGTTCAGCTATCATTACAATACTATTATCGAGCTTCGAAGCAGGGTCGTAAGAAATAATATATGTTTTAGAACCCTCATTTTCATAAACCGGATAATAAGAAAAACTATTCTTTAAAATTACCGAGCGCTTAACGAAAACATCTTCGCCGCCGTCTCGGTCAAATCTGTTGTGATACAAGATTTTCCTATATTTTCATATAGGCTTAGACTATATCATCACCTTAAAGGTGTCCCTCCACTTCGGATTTCTCCTACTCCCCGTCACGGGATAGTCGTTGAGCTTTCCTCTATTCAAGGCTTAGTTGCTGATTATCCATTTAATCGCACTTAGGATTTAACCTTATGCTATACAATTATTTTTTTCTGCTTTCGCCACTTTCACGCTTGACTTTATTTCATGTCTACGTTGTAGTATAATTGTCTTTAGGAACTCCCAGCAGTTCAAAGGGATACACACACTTATTACTAAATGTGCGGAGTATTTCTTTTCGATTTGCTCACGTTCTGCTTTGTAGGGATTAGTTGCAAAAGCGTTATCAACTTCATCTTGAGTAATCAATGGCTTCATTGGTTTGCCGTTCATCATAGGATGAAGCGAAAACTCACAACTTATATCACACACAAAGTAATTAGGGTCTCCCAAAAGCATTCTTTGGAAGGCCATTTTATATTGGTCGTATAATTCGCTATCAATTCCTTCAGCAGAACTTAACAATAATTTTTTGTTTGGCATCTGCAAAGGATAAATATCTGTGTTGACCCCATCACCTGTTATAAAGTTTGTATCTTGTGCCGTAAAAGGTCGAGAAAGGGCGTAGAACGTCCTGTCGATTTTTCCGGCTTCATCGTAAACCTATTTTTAATCGACCCATTCCCAATGTAAACCATTTCCATTTTCATCTACTCCAGAAGTTTTTCTTCTTCCCCTACAACAACCTCTGATTCCACACCGAGGATTAGAGGGACATTTATTATATTTTTCTCCAGCTTCTTTAGCTGTTTCAAATATTTCTCCCGTTTCAATACAACGAACCCTTTTAGCTCTTGGATTCTTGGCTCCGTTTACATCGCAATGATTTTGGGACATTTTTTGTTTCGTTTTTTCAGAAAAACTCTATCTTTAAATATTTCGCTTAGACGTTTTTAGTTTCTTCTGATAAATGTGTCCCTTTCATGTGATGCTAATGACTTTCATAGAACTTTTTATTACTTTTACTTATTTTTTCTTTTTCTTCTTCTGTTTTAGCGTGATATATACCCCCATAAGTACAATTATACCCATAGTTAGAATCTCTTGTATGATATTTTTCTATCAAATCATATTCTAATTTGCAAGCTTCTTCCTCGCTTAAACCAGAACTTATAATTTCATGATTGAAATTATCCCAGCCATATTTTAAAATAGCTCTTGCTATTGCTGGCTAATTGTATTCTCCATTTTTGTTCTATCTTAAATACCGCTATCCATTTTTATCCCATCTTTTATTTACGGGCTAATTAGTCATACCAATATATCTCTTCCGATTTAATTTGTTTATATGCTAATATACAGTATATTCTTTTTCGTCTATTTTACATCACTTCTTTTCAATTAATTAGACTATATCTTATTCTTATTAAAAGAATCTCCCCATTTCGGGTTCCCCCTACTCTCTTTCGAGATAGTCGTTGAGCCTTCTCCATTTTACAGGAGCTTGGTTGCTGATTGTTCATTATTACAACTTTTAGGATTTAACCATAAGCCATCTTAATTATTTTTTCTGCTTTCGCAACTTTTACGTCTATATTTTCATATTCCGTTTTAGTTAATTAAGCCTTAGAAGTTCCCAGCAGTTAAAGGAGTATTTTTTCGAACATATCACTATGAACGTCAGCGTTTTCATAAGGATTTCACTGAAATTACTACGAATTCCCACGATATTTTTAATAACACTATTTAAAGTATTAATAGTGCTACCATTATACAAACTTACAGAATAACCACTCTTAGGATGTGTAAATGGGTCTGCCGCAGCATTTTGTCTTACACATTCATCTAAAAATACCGAGCTTGTTCCAAGCAAAGAAGCAATATTGCCTTTTGCAATATCTTCCATTTTCTGAAACGTCTCTTGTGCCTGACCGCCACTCGGAGCCATAATATATGTATTAGTATTTGGTAATAACAGCGCTCTTGCCATCATAAAAGGAGAAGCCAAAAATGACTTTCCTGAGTTACGTCCCATAAGCCAAATTACGTTTGCTGGAGCCCAACTACTTAACAACACATATTTTTGCATATCAGTTAATTGAATCTTAAAAAAATCTTCAATAAACCTTGTAGGGTTGGCTCTCCCCCACTAAATAATTTTAGTATATTTTTCGAAAATCTCAAGTCTTTTGGGTAAAATCTCGAATGAAAAATCTTTAAAGATGACGTTTATCATTAATAACCACCCCAATCATCTTGAGAACCATTTTCTTTTTCGTATGCTTCTTTTTCTTTTTCCAGCTTCATTTCGGCAATTTCACGTTTAGCCAATCTCAAATTTTCTTTAAGCGTGGTGTTTTCACGTTGCATTTCAACAAGCTTTTTAAGCTGGTCTTGACAGGTTTTATAAACCTCAGCTTCACTCATGTTTAGCTGGCTAAAAATTGCCGCTAAACTTGCTTCAGCAGCTTGATTGATACTTTTACTTGTCTCTATATCATACATATTAAGAATAGCATCTTCGTATTTCATTTCGTTCATTTTAGCCATAATTCCAGTAAAAGTGTTTTCACCTTTAGCTTTACTAATAGCAAAGCGTTCACCGAAACCATTGTTTTTACTAAAATCTGTAATAGTATCAAGCTCTTTCTTCTTCAAGTCGGCAATCTCCTTAAGTTCTTTAACAGGAGCATCTGCCATTGTTTTTTGTTTATATTTTTCGCTTAATTCACGAATATTTTTAAAACCCAAAACAATTTGAATAGCACCCTGAACTTTCATACCGTCAAGTTCCATGCCTTGTTCAAGCATACCGAGCAAATCTTTATAAAGAATTTTACGAGTCTCTTCATCCTCATAATAAAACGGGTCATAACCAACCATCTTTAACACCAATCTTTTGGCATTAAGGTCTTCTTTTGACCAGACACTTTCAGTATCATTCGACACGCTACCGTCAACACTCTTTATAATTTTCTCGGCTTTTTCGCTTGAGCCGCCAGAACCAGAATTTACGCTTCCAATATTAGGAGACTCTAAAAAGGTTTTCCCTTTCAAAGTTGCGCTTCTACTGACAACATTCATATATTCTTCAACGATATGGTTTTTCTTACCATTCTTTTCCATGGCATCTTTAGCCTTGAAATAAGTAATATCATCAAAATATATGTTAAGATAACTACAAAGCCATTTCATAGCTTCTTCACCATCTTTGTTTGCCTTCTCATAATAAAGATATTCGTAAAGTTTTTTACAGCAATCTTTACAAATATGAGAATACATTTTACCATCAGGAGCAATTCTACCCATATCGGTTTCTGCGTAAACCAAAAAATATTCATCTTGAATTTTCGGTTTACCGCAGCAAGTGCATACATATTTATCATACAAAGGAACATATCTATGAAGATATTTTACCCAATTTTGATAATACTTTTGCAAGTAATTAGGAATCTTAGGTTCACTCTTTTTCTTTTTATCTTCCTTTGCAAGTTGATTTTGCAATTTTGTTTTTGTTGAAGCCTTTTCATCTGACACTTCATTTGCGATTTTTCTATCACATTCATCAATACCAGACTGATAAGCTTCTTCGGCATCAAGATATTTCTAATAATCGAAATCTCTCACTTTGCCGTTTTCATCTTTATAAAAATTAATAGGGTCAAAAAAGGCATTGTAATCAATGGAATCCTTAATCTTCGGAGTATCAATGTCACCAATAACATCTTCAATGGCTTTTTTCTGTTCTTCTTTTAAAGAACGTTTCCAAGCTTCTCCGAATTCTTCTTTTTTCTCCTGTAATTCCATTTTACGTTGAATTGCGTTAAGCTTTCGTTTTTCTTTTGCAATATCGGCCTTTACCCTTTGATTACTTTGGATAGCCATTTTACACCTCTTAAACCTTTAAAACCTTTGCCAACTTAATAGATGTTGTTTTTATTGAGCCTGGTCATCATCAATAATTTGGAGCCAGAAATCTCCTGCTTTTTGTCCGGTTGGTTGCTCTCTTGAAACAACAACATCAGGCAAACTATTGATAGCCTCTTCAATTTTTCTATTGTTAGCATTAATGGTAGTTCGAAAGAGGCTTGCCAATCCTACCACAACATCTGTTAGCGTAATATTTGGCCTTCTACTTGCCATAGATTATACCTCCTCACTTCTTACCATAAATAAGTGCTTTCCAAGTATTTTTGCCGACAATTCCGTCGACAGATAAGCCCTGAGCTTTTTGATACTTTTTAACAGCGGTATCAGTTTCTAAACCAAAACTTCCATCAGCTTTACCGCAATTGTATCCTAAATAATTAAGGATAGTTTGAAGCACTTTTACAGAATCATCCACATGGCCCCTTTTAAGTTGGGGCAAATAACAAGAACAACCAGTAATCTTCAATTTGTTAGGCGTGTTTACTTTGTTGTTAGTGCTTGTGTTTGTATTGGTGGATGTAACAATCTTATAAGTCTTAGCCGCAGTCTTGTAATCGGGCAAAGCAAATCCTCTAATGTATCTACCATTAACTTTCATTGTTCTCTTTTTAACAGAATTAGAATAATTACCCTCAAGAACAGTGAAAGAAGTCTTACCTGTTACAGAAACAACCATGCCAACATGGTCTGCGACACCTTTGTTGTCTCCAACACCAGAGTCTTGCCAGTCATAATAAACCAAATCCCCAATAGACGGAACGTAGGAATCATTCTCTTTCCATCTTTTAGCTTTCTTATAAAGAGCGATAGCTCTATTACAACTGCACTCTGGCAATAAAGTTTTTTCTAAATTTAGTTGTTTGGCTAAAGCTCCTATAGTTGCTTGACACCAAGCATCACTTTTTTTCAAGGAGTAGCCAGAAGGCAGCGGAGACAAAGAATTATACAGGTTCACAATTTTAGTGTGACCGCCGTTTGTCTTATTATAGCCTTCCCATTTAAGGAACTCGTTCACAACATATTCCCTTAATTGCTTCTCTGTCATCTTTTCCCACCTCTTTACCTTGTTAAATCACTTTAAATCTTCGTAGTCATCATCCAATTCATCAAGATAATCTTCACCAAGATTTTCTTTTCTAAGTTGAGAGAATCGCTCTTCACGTTCAGCCGTCTTTTGGGCTTCACGTTCCTGAACCTTATAATAATGTTTTTTATAACGTTCTTCTCTTTCCCTAAGCCAATCAGCGTTATCTTTCTTAAATTGCTCATTAATAGCAATCCATTCTTTTTCTTTATCGGCTTTAATTTCTTCAATTGGACGGACAACTAAATCTTCTTCTGCCACACCATTATCACGTTGTTTTTGCAAATCTTCATCAATAAGAATCTTTGCTTTAATCTCGTCTCTTGCGGCATCACGTTTTTTATTCCAGTTATTATGCCTACGAAGGAACCGAGCTCTTGAACTACTAATTTCTCCATGTTTTTCAACATCTGCCTGTTTACATAATTCTTCAATTTTTTCTTCAGGCAAATCTTTATATTCTGCAATTTCTGGAATATTCAAATCTTTTCTAAACTTTCTTGCAAGAGAAGTATAGCGGTTCTCAGGTTGCTCAAAATATTCTCTCGGCCTAACCTTCAAGCAAATTAATGCTTGTTTAGAGAATTTAAAATGAGGGTAGCCTAATTTAGCCTGACTCCAACCCTCAAGAGCTCTAATTTTTTCAAAAGTAGAATAAAATCCGGTAATCTTATATGGGTCTTTAGTTTCGCCCCAAAACTTACCAAAAGCGAATTGCAAAGTATCTTCTGTAGCAATAGCATCCATTACTTTATATTCAAAACTTTCGAGCACATTAGCAACCATTTCTTTATCATAGCCCGTTTCCTCGACAATACTTTTAACAAGCTGATTACGAGTCATACGTCACCTACAATAATATACAATAATATAAAATGATACCCGGAGCCGACTTTCATCGAACTCCGGGGCATACGGTGTTACACCTACTATATAAACAGAGCTAATATTCGATTAACTCCTTTTTTGTCTTATTTTTAATCGGGATTGTTTAAAACCCAATCCAATTTATCCCCCTTAGCCTGATTGTCTTCTGGTTTTAAATATTGAAGATTTGACCAGTGGCACAACTTTAAAATTTCTTCTTCAGTTTTGCCTTGAGATAAAGGAATAATGTGGTCTATATGCACTTTTTCACCGTTATATACCGTACCATAATTATCTAACCAAGTTTTTTCCAAATGAATCTTCAGCTCTTCAAAAGAACATCCTATAACTTCTTCAGAACGATTATTTTTATTGCAATTCATTCGAGAGAAGCTTCTACTGAGAAAACTTCTTATTTTTCTTCTAAATTTTACAACAGGGTTTGATTCTTCACGCCTTCTCCAATACTCGGCTATCTTTTCCTTATTCTCCTGTCGATATTTTTTACTCTTTTGTGCAAGAAGTTCCTTGTTTTCTTCTGCCCATTTTTTATGATTTTCTAAGCATCTTTCTCTGTTTTCATAATAATACTTTTTCTTTTGTTCTTGAATCTTTTCTCGATTATTCTAACGATAATTTTTTCGAGCTTCTTTTATCTGCTCTTTATGAGCATCTCTATATTGTTTTTGTCGAACCGCAATTTCTTCTTTATGTTTTTCTCGATATTTCTTTTCTTTTGAAGCAATTTCTTCTTTATTCTTATCATAATATTCTTTATGATATTCTTTATTTTTTCGATTCCATTCTTCTTTTTCTTCCTCGGTTAAACCATCTATTTTTTCTTTTCTTTTTAAAAGAATTTCGTCTCTATTGTCCCAGTATCTTTCTCTTTCTTGGGCTCTAACTTTTTCAAGATTGTTCTATCTGTATTCTTTCTTTTTTTGAGATAGTTCTTCCTTATTTTTCTATCTATATTCTTTTTGCCTTTCAGAAATTTTTTCTTTGTTTTCTTCGTTATATTTCTTTTTGCCTTTCAGAAATTTTTTCTTTGTTTTCTTCGTTATATTTCTTTTTATATTCAGAAATTTTTTCTTTGTTTTCTTCAGCGTATTTCTTTTTGCCAAAGCAATTTTCTCTTTGTTCTCACTTCTATATTGCTTCTGTTTAGCATGAGTACAATCTTTACAAATGGTTCTCAACCCATCTTTTTTGCTTGCATCTTTAGAAAACTTTTCTTCTGGCAATTCTCTTTTACATCTGTTACAAATTTTCATCCCATCTTCCCCTTAGGATAAAATAAAAAAAGGAGCTATGAAACAAGGGGAATTTATAGCTTTTTACTTATAAAAAGTTTGCAACCTTTTTATAAAACCTTATTTAAGCTTTCGCTTTACGAAAAGCATCTTATCAAAATGATTTTCGTAAAGCGCCCCAATAAATTGAGGCGCTATTATTTTTATATCAATCGCACTTCTTCATAGTAGAAGAAAACTTAAAATGAGGATAACCGTGCTTCTCAGGCACCTGAATCATTTTACCGGATGCAGGATTTCTTGCTTCACGAGCGGGGCGGGTAATGCCGGAGAACGTGCCAATGCCTTCAAGCTTCACGGATTCCTCAGCCGCTACAATCTCAGTGATGGCATCATTAACGCCCTTCAGAACAGCCTCAATATCCTTCTTGGACATCTCAGCGCAATACTCGGTATCCTTAATCTTCTGTACAAATTCTGCCTTCTTAATCATATTAATAATCTCCTTTAAAACCTTTAAATCTTTTAATCTATTTTTTATAAATAATATTTTTGCCTGTAAAACACAGGACTTTATTAAGAATTCCTTAACTTCAATTTCATGTATATCATACTTTCGATTGTTTGTCAATGGTTTTTGTAAAATTTCTTTTTATTTTTTTATTTTACGAAATTTCACAAATATAAGAATCAATTAGATTCCTTCAACGAAAGAAACATCATCTTCAGTTTTCTTTGTCGCTCTGCGAGACTTACTATTAGACCAGAGACCAAGCTCAAGCATAATCTTAGTAACCTTCTTGCAACGCCAACCACCAAAAACGTCCTCAAAAGCAACAGCGGCAGGGACATAGGTTCCCCACTTCTGTGTATTTTCACCAGTAAGGATGCCCTTATCAACCAACTGCTTATACTGCTTAGAGTTAATCTTCTGAAGATTCATGCCCTCATAGTGACCAAGGAACAGCATAATCTCAGGCTCTTCGGTGACATAAATTGTCTTGTCACGACTAACGTGCTCACGGTTTGCAATGGTATAGTTAGCATCTTGTCTATTATAACCAATCTTACGGTCTTTAAGCAAACCAACTCTCTTCAAATTGTCTCTTTCACTCTTAGAAATCTTAATCATTAAAAAATCATCCTATTCATAAATATATTTTAGAAGAAGTGATTTCTTATTCTCCTTCCATTATATAAAAATCCCAAATTTTAAAAAAGGTTATTTTAACCCACATTTTTATTGGGTTTATCGGGGTCGGGGTTTTCCGGGTTATTTTTCTCTTTTTTGATTTTGTATAGGTCTTTCGCCCTCTGATTCTTTTTTGCTTGACAAGAAGCACACAAATCTCTAATTCGTAAGGTAGTAGATTTATACTCAATCAATTTACCGCACTCTTTACAGTAATGGTCTTCTTTCCTCTCATTATAAAGCATAATTTCACATTCCTTGCAATACTTAGGAGGTCTACCACCCTTACCATTAGGCTTCTTATCGAAAGCAATCTCTTTACCACAGTGTTGACAAATAAAATATCCATTTCTTTGTTTCTTCAGCCAATAACCGCAATTATATAGGTCATCGCCACCCAATAAAATTCTATTTTTATCTGTTACTGGAATCTAAAATACTGGTAATTCCATAAACACCGCTTTAATTCCACCAGCCCTGTTTACTTCAATGAAACCAAGGTCACTCATTAACTCTTTCTCATACATAAAACTGAACGATTGCCCTAAGTCTCCATCTCTTCTAAACTTTTGAGTAAATTTCTTGAGATAGTGTATATTATAATTTTCAAGATAACTCTCTTGAATTTTAGACCATACAAATAAAGTAAATAAATACTTTACCCTTAAAAATTTAACTGGATGTTCAGAAATCTTCATGGTATGCCTTGTTTGCAATTGCTCTCTCTCTGCTGGATTAAGAACAACATCCTCTTCAAGTCCAAGAAACCAATCTAACACCTCTTTTGAGAACTCAATTCGCTTTACTTTCCTGAGTTTGGAAGATTTTTCTGGATGCTCTTTATCAATCTTCCAATCTTTCCAAACCGAATCTACCAGAGAATTAATCTCACCCTTTCGAGTAATTTTATTAAATCCCTTTACCCCTTCTTCACATTTCTTAAGTATTGTTTCCTTTACCCATTTCTTTGTCCATTCGGGCTGTTCTCCACTATAATACTTTGTCTTATAATATTTAATTAAAAGTGAAGCATCTCGCTTCCATCTTTCAGAGAGCCCTTGCTCAAGGACTCTCTGAATATAACCCTCTTCATCGTAAATATCAATCATTTATTGGCTAACTCCTCAATAAATTCTTTTTCTTCTAACTCTTTGGATTCTTCAACTTGATTCAAGTCAACCTTCTCAATGGAATAATTTTCATATAAAAACTCCATTGACCCAAGAGGATTTTTCTTCGGGAAATAACAAACATTTGTCTTTGATTTTATGTTTTCATAAATCTGTCTACCATAAAGCTCCCATAAAATATTTTTGTTTAAAGATGTCTTATCTACATAGAACAACTGAACCAAGTAGTTGCTCATTGTTTCATCGTTTGAACACAATTCTTCAAGAGCCATTCGCAAAGCTAAATATTCATTCTCCCTATTAAAAGCACATTCAGAACTCTTTGTGGGGTTCTTAATATTACTACTCTTAGCAAGAGCCCCTTTCATACTATTCCATTTTTTAATAGTATTTGTCACAAGTTCGTAGACTTGCTCATACAATTTCTTGTCGTTGGGAATAAAATTTTCGCTTTGAAGAGTTCTATAATCAAATTTCTCAGAACTACGAATCTTTTTCTTAATGTTAAAGTCAATAGATTCAATATACCAACAAATCTTATTCATAACACATTTTGAAGTAACTACAGGAATAAAACGATTATAATAATCTTTAAAATCTTTTTGTTCTTGTGTCATCTCACTCTCAGGCATTGCAAGCAATTCATCAAGAGTAATTCTAAAATGTTGATGACAATCTTCATTCTTCTGAGTTATATAATCACGGTACTCTTTATCTGTTTGTCTATATTTGTATCTGAAGAAATAAGGCTTTCTATCAGCAAGAATAGAATTCAAAAATTCCTTCTTTTCTTTAATTTCTTCAGAATCATCTTCTTTGACGTGTTGAAACTGTCTACACACTGTAGCTAATTCCTTAACGTTTTCACCTATTTTGGTTTTATCACTTTTATACCTTTAGTTTCCTAAAAGAATAGACTATATCTTCACCCTTACATAAGGGGCATGGCACTTCGCAATAAGGAATTCCGCCTTAAAGCTACTCCTTTTCAGGATAGTCGTTTGAGTTTACAATTTGCTTAATTGTTTTATATTTTTCAAATTTTCGATTTAATTTTATACTACAATCCTCGTACAGATATTCAAGAAAAGAAAAACCATCTTTTTGAGTTGTAAAAATTAAATTGTAAGTTGAACCGGAACACTCTTTTCTCTCATAGAAGTTAATTTTAAAATTAGGAAATAGTTTTAAAATTTCTTCTTTAGTTGATTCTGCCATTGCTTTAGAAGTTGTCAAACTTACTTCTAAAATCTTTTTCTTTCCAAACAAACCAAAAGTTCCATCTCCGTCAAACAACCCTCTCCAAAAATGCTTTTTCAGATTGTCTGGAATTTTACTGTAATCAACATTTAAAGTTAAACTTTTCCTTGGTGTAACACCCTTGTTAATCAGTCCCTCAACCAGAGATTTGCTACAAAATAAGACACTACTCATTTCAGAAACACAAGTCCCACCTTGAGGTAAATTAGTTGTTGTTTTAAAAGTCTTTATTTTTACTTTGCTTTTTAAACTTTGTTTAAATTTTTCAAGTAATTCAGTATCAATTGAATTTACTACAAATTTTAAAGAATAAGTACCTCTTTGAGTATCATAAGAAACAGTTCCATCTGAAGCCGCAAATCCTAAAATATAAGCTTTTTCTTCGTTATCTATATCGTCAAAAAAATGTTTTTCTTCAATTAAACGGCTTTCAAGCAAACAGCCACAAGATTTTTGCATCCTTTTTTGCTGTTTACAGGTAAATGGTCTGAATCAACAATACAATCATTACCACAGTCGCAATGACACAACCACTTCTTATTCCCCAAATATTTTTGAGCTACAAGTTTACCAAACCTCATATTGGTTCTATCAATAAAATTCCAACCACCCATGATTTTCCTCCTTTCTTTTTTTTATTTAAGCAAATTGTCTTACCACAGGATTACCATATTTCCACTTAGGCTTCCCTGTTAGCTATTATTTTAATCGTCATTTCCTACGATTACTAAACGTAATAATAACACCCTATATTTATAGGTTCACCATGTTTATTTTTCTATCCGTTACCAGATAGCCAGACTGTAAAACCCAATCTGTCTACTTTGAGCCGCACATCCAGCTTTTACTCGGTTTTCAAGCACTAAACGTTCCTTAGACCCCTCTGGGAACTCAGGAATCATTCCTACTATCGTACTAACCGTGTTCGTGATTTGTCCGATTTTAGTACCGAAACTAAATGTATCAGTCAAAAACAATTTGTTATCAAATGCTTCCCTGTCAAAAGTTCCATCATCTTTTCGGAACACTTGCTTGTGAGGTTTTTTTGCATTGTAAGTTACTACTCGTTGATTGGGATATTTTCCATTAATAAAATTAAGATTGTCTGTCGAAAACAGTATATCAAAATCATACCTATCTACTGGGTTTTTCAACACAGAGTAGACTATATCTTCATCCACTATTTAGTGGAGAGTGGCACTTCGCAATAAGGAGTTCCACCTTAAAGCTACTCCCTTCCGGGATAGTCGTTTAACTTTTTAAGAATTAGAAGAATTAACGTGTTTCCAGTTTTTATCTGTTACAATAAGTTTAATTAAAGACCAAGATACATTATATTCTTTAGCTAAAGAAGCAATTTCTCCTCTTTTACCTGTATATTTTGCTTTTATTTCTTTAACTTGATTTTCGTTTAACTTTGCTCTACCGTTTTTAGAACCTTTTAATCCATAAGTTAAACCATTGGCCCAAGCATGACGCATATTATCCAAATTAGTACACCATTCAAGATTCGTAACACAATTATTGTGCTTATCTCCATCTTTGTGATTTACTTCTGGTAAATCATCGGGGTTTGGAATATACGCTATTGCAACTAAACGATGAATTCTTAAGGTATGGTATTTCATATCGTTTCGAGAACCTTGAGTGGTTCCAACATTAAAACCGAGATACCCTCCTTGTTGATAAATTGCGGGGAATTTACCTGTTTTAGTATACATCTTGGTTCCCAGATTGTTTATTGTAACATATCCATAATCTTCAATATAAACTTCTTTAAATTCTTCTTTGATGGGTTCTTCTGAATTGTAATACAAATCTTCATTATATTTAACCCATTTTCTATTTGGGTCTCCTTTTTTATGTTTTACTTTACCCATTTAAATTCTTAACTTAGCACAGGATTGCCATATATAATAATACTTAGGTTTCCCTGTTAGCTACCTTTCTATAAATCATTTCCTATTTATCCGATTCTGTAATCGTAAAGATAACACCCTACATTTGTAGGTTCACCACTTTTTTCTTTTATATTACCATAAAAGGTGACAACGATTTTATCACTACCAGCAAAATTCATTGTATGAGCATCATGACAATTCACAATGATTCCACTGTAACTATATTTATACCACTTTTGCATTTCCTCTGTATTCATTAAATCAACAACATAGTGTTCACTAAAATGTGTCAGAGGACTACGCATACAATCAACTTTATTTACATTCCTATTATTCCAAAACTGGGAATAGAACTATCCAGCCCCAAGCAATCCTGTTACTTTTTGTCCTGTAGCCGCTTGCATAAAAGCATATCCATCAACTACAATACACTGGAAATTACCTCTTACAAGTATCTTTCCCAAACAAGCAAGTTCAATTTTACGAACAATAAAGTCTCGAATTTTTTCCTTTGAATACTTATCGTTCAATAAATTATGGTTAAGTATTAAGCTCTTTAACCAATAATTGTCGCTTGACCTCAAGAAAGCTTCTATGCTTTCTTCTGTATTATTTTCTCCCATTAAAAACAATAGCGTATAATAAATATCTTCGTAACTTACGCCTTGAATATATTTAACAGTTTCTTCACAAACACTCTTTACCATTTCATCGGTTAGATTTAACGTTTGTAAAAATTGATAATTTACGGCGTTAACTTCTTTGTCTTTTTTAGGCGCATATTTTGTTACTCCCCAAATAATACCGTTCTTTTCACAACACGCTTCGAAACTTTCTTGTGATTCCCAGCTATCCCAAAGTTTTGCCATGCCTTCTGTCAAAATAACATCAATCTCACGAAGGTCTACCATATTACCATAGACATCCTTCACGAAGTAATTCTCATTGTTAAGTTCTTTGCACCACTCAACAAAATCAAATTCATTTACTGCACCCTTCGTGAAAGCACATCTAATACAAAACTGACAAGGAGTATAATCTTCTCCAAGGTCTTTTCCCCATTGTTCTGCCATTTGAGGACTAATTAGCCCTGAGCCATCTACCATGTTGAACTCAACATCAATGGTTCGTGGCTCAATAATATCATCTTCATCAACTGGCTGTTCAATAACAAAATCTACATCAACAGGTCTTACTTCCGAATAATCCGGTATAATACAAAAACGAGGCTTTGTTACTTGTTTAGTTGCGCTTGAATACAAACCAAAATACGCATTATACTTACTTGGGGCTAATGGGTGGAACATATCTCGTCCATTGTCTAATCTATCTCTTAGCTGAATACGAACACTATCAGATGGTTCAATTTTATCATTAATACTTCCGCAGTCACAAAACACAACCGTACTCACTCGTGCTTGAGAAGCAGAGCATGAAATTCTCTTAAACCACCTATTATTAAAATAAAAACCGTTTTCATAGAGCTTCTCATATTCTCCCACACTATCCATTGTAACAGTTATGTACTGTGGGATATACATCATCATATAAATCTTATGTTGAAGTTCTTTTATTCGGTTTCTTTCTTCTTTTGTTGTCTTTTTCTTCTTTTTAAGTCTATCTCTTTCAGCATACCACGTTTCAAGTTCGTCTCTATCAATAACTTGCCCCGTAATATCTCTGATGCTTTTTAGCATCTAAGAATCAGCCAAAGAAACAATCAGATTGCTTCGAACACAATCTTCAAAACTTAGGTTTAGTTTATATCCATTGTCTTTAATAATAGAACTTGAAAGCTTAACAGTATAAAATAAACGCACTCGGCTATCATCCTTTATTAATTATGTATTTTTAAAACGACATTTTTAATATATCGCTTTTTATCAAAATTCATCGCCAATACTGGCTGTCATGGTCGTTAAAATTTCATCTAATTCATCTTCATCTAAACTTGAGTACCAATTAAGAATCGAAACGATGTGGTTCATATCATCGACAAAATACAGATTCTCAAAATTGTCGGTTTCTCTCTTAGAGGTGTTAAATGGAGTATCTCGCCCGTTTTTAAGTAAAATCTTTACATCTGCATCAGTGTTTACCAAATTTCCATATAAATCATCAATCTGGATCCCGCCCATCATATGAACTTTTGATTTAGATTCATTCAAATTGAGCCGATAATAAGTCCAATTAGAATGACTTTTTAGGAAACTTTGTTGGTTTAAATAATCATACTTCTTTTGAAGATTTTCTTCTGTACCTTTGGTAACAAAAACCCAATTGTAATTATACCAAAGACCATCTTCAAACGCTCTTACTAAAATCTTATTTAGTTCAACACAACCCCAAAAGTCATCAGATTCAAAAATTTCTTCAATCTGTTCTGTTGTCATGTCTCTTTTAGCGCTTCTAAATTTCCAATCTTTAATGTTTACCTACTCTTGTTGGATTCCATAACGTTTATATAAAACTTTTAAAACTGCATTTGTACTATCAAGTAGAACATCATCAATATCCATATAAACAGTTGGCTTTTCAAATTTGAAATTACCAGTGTTTTCTTTAAAAACTTTCATAAAATAAAAACCTTGAAGATTGTTAATTGACTTTTTCTTTGTCATTACTATCAAAAAACAGTCTTCAAAACTATCTCCTAACTAATCGAATATTTCTTTTACGTTTCTTTAGAATCATATAAGATTGTTTTTGTTATGCTTTTGTCTAATTCATTTGTTTTCTCCTTATTTTGTCTATTTTTTATGTTCGTTTTCAGTTTTTTAATTTTCTCATTTCTGTCTCTTAACTTGGCTTTATTGTAGCATATCAGTTTATTCTTGTCAATAGTTTTCACGATTTTTTGTGAACAAACTTTTAACAGATATTTTCTAAACCCAATGAAATCAACGTTTTGGAAAAAATGTAGAAATACTCCACTCCTTTTTTACTACCCTTTTCTAAAAAACTATATACTCAACCATACACTTTTTATCATTGTTAAAAAAGCCTTAGAAACCATTGATTTCAACGCTTTTTCTCTCGTCCTTCGTACCCACATAGAAAGATAATATATATAAATATATATAATATATAGAAAGACATTATCTACGGCACAAGTGCCTTCGATATATTTGTGCATTTTAACAATAAAAAGATTTCTCAAAAACACTTGACAAGCATGATTCAATTGTGATATAGTCTATTTGAAAAAGTAAAAAGAGGTGAGACGCCTTGGCTAATTTTCTTACAAATTTAAATGAAAGCATTAACAATGATTAGAATTTTATAAAAATTCCTAACAATCTGTTAAAATTAAGCTTGAAAGAAAATTCTACTCTAACATTAGTATATGCGTATCTTATCATTAATAGAAATATGATGAACAAAACTAATGTTTCTGTTTCTATCTTAAGAAAAGATATATTTAAAACTAAAAATCAAACTATAATTCAAAAAAAAGAACAAGACATTATAGATTCATTAATAATTTTATCTAATTGTATTACAGATGATAAAGATAAAATTATATCTGATGGACATATTCAAATTCAATCTTATGAAGATTATTTTGATTGTGGCGAAATGGCATATGAAAATCTATCAGAATCTATAAATCAAATGAGAAACAATTTAAAAACGGCATATAAAAATTTTACACAAACTCAGCTTTCTATTATTGCAATAGAAGGAGAATGTTCTTTTGTCAAATTAACGCTTAAAGAATATCTTGCTTTAATGTCTTTTGTTTATAAAGATTCTAAAGGGAAAGGATATAAAATTGCAGACCTTCTTAATTTATATCTTTTAATAAAAAGTAATATTTCAAAAAATATTTCTTTAAAAAACAAATTTGGCAATCTTTATAATAAGGATTATATGTATTTAGATAAAATAGTAAAACCATCTAATTTGTCTCAAACTACAGTAAAAAAATATTTAGATGCTTTGTGCTATTGTAATTTGATAAAAAAATATAAAAAAGAAACTAAAGTTTATTTTACTTTAAATTCTGATTTTAATAAAACATTAAAAGAAAAGGAAGAAAATGAATGACCTGTATTGTAGGATTTACTGATAAGAAAAATAATGTTACTTGGATGGGTGGAGATTCCCTTGGTAGCGATGGATACTCTCAGGCTGTTAATCTTGCTGGGAAAGTATTTCATAATGATATTCTCAATAACGTTGTTATTGGTGGTACTTCGACTTTTAGACATCTTGACCTTTTGAAATATAGCAAAAATTTGTTTCCAGAAGTTGATAAGTACAAGCTTGAAAAAGGAGAAATTACCATTGACCATAAATATATGGTTACTTCTTTTATTCCTAATGTAATTGCTTTGTTTCAATCCGGCATTGTATCTGAAGTAGATAAAAATAGAGGCGGTAATTTCCTAATTGGTATTAATGGTTCTTTGTTTGAAATTCAGACTGATTATTCAGTTCTTGAGCCTCAAGATTGTTATTCAGCAGTTGGTTGCGGTGAACTTTGTGCGAAAGGAAGTCTTTATACAACTACTAAGTATATGAGAAATTCTTTAAGTCCTAAAGACCATATTCTTTACGCTCTTGAAGCGGCTGAAAAAACAATGTGTGGCGTTAAACGTCCTTTTATTATTATTAATAGCAAGGGCGAGAAAGAAATTATTGAGTAAGGTATAAAAGTGATGATGAATTATTTAGATTTTTGTGAAGAGCTTTTTGATAAACTAACTCAGGGTATTAGTCAAGATTATTCTGATTCTTCCTTTTTTTGTTTTACTAATTTAATTGACTGTAATTGGACAAAAGGAGTTGGGTTTACTCTTAAATTTAAAATCCCAACTCTTAACAATTTAATTTTTTATGAACATTTAGATGAATCTTTTATTTATGAGAAACTATTTATTCCTTTTGAAGGTATTTATAGTTTTAATCAAACAGTTTGGGAAACAATTTTTTGTTTTATTTCTGACATAATAAAACAAGATTTTCTTAAACATTTAACGAAAGACTGGGAGTATTTTCATTATGAATAAAGTATTTATTATTAATGGCTCTGGTGGTTCTGGTAAAGATACTTTTTGTAGCTGTATTAAACAATTAGCTACTGAAAAAGATAGATTCTATCATATTGAAAGTATTTATACTTCTACCCCTGCTAAAGAATGGGCTAAGAAAATGGGTTGGGATGGAAGTAAACTTCCAATGGATAGACAATTCCTTTGCAATTTAAAAGATATGCTTGATTATTGGAATAATGCAACTTATAATCATATTAAAGATTATTTTAGTTCTTATTATGTAACTCAATTTTATCATTGTTATAATAAATCAATCCTTTTTATCCATGCAAGAGAAGAAAAAGATATTGTTTGGATTAAAAGTTATTGTCAAAATAAAGGGTTTTCTTGTAAATCCATTTTAGTAAAAAGACCAAATACTACAAAAAAGGGTAATCATGCAGATGATAAAGTAGAACAATATCTTAATTATGATTATACTATTGTAAATGATGGAACTCTTGAGGATTTTAAAAAGAAGGCTCAGGACTTCTTTGAATATAATATTGAAGAGTACCAACCTGTTTGTACTACTGCCACAGATTCAGAAGATGTTGCACATGGCTTAAAAAATTTTGAGTATAAACCAGAAAGAACAAAAGAAATTCTTGCTAAATACGATGGTCTTCTTGCCAAATATAACGCTTTACTTAAAGAGAAAAATGAACTTGTAATTAAATGTCAAGCTAATTATGAAAAACAAAAACGAGAAGAGAAAGAACGATTTGAGCAAGCTAAAAAAAATTATGAAAATTTACCTCAATGGAAGAAAGACTCTCTTGATAATTGGGCAGAAGGCTTAAAAAAATCTTCTGAACAATATTGGGAAGATAAAGAATATTAATTTAATTAATTAAAAAGGTTGATATAAAATGGCTTATAATATTGTTGTTGATACTACTAAAGATGACAACCCGGTTAAAACCTCTAAGAAAATTATTATGGCTATTAAAGCTGTTAAGCGTATTCAGGATAAATGGAAACACTATGGATTTGAATATACTATTGATGCTCCTGATTTTGATAGTAGAGGATTTTACCATTGGAATATTTTAATTACAAAAAGAATCGAGCATTGTCAATCAACTATTAATATTGATTATAGTATTTTTAATAAACCCACTTGTCCTAATTATACTATTAGTGCTTATACTTATTATGATGGTAGTGATGAACAGTATACTTTTTATTGGAATGAACATCTTCTCAGTCTCTTGAAAGAACAGATTAACTGTGTTGATGATGCTATTTGTATTTTGGAACATCCTGATGAAATGTTGGGTTAATTAGAAAGGTTTGTATATTAAATGGATTACGGTGAAAGATTTAACTATGGTAAAATAAAGGACGATTTTGATTGTCCTAAATCTAATGGATATTATTCAAGTACACATACTTCTTCTGACCTTGATTCTGCTCATAATCTTATAACTTATCGTGGTGATAAAGGCAATAAATTTTTTGCTGCTTATGGAATTAATAAGTTTGGAGAATTTGAATTGCTGGATACTAATTGGTATCATAGTACGGCAATGGGTGACAAGGAATTAAAAGAAGAAAACGAGAGACTTAAAGAGTATATTATTCTTCTTGAAGAGAAAAATGATGTTTTAGAGAAAACTAACGAAACGATTAGCAAAGAGAGCAAAGAAAACAAGAAGCTTACGGAAGAAAGCAAAAGAAAGGCAAAAGCTTTCGATAAAATTTATAAATTGCTTTATAGCAAATTTACTTGTGAGACTAATTATAAAGATATTTATGGTGGTGGTAAGAACGGCCCAATTAAAGTTGGACAGTGGTTAGAAAGTTGTACGCTTAAGCAACCAAAGTTAACTGATAAGGAAACTATTAAGCTGTTAAATCTGCTTTTAATGGGTATGGGTTCTGAATATTATGTTCAATTGAATGGATATATTGGACTGGATGATAAAGACGATGGGAAAAGGTCACTATAAGAAAATAATAGAAGAGGAAGTCATTAATTTAATGGCTTCCTTTTTTATAGCTTTTTAGCGAAAAGTTTTAATGATAATATTAACAAAAAAATGAGAGTGAGATTGGGTATGGAGTTGTATTAGTTAATGGGTAAGTTGGAAAAATGATTAAGTTGGGATTAGAGAGAGTTGGGAGAGAGGGTTTTGATAGGGTAGGTTGAAAACAAAAAGAACTTGGTTGTAAAAAATTTTTATTTTTTAAATTTTTTTAAAAAATTTTTATAAAAACTCTTGACAAAAGATTATATGTGTGATATAATGTAAATTAGAAGAAGAAATATCTTCTAACGAAAAACAGAAAGGCGGTGTTTTATGGGAAGAAAAGCAGAAGATTTAACTGGTAAAGATTTTGGTATGTTTCATGTTGTTAAAATGAGCGATGAAAAATATACAACCGAAAGTGGAACACAATTAATATTATGGGACTGTATTGACAAAGAGGGTAATGAATATAAATTGTTAAGACAATATTTAAAGAATTGTCCAACTGAATACAACCCATATATTAAAAAAGGACACTCTGAAGTGAAATACAAAGAAAATAAAAACACTTATATTCAGCATAGAGTAGAAGATTGGAAAGAAAACAAAGACGATATTCGCCATCAAAGAAAAAAATATGATTTGGTTGGTTAGGTTTATGGAGATTGGGAAGTTCTTGAAGAGGGTGAACCTTATTAGAATAAATCTACTAAATATACAAGACGTACTTGGAGATGCTTATGTCATCATATTTTAAATGATGGCTCTGAGTGCGGTAATATTGAAGATGTTCTTGAAACTAATTTAGTTAATGGTGGTAGTTCCTGTTGTAAAAAATGTTGTAAGGATAAAACATCTATTAAAATTAATTTTGGAGAAATTTATCGGAAATATAAAGTTATAGAACGTATAACAGAAAATGTAGAAATTTGTGATTCTGATGCAAGTTTTCTTTGTGAATGTCAATGCAAATTAAAAAGTAAAAGGGTTGTAAAGGGTCAATCTCTTTTAAATAAAAATGCGCCTCGTAGATGCGGAGCCATGGGGTGTGACGAAACTGTTTGTATCGTAGATGATAATAGACAAATAAAAAAACATATTTGCAAACAATGTCGGAAAATGAAAGATATATCTGAATTTAAAAAATCTGTTTCTTACACTCACAAATGGATTTGTTTAAAATGCGACCCGTTACCAGAAAAGGAAGAAAAAAATAAAGAACAAAAATTCTTAGAATACCGATATAATTTTTATCAAAAAAGAGCAGAAACCAAATAGATAGATTTTGAATTTACTTTGGAAGAATTTGACAATTTAACCAAGTAGCCCTGTTTTTATTGCGGAGAATACACAAGAGGTTCTAAACATGATGAAATAAGGCATTGTGGAATAGATAGAATAAAATCAGAAAAAGGATATACTAAAGATAACTGCGTTCCATGTTGTCATGGATGTAATGTTATGAAAATGGATTTAGAACCATTTGAGTTTTTAAGAAAAACAAAAAAGATTCAAGAAAGATTAAATAATATAACTAACGCTTTAAATAATAAATTGGGTTAACAGAAGAAGACGAAAATAAATATTTAGAAGAATTATCTATTGAAAAAGAACAAAATAGAATAAAAAGTATAAGTGAAACTAAAAAGAAAAGAGCTTAGTATTTAAGAGAAAAAGCATTAGAGGAAGCTATTGAGAAAGTAAAATGATTTCTTAATTTTTTGAAAATTTTTTGATTTTTTTAGAAAAATTTTTGTTTTTCTTAGAATTTTTATGTCTCGGTCGGAAAGAACCTCATGTAATATAAAATAAAATAAAACTGAACAAAGATAATGTAATTTCGATGTTTATATATAAATAATTAAGCTGGTTGGTGAATAATCATCAATCAGCTTTAATTATAATTATTATTGACAAGGAAAAGTCGTTAAAACCAGAAAGGAGAATCGGTTATGTCCGTTTCTTACATTGTTGCTTCCATCGTCCTCGCAATTGTTCTCACTTCCATCGCTTTTGCGCTCATTGGAAAAATTGAGCGCAAGGGACGCAAGATTAATCTGAATTGGTTAATCTTGATGATGCTCATTGCCACAATCAGCATTTTGACCATGATTTTAATTTACCATGGTCAACACGACATTACTTCTGAAGCTGTCCAAAACGCCTATGAACAGGGGGTAGAGGATGGTAAGTCCTCCGCAACACACACCATCCCCAGCAACGAGGAGATGGAGAATTGGTTCTCTTCCACCAAAGAAGTGGTGGTAGGAACCAATGGTACGGATACAGCCGTCCATATCATTGACCACAACGGCGAGGAATGGGTGTTGTATGCAGACAGCATCCAGACCAAGTAACATCTAAAGGTTTCCTGAAGCATCTGTACCTTCAAACAGGTGCTATCCCAACATCCCCAAGCACTAAATTTAAAGACCTGTATGGGACAGGCGAAGGAAGTAGCAGTATGACTACTATGAGCATTAATATCAAGAACAATACCACAGTCACAGTTGGTAACATTACTCTCTCCCGCTGGTTATGAGGAATTCTATGACCTCCGCATGGAGGTTGAAAACAGTAAAGTATTCAGAGACTGGACTTGTAATCCATGCTTTCTGATTGCCTTGTATGATTGCTACAAGGCAGAGGGGAATGGAATGATGATGGCAAAGGTTAAGAGCATTATCAAGAGCCTCGATTGGCTTTTTGATGGAGCTAATTTGTATGTATATCCTTCTGATGGACAGTACGAGGGAACTGTCCGAAGATATGAAGATAATACCTACCACGACAAGAGGTACACCGGAAACAAAGCTTTCGAAGTCATCCGGGATATGTGCCTCCCGGTTATCCTGAATTACAAGTAAATCTCCAACTCGTCCTGAAGGGTCAACGAGTATAAACAAATGGCCCTATCCAAGAAGACCTCCAACTACCCGTTCGTAGAAGGAGGTCTAATACAACTTAACCTGTATTAAGTTGTATTTTGTATAATCTTCAGGAGGTCAATAAATAATGAAGAAAATACTATTTGTTGACTACGAGCTTTGTCTCGTAGCAACCTTCGTTATCCATCGTCTGAATTAGTAACGAAGTAAAACAATGATGGGTGAGGAAAGAGGATACAGGTCTTCTTTCCTCTACGACTAAACTATAACACACTTGATGTTATTTGTCAAGGGGTTATAGAAAGATTTTGTTTTTTAGAAAGGAGAAACAAGATGAAAGTCTACAAACAGATTGCGAAAACTAAGCGCAATCTTCTCCAAGACCTTGGCTTCGTTACATGGCGTAATCGTCGAGAGGTAACAGACCTCTTGATGATTATATCCAAGAAGGTTAGTGAAATCAGATTCGATAATATTATTCATAGTATTATCGTTTCTGACATGACCCCGGAAGAAGTAACCCGGTATCTCACTTTTGTTGAAATTCCTGTGAAGGAGGTGGGATAATATAGGAAAGTATCTCTTGGTTTACAGGTATAAAGGGCCTGTAAAGAGATTTGGTCAATTTGTTGGTAATGCCGAATTGACCACAGAGGTGGATAAGAATAGTCCGAATCCACAAAAGAAGGCATTATCAAACATAGCCTTTCAGTATAAGAAGCAGAAGGGTTATACTAACTCTGCAAAAGTGGAGTTAGATGAACGTTATTTGGCAATCGTCAGAGAAACGTTCAAGTTTTAATAAGTGTTGTTTTCACAAATTATTTTAAAGGAGAATCAGGATTATGAAAAAGCAGTACACTATGAAATTGGCAGCCCCCGTGGAGAAAACCATCAACAAACTTGAAGAAGCTTGGTCTCTTCGGTTTGCAAACCAGACTTTCTCTGGCTTTTGTAACAACGTCTGTAAAGGGCGTTATGCAGGACATTGTGAAAGTTGTCCTGTGTATCAGGCATACGAAACTGCGAAACAGCAGATTCGGGATGGGGTTCGCTCCAAGCCTGAGTATCAAAATTGTACTGTTTCTTACGGTGCCTACCGTCACTTCGACGGTAAGGGACACAAAACTGAGGTGTGGAGAGCACCTCTGAAGAAGGAGGTGAAATAAATGTACTACAAGGTTGTCAATAAATACGGTAAAGCAATTACCGTAAAGCTCAAAGGAGTTGAGCAACAGCAGTTCAAAACTGTTGATTTCGCAAGGTTTCTTTGCAAACGTCTCAATGAAGACGAGCGGAAACCAAAATGGCTTGTCAATTCTTACAATTGGAAATTAGCCAGACCTTACGAGATTAATATTAACAAGTTTTAATTAAATATTGTTAGAGCCCTGAATACATTCACGATTTTGTAAATATATTCAGGGCTCAATAGAGTGTTTAATGAACCCACAACCGAACTTGTGGGCATCTACGGTCAGTGTAGATGGTTAAAACTCTGCTTGGTGTTAGTAACCTACATAGCTAGCACTCAAGTATTAAATTGTGAAAGGGGTGAAAATCATGTAGAGAATCTTTCATGTTTCCTACTATTACAACATTCGTGTTGTAAGAATCGTTTACAATCGTAACTAAGCCTTGTAAGCGATAACTTATACATCATTGAGAAGTTGTAGGGCTTCTCTTTGATTGTATGATAACACATGAATTCAAGTTTGTCAAGGGTTTTGACAAATTTGGATAAATATTTTTGTAGGCTTTTAAGCCAGAAAGGAAAACACTATGAGCATCAACATTACTAAGAACACCATCAAGTCCGCCAACACCACCCACGTGAATGTTGTTCCCGATTTTGTTCAGCCCCGTGATGAACGTGGTCGGTTCACTTCTTCTGAAGCAAAAGAGCAGATTCTGGAAAACTCTCGTAAGCTCAATGAGAAGGAGGTGAATCAGCTTAGGTATCTTTTCATGGACGAAATTGAGTCCACAGCACCCTACATTTATAACTTCGTTAAGGACAACGGAGTTGTGAGAACTTTGATTAAGGATGGAGCCCTTAGAGATTGTTTGCACCTTAACAAAGGGACAGAAAGTTATTATCTGTTCTTTACTCAGCACGGCTCTTTTGGCTTCCATCTGAGTTGTGGAGGTCTTGCAGAAGTGCTCAATAATGAGGACACGGTGAAATTGAGCACCGAGCATGACATCCTTTATTGGGATGCGATTCAGAAAGTATAACTCTCTGAGGATTGCTCATGCCCAAGGGTTTCGACTCTTGGGCATCATGGAGTTCTCAGAGCTCCAATATTTTAATACCCGCACAGCGGGAGAAAGAGGTCTATTATGTCTACTATCCGTAACGAAAGAAACATCAATAAGGTTGAAACCATTGATTGCAAAATTAGGAATAAGTTTGTTTCCAGCCCTGTTAGTTTTAATGGGCCATTGACTTGGAAAGAAATTGTTTGTAATCAGTCTGAAAAGGAAGAAATCCTTCGTAACTGGTTCAATGAAATGGGTTGTTGGCCCAATGCAAATTCCACACCAGTTTTTGATGTCACAGACCAAATCGTTTATCCGGGATATTCTTTGAATTATCCAAATTTTAATGAAAACAATGAAGCTATTGGCACATCTGTTTTCCTTAAAATTAGAAAAGCCGTACTTGAGAAAAATCCTGTAAATTGGGATAAGTATAGAGTTAATAATATGTTCGTTAAATGGGAAGTAAAAAATTCTCTTGAATATAGTGAAGTTTATTGTGCCGCAGAAAAGCTTAATGGTCACATCTTTGTTGGATGTTCTGATGTTGACCAGATGATTCTGGTTTCAGCTCTTCAAAATTATAAAACAACAAAGGAGGTGAATAAAGCAAAAGAAGAAAAAAAATAAAGCTTTGGATGAAGTCCTGAACAAGCTCAAGGCTCTAGAGGAAGAAATTAAGGAAATCCAGAACAAATAAACAAAGCAAGAGAGATACTGTAAGCCCCCAGTGTCTCTCTTGAAAATTCCAAGCTCCTGTAAAGCTTGTTTCCATATAATTAAATATGAAAGGAGTATATCATATGAAAAGATATGTTTTCATTGATATGGTTACATAGGTCTTTGCAATCAGAGTCATTTACAATCGTAACTAATCCATAGTTAGTTATGTGAGTAATTGCTACTCATACAATCATCAAGAGAGGATTACAGGCCAACTTCTCTTGGTGATTGTATTATACCAAATACATTTATGTTTGTCAAGGGTCTTATAAAATATTATGGATATTTTTATTAAACTCTTGACGTATTAAAGAAAGGATGTTAAAATATGTCTAAGATTTATACTCTGGTTGTTAACACCAACGCCGATGATTTTTACCCAGTATTTTCCTCTTCCAATAGAGGATTCTTTGACCATGTAACTTCTTTGTTGAGAGACGGCTCAGACAATAGAAATGAAAATTGTTTTTCTATTTCTATTGAAAAATTATTGGAACACTTCAAGCATCAAAATGAAATAATTGAAGAACTGGTTGTGAATCACGATTATCCCGAATGTCCCGATTGGGATGTTGTTAACATTCCTTATTTTAAACCAGAGGAATACGGTCGAAAGATTCAGTCCATGGTTGCCTATTTTGAGGAAGAATTGAAAACTGGATGTGAATGTGTAACAGGATTGGTGTTCACATCCATTAATATTGATAAGGAGGAAAATTGATATGAATGATAAAATTTATCTGTCCAGACGCACAGAGTATTTACTTCAGAAAGCAATTGACGCTGAAATTCAGCGTATCAAAGACTTGACTGAACACGGCGTCAAAGATTTAACCAAACATGGTCCGGAAACCAACGACATTAACAATTGTTGCACCGAGATTGGAATCTTGGTAGCACTCAAAAATCAGACGAAAGACCTGATTGAGAAACTCTAAAGGTTGACAGAGTACAGGATTGAAATATATCCTGTTCTCCAATGAGCCTTTAAGGTTCAATAATATTACGTCAGGTTCAAGACGTTAAAACCAGAAAGGAGCCTATTATGGCTAACATCAACAACAAGAAGAACGCTACCCTCAACCGTGTCCAGATGCTCAAGGACAGCAACTCCAATATGGAATATCTTTCTATTGATGGTATCCCTTGCGGCTACATGGGTTCTGTCTCTAAAGCAGACCGTGAAGCTGGTATTCGCTGCATCCAGAAGATTGTGGATAACAGCAACAAGAAGGGATACGCCCTCATTCGTGAGGTAATGGCACAGGTCAAGTTTGAGGCTGACATGAACGAGAAGCAGATTCAGCCTGATGAACAGGTCAAGGTTGAAGATGAAGATTGTGTTATCAGCTACCAGTCCAAGAAGATTTATGACATGGCTGGCAAGGAACTGGCATCCGCTTCTGACATTGTAGACAACCCCCCCAAGGAAGCCATCCGGGAGATTCTCAAGCTTCGTGCTCAGGCCAAGCTTCATAAGCTGGGAAGATATGGAAGATGACACTGAGGACTATGAGAATGACGATGACGAGGAGTAATTCTCCTCTTGTCCTCATACGAACAGTAGTTCAAAAGTTCGTTTTAATCATTCCTAAGCAATAAGATAAAGGGTAGGAGTCCACAAGCTCCTACCCTTTTCTTTAAAATTGAAAGTTCCAGCTTCCGCGAGCTGTTTACATAGATACTGCATTTTGCGGTTTTCATCTTTAAATGAAAGGAGTATCTAATATGTAGAAAATCATATTGGTCAATTATGAATTCAACATTATTGTTGTTTTCGTAATCAAGAATCGTAATTAACACACCACGTTAATTTCGAGCTCAGGAGGAGAACCCGGATTTTCTCTTCCTGACTTGATTATAATATAGCACATTCAAATTCATTTGTCAAGACTTTTGTAAAATATTTTTATTGGAGGTACAGTTATGAATATTCAGAAAACTCATAAGTCCTGTGAAGATTATGTTGAATTTTCACGTTTTTCCTGCAAATCTTTAGCCAAAGCTAAGACCATGATTGAAGAACTCAGGATTATGAGACCTGAGATGATTCATGTCATCCAGAACAGTAAGACATGGGAAGTTGTTTCCTATGTTTATCAGCCTATTTCTAACATTTAAGTTTGTTTTAAATTGAAAGGAGTTCAGTATTATGTCTACCACTATTAATTTTGAAAAAGCTATCAAGTACATCAAATCTCTTCCCGCAGTTCCTGATTTTAATCTCACCCCTGATGTTATCATCAAGTGGGATAAAACAAAAACTTTCCATACTGAATGGGGTGGGAAAATAGTTGAAAAGAGTCCAGTGTTTTATTGTCCTAAGACGGGAGAGGTTGAATTCCTTGAGTGTACCCCTTCTAATTATAAATGCAATTATCTTTTTGATAATTTGGATGGTATAAGAAACCCATACACCACTAACGAAAAAGTCTCGGTTACAACTGCAAAAACCAAAATCTTTTCGTATTATGGTAAATACCACAAAGAAATTGACGCTTTTGAAATTGCGTCTGTGGTGATGAAAGGCAACAGAGCCAAAGATGGAGAGAAAAGAGTGTGGGAATACACTAACATCCACGATGAAAGATATTTTCTGTTCAGAAATGGAGAAGCTATTAAAGGTTTTTCTTATCTTTTGAAAGATGGGAAATTTTATGACAAAACTCTTCTTCATTGGTTAATAACTGACATCCATCAGAATATCCACAACAGGTATTTCGATAAACAAGGTTTGCTTTTCTTCAGGTTTAAGGCCACTGAAGAATGGTTGAGGAGAGAGGTTTATTGGATTCCTTTCAAAGTTGGCAATTGGTACGAAAAAGTTGCAGAACGGCCCGTGAAAGAAAACAGTGTAAAGAAATCTCTTATTGAATCTGAAAAGTTGACCGACTTTTCTAAGGAATATCTATCCAATCTTTTTAAGATTAGCGACAAGGGTGTTATTTGTGTCCCATATAAAGATGGAGTATTGGTTAGATACTATGTAGGAGGTCACTGTATTTCTCAAGCAGTTGGTTATAAAGAAAAGTACAGATTCTTCTTCAATGAAAAGGAGGAATTCATTTTACAGAAAAGAAGTGATAAATGGGGCTCATGTGCAGCTAACAACTGTTATCAATCTTGTTCGGCTGAACATATTGTTAACTTCAATGAGCTAAGAAAGATTAAGCGTATCGACAGATGCGTTGATGTCTTGCTTAACAACGAATTTCTAAACAAAGAAAGTTTTCTCGTAAATCTTATTTATATTCTAAAATACCCTGTTGTTGAAAAGCTTGAAAAAGCGGGATATAAATATCTTATGTCCAAAGCGATTGGGTCTCCTGCTGTTTTCCTGAGAGATAAATTTGGAACAACTTCTAAGAAAACGGGAACCTTGTATGAAAATTTAGGTGTAAATAAAATCCAACTCAAGATACTTGAGCAATTTAGAGACCCATACAGAAATACGCTGCCCAGCATTAAATTTATCAAACAAATTGGAGGAGATGATGTAATTCACTGGGATGAAAAGAAGTCCCGGAAAATTTTCAAATTTGCTTTGAACGCAAGAAACTGGTGTGGACTTGCTTTAAGAGAAAATCATTTAGGCTCTCCAAACTATATTAGGAATAGAGATTTGAAAGAGTTTGTTCCTACAGACCAAGATAGAAAAAACATTAAAAATTTAATCAACCTTCAGGATAAAACTCCTGATGTTGATGTTGTCAGATTTTTTAGAGATACGGTTTATACCACGTGTGAACGTGTTAACGAAATTCTCCCGAATATGAATCCTTTTGAAGCTCGAAGTCTTAGAGATTTGCAATGGATGCACGACCAGTATACGAATATTGCAAATGCACAAAGATTTAATAATCTAAAAAAGGATGGAAAATGGGAAAAATTCAATAAAAAGAGAATTGAAATGTATGAAAAGGTAGGTGATGAATTCGAAATCGTTGTCCCTCGTGAGCCAGTAGATATTATTAACGAAGGAGCAAGTCTTAACCACTGTGTTGGTGGCTATCTTGATTCTGTGGCTTCTGGATACAAAACCGTTCTTTTCTTGAGGAAAGTTTCTGAACCAGACAAAAGCTTCTATACTATTGAAGTTGGTAATTCTAATATCATTCAGATTCATGGCAACCATAACAAATGGTTAGGAAACAATCCTGAAGCCATCCAATTCGTAATTGACTGGCTTAAAGATATTCAAGTTTATTGTTCTCTTAGAATCTTGTTCAACCTTGGTCAAGGGTATTCTGGTAGTAACAATAATCTTGACTACAGCAATTATAAGCTTAACAAATTTGTGACTGCATAAGGAGGTTAATATGAAAAAACAGATTGAAGATTTGAATTATCTGGCAACCATGGAAATTATTCAGGCTCAAACCCGTCATGCCGTAGCCAAGAGACACGGTAAATTCAGGTACGAAAACAACCGCAAGTATAAAGAGAAGAGAAAGGAGGTGAAAGATTTTTATTAACCTATTGACAAACAGTTGTTTTCATGATATATTTGGCGTAGCCAATTGATTAAGAAAGGAAGAAAACAAATGAAAAATATTACTTTGGATGGATATAAATATCTCCTAATCTATCGTCAGCCTACCACACTGGATACTATGTGTGTATATAGAATTCTAAAGGCTAACGAAGACCCTATATATTTTCTGGCTTCAGGTGAATTGAGTGAATGGTTTATCAGTAGAAGTACCTTCAATGAAATGAAATCGCATATTTTGCCTCAGCATTACGAAGGATTTTTCAAAGATGAATTTACTGCAATTCTTATGGCAAAATATGTTGCAGCTCATTCATATATTGGCCTACAGAAATCTATCATTGAAGAGGCACAAAAAGCCTTGGTAGAAGTCACTAAAAAGCTTATAAATCTTCAATCTTGTATCTCTTTTGAAAATTGTGATGCGTATAAACAGTATTATGATTCTCAGGATGAACTAAGAAAAGCTGCTGTGAATCGTGAGAAAGAGGATAAAAATAACGATTGAATCCAAATAAAGAAAGGAAGAAAAAATTATGTCTACTATTATGCTTATTGTTGTTGTTTTCTTTATAATTTTAATGGCTGGTGTATTCTATTGTGAATACGATAGTCCCAAATTCCTTTGGGGCTTCTCCGTTATTTGGGCTTTGGCTTTTATGATAATGGTTCTGGTTTTCACAGGAATGAAAACACCTGTAACAACTCCAGAAACAGAAATTGAACCAAATGTGTATTTTGTATACGCAGAAAAGACTGCCGAAAAAGATGGAGTAGTTACCTTTGCAACTGTTAATCTAAAAGATAACCAATCCTATACTTGGGCTAATGAGTATGGATATGATTATCCTGATATTCCTTATATGCTCACAATGGACAGCAAGGGAACTGCAACTTTAGATGACGATGAAATTCTGGTTGTTTGGGCTAACCACAATTAAGGAGGTGAGAAAATGATTACTATTGAGTATGTCCCTCGGTCTCGTGGAACGATTAAACTGACCAATGACAAAACCTTTAAAGAAGTCCAAGTCATGTTTGATGATATTGAGCAGAGAGATGAAATGGTTCTCAATCTGCTTGAGAAAATCTGCAACGGCGAAGACGAATAAGTAAAATATTTGTGATTTAAGAAAGGAAGTAAAATTATGACTAACAACAAAATTAACTTCACTATCGAGACCCTCAACGACAACGGCTCTGGTATGGAATACACTTCCAAAGAAGCGTTTATGAAAGAAATCAGTCTAATGATTGATGATTGTATTGTTAATGGCGGTACATTCTTTGACGTCCAAGTTGATTCTGATGCAAGCTGTTTCTGCGCTAACGAAGACTGAGCAATATTTGTGATTTAAGAAAGG
>NFZD01009923.1_pt1 | contig 52154 bp, 67 predicted proteins | sample 1095381 | NCBI WGS metagenome assembly NFZD01 (sample SAMN03609891, study PRJNA323583) | gut metagenome | isolation source: feces | host: Rattus norvegicus | place: Denmark: Riget | collected 2013 | reverse complement strand
TGCACCGGAAGATTCGGAAGATTATTATATTTGGTCGAAAGAAGATAAATTGGTGTATGACGATAATTATGACGTTTCTTTGGATTCTGCCAGTAAAGATATGGAAGGTCTGAGGAATTGTCGGAAATTAAACGACCCTTCATTCCCTGCCGCATATTATTGTCATACTTATAATAGAGGAGGTTGTAGTTGGCACCTTCCTTCTATCGGAGAGCTTCTTTTGATATGTAAATGGATGGGTGCGATACAGACTGCTCTGAAAATAATTGGGGGAGATTGTTTCCGTCTTGATGATTTTAATGATTGTTATTATTGGTCTTCGACAGAAATGGACTACAAATCTGCCGGTATCGTAAATTTGAGTAATGAAATGAGCGGTGCTGTTAAAAAGACATTGACAAAGGCAAAGGTCAGACCTTTCTCCAAGTTTTCTTTCAATGAAATAAAGGAATCATTCATCAAGAAAACAACATCCAAGAAAACGGCACAGGATATACTCAAACGTGCGGATGGTTTCCTTTATCAGATTGGAGACGTTTTTCCTAAAAAAGGAGAGAATATACAAGGAGTGGTTGTTGCAGATTCTGAGAGTTTGCAAAGAAATGGAATATTGATTATGTCTCCTACCTTTATCGACAGTCTTGGTAAACCGACATCGAGCAAAAGTTTCCGAGCAAAGAATGTCATAACAAAAGCAATAGAACTCTACAACAAGAGAAATGGAGGAGGATGGCATTTGTTGACAAGAGAAGAAGGACTCGCAATGGGTCTGATGGAAAACACTTGGGAAATACCTTGGGAGAAACAGAAGAAAGTTTTTAGTAATCATCGTAATAAAATCTCATCTACCTTGAAAAAATTGGGTTATTCCAATGAAGAGATTTACGGAACCAATATGTTGATAAAGGATAAAGGAAGTTTCAATATGGGAGGATGGGAGATGAACGACTATAATTCTGGTAACATGTTGAGATTGTTCAAGTTCATTGATTTCGAGAATCTTTCGGAATCGTTTATCAAGAAAACTTCAGGAAGAAAATCCGGTTCCTTGGTTACCAAAGCGAATGATTTGGCATCAGACATCGAAGATATCGAAACATTCGTTAAATTCCTTGATGGTTATTTTTCTGAGAATGCCGAGAGTTTGAAATCAAAGGCAAAACCAAAAGAACTGATTTTCAATTACTCTTATCAATACAAGAATGAAAGTCGTGCGGATGATTGGAAAAGGCATTTGTTCGAGTTTTCTTTTGATACCATCAAAAGGAAGATATCCAAGAAAACCGGAAACGTAGAGAAAGAATTCATTTCGAGGTTCACCATCTACATCTGTAATTTGATGAGATGTAAAGATTCTTTTGTCTTCGAGGTGGATTGTGAACGTCCTTGGTCTTTCAAGAACCCTCCATTGGATTCAAGATATGAAAGCTTTTATTTTGTCGGTCAGGTTGAAGTCAATGACCCAAGACACGAAAGATTCATAATTCCTGTCACAGTCTCGAAATCGTCGATGGCATGGAAACCGACATTGAGGAATGCGATGTTGTTCAGGGACATGATTCTGATGATTATCGACAATTTCACTGAAATCGGAAAGATGAAAGACCAGTATCCGAACACCAAGATAACAAATGCTTATCAGGAATCATTCAATGAGATAAAGGATAATGTATACAACGTTTCACCTTCATCTATATATCAATAAAGAAAAGTGTAGATTTTTCTAAAAACATTTAGATAGTTAATACAAATAATGAATTTGTTCAGATGAAATTGAAAGAAGTATCAAAAGATTAAATCAATCCAAAAGACAACCAAAAGTCAGTAAACATATTATAATACTGTTGTTATATAACATTAATCTTATTATTTGGTCATAACAGTGGATGGAAAGACTCCATTGTCATTGGTAAGGTTATATCGTCAAAGTAACAAATGGTTAATGGAGATTGGATTTTTGTGTTGGCGTTTTGAAAGTAGTTGATGATTCCAAGATTGTATCAAGGATAATCAATAGTGGTCGACTGTTCCGACCGTTAAAGTTCAATAATCTTTATTCATTAAGGAATATTGAGGTTTATAAATAATTTTTATCACATTTGATAGAAATTAGAACATGAGGCGAAGACTTTATGTTTTAGTCGATAAAAATCTCGACCCTGTCTATGCTTGTGTTCAAGGCAGTCACGCCGTTGCGCAATTCTTGATTGAAAACATTCAGCAAAGGAAATGGAACAACGAATACCTTATTTTTCTTTATGCAGATGTCGAAAAATGGTTGAGGAGACTTGAAAAGAGTTAATTTCAGATTTTTCGGTTTTCAAATGAACCTGACCTTGGAGGCAGGATGCCATCCATTGCCACAGTCAGTGACGGAAGGATGTTCAAGGACCTGAAACTGATAAAAGCTTAATCAATTCAATTCATTGTCTTAGGAGATTGAAGACTCCGTTCATCTTCAAGAGGTAAATGGTAACGGCACCTCTTACAAGTCGTTCCGAAATGGACTACTGACAGAGCGGTTATGCAGATGATTCTAAACCATCTTTAGACGGGTTCGACTACTGTGTGGTTCACTAAATACAGCACTCGTTTGAGCTTGCCGCTAGGACAACGAGAGTGAGTGACGCAAGGCAAGGCGGTATAATTCACAGGTCACTGTAAGAAAAGACGATTGGTCAGATTGATGACGAATGCTCTTCAGTGCGGCGCAGTACCTACTAATGGAGTTCATTGAACGAAAAGTTGCGCATTTAGAATTGAGGGACGAGACGTCGTTCCTCAATTTCTTTTTTAAGAAATATCAGTCAAAAATGATATAACTTTTAAAGTTGTTAATGAAAAATGATAAAAGATGTTCAATCATTGCAGAAATTTGTCGAGGATGTCATTGAAGATAGTCTTGATTGTATTGTGAACTTTGACAATGATGTTTCTAAGTATTTTCTTGGGTATAACCTGACGACCGATACTTTGACATTTGATTCTGAACTTGGTTTTGGGTTCAATTTCGATTGCAAGAAAGAACTGTCTGATTGGATTGACAGCCATGTTTGCGACATTGACCGATTTGAGGTTAAATCTGTTGAAGAACTTCGTTCCAGGTTGGAAATGTCAATGTTTTCCAATATATCTTTCTTTGATGGAGAAGGGATGAATTATATCACTGCCGTTGTCGGTCAGGACCGTATTTCAGGCAGAGTCGTCTATGACTATGAAAAAATGATTGAATATCTGTGTGAACAAGAAGGGATGGATTACGAGGATGCTGTTGAATGGATTGATTATAATACAATCAGAGCACTTCCGTATTTTCCTAATCCTCCATACATAATCTCAAAAATCGCATGAACATGAAAATAACCAAATTTGTATTGACAGAAGGTGTTAATGACCTTGAAGTTGGAGAGTGTGATGAACCGATGTTTGTCGGAATTTCATTGGAGAAAGAAAAGGTGGTTCATGAATTGAATTCGAATGTTTCTGGTGCCGCAGACGAAACCAATCTTACGGAAGAGCAACGTAAAATCCGAGCCAATATGCGGATGATGATGCCTGTGGTGAAAGGTTTTGAAGAGACTGTTGTTAAGGAAATGCCGGCTCTTTGGTTCAAATCTGATGTCGAGAGTGAAGTGACCAAGAATCGTAAGTTTGTTGTCAAGACAGATAACGGTGAAAAGGAAGTCGATGGATTGACAGAATCCGATGTTCTTCGTTATATCGGTTCTGTCCAAAAGAATGATTCAGAAAGAACTTCCTTACATGTTTTCGAAATCGTTGACAATCAATGAAAATCTACACAAGTTATTTTGCGAAAACCAAGGAACTTGAGGAACTTGGGATATTTCCTGTAAGTATTGCTTACAAAACCCCACCGTTTTTCAAGAATCCGAGTTTTGGAGGTTCTTGTGGTCCTACCGCATCGATTTTGTATGAATACAAGAAGAATCCTGACAAGGAACGATATATTCGCAGATATAAGGACGAGTGCCTTGTCATTTGGAAAGACCCTCAGATACTTATTGATGGTCTGAAGTATGTTTCTGAAGGCAAGGATGTCGCATTGATGTGTTACGAGAAACCCGGAGATTTCTGTCATAGACATCTTCTTGCTGATTTTCTCAATGAGAAACTTGGTTTGGATATCAAAGAGTTTGAATTTAAAAAGGAACCTTCTGTAGAAATCGAAGAACTTTTTTGAAAACCGAAGATAAATAACCCAAAGACAGATTATTTGAGTCAATTCAATGGAACAAAAAACATATAGAAGAGGTCGTTTTCATAAAACTTCTGTGATGAATGAAGATTTCGGCAACGAGTATTCTCAGGATTATGATACCAAGAATCCGACTAAAAAAGGCAATTTCGAGAGCGCTCAAAATCCTGACTATACAGAGTTCAACGAGAATTACAAAAAACTTCTCTGTAACATTGAAGGATGGATGACAAGATTGAGGAATTTTCATTGGGCATCGAAAGGCAGAATGAATCTTCATACAAGACTTGATGAGTTCCGAGACAAGATTGATGATTATGCTGATTCTCTTGCCGAAGAATGTCAGGGTATCTCAGGTATACTCAAAGTGACTGAAATTCACGCCATTGACTGTGAAATTTATAATCTTTCGGAACTTCACAGTGAAATTCTCGGAACAGTTCTTGAGTTCTATGAAAGTATTCCTGAGTCTGCGTTGTTTGCAGGTGTGAGGTCTCAGACGGATGCCTTGATTACGGTCATCAACAGTTACAGATATTTGTTCTTCGATTTGTGTGATTTTTAATTCGGAGATAAATAATAAGAATTCTTTGGTAGTGCAGTCTCTGTCCAAAGGATTTAATTCAGTTTTAGTTTAATTTTGCCTCCCTCTCTAATAAAGAGGGAGGTTTTTTTATATTATTTTTATAATTAAATTGAACTGAAATGAAACATATCGTGTTGTTCGGAAAGAGTGGTTCAGGGAAAGATTTTCTTACCAAGAAACTTTCCGAGATTTACAGGAACCGCATGAAAAGATTCGCATTTGCGGATGATGTCAAGAAACATATACAGATTCTACTGAATATTCCTGAGACGGATTTCTGTCGTTTTCTTCATGATGAGGACTATAAGAATCATACGCTTGTAGATGTCTCTAATATGAGAATTGAGGTCGTTGCGGATGTTGAACACAAAAATCCCAATTGGGAAAATATCGTTGATGCGAAAACACTTGATATCCGAAATTTGGAGTACAGTGATTTCAATACCGAGAGAATTTTCATGTCATTGAGGGAGTTTACGGTGTTTTACGGAACTAATGTTATCCAAAAACATCTTGGTCGAAAGACTTGGTGTAACACTATTTTCAACTCCAAAGAATACGTCGATGCACGTCAGAACGGATTGGTTGTTGTTACTGATTGCCGATTCCCTCATGAGTACGAGGAATGCAAAAATCAGGGGTTTTATTTTGTAGAGGTCGTTTCTTCAGAAAAACCTGATTTCGAAGTCCGTAACATCGCCGAAAGTTATTACGGTACTTTCAAGTGTGATTATACGTTTCATAACAACAAGAAAGATGATGACGTATTTCATATAGAACTCCTAAAATTCCTTAAATGGTTAGGAGAATAGTTAAAAATAGTTAGAAATCATCAGAAAGTTGATTGAAAATTTGGAGGTTATATTTTCTTTCTGTAATTTTGCGGTGTAAAAACTTTATAAAAAGGAGGTTTTATGAGAGTACGTTATCAGACAAATCATAGTTTCCAAATAGAGGGAGAGGTTATAGGTTATCCGTTCGTGAAACCTAATTCCAATCATGCGTGGTTCCTTATCAAGACTGATGAGGGAACTTTTAAGGAAGTCAAGTGTGAAGATTGCTTTGAAATCAGAGATTGTTCAAAGAAGAGTTTTGATAGTAGTGTGATTAAAATCGAAAAAATAATACAATGAGAATACTTTTGATTATTTTGATGATATTTGTCGTCATTGCGGCATATATTCTTGGAGGATGGTTCACAATATGGCTCTCCAAAGTCACTAAAATTGACGATACGGATTACGACAGAGACAATTTTAAACAGAATATCGGATGTCTGTTCTTTTGGCCTGTCGTATTGATAATACTGATTCCGTACAGTCTTTATTATTTCATCAAGAGTTCTTTCATATTCTTTTATGATATTTTGTTTGATACTCCCAAGGAAATGCGTGAAGATGGATATCAGTTCGATGACGATAAGAAAATTGAAATATGATATTAAGTGAGAAACATATTCCTTCATGCAAGTTCGAATACATCATCAAACAATGGAATAGTAGTTTTTCATGCACAACCATAAAGGAATTTTTAGAGGCTGTTAATGAATGGGGACAAGAAGGATGGGAGGTAGTTCAGGTTTTTACTACTATCGAAGAAAAATCAATATTAGGCATGACTAAAAAAGCTGGAATTTTATTAAAAAGAAAAATTGATGAAACAAGTATTGTTTGAATCCACTTGGTGTGATTATCTGACTCAATGCCCAAAGTTTCCAGATATTTTCGTTGGAAGTTACGAATGTTCTCAATGTAAGTATCATAAAGGTATCAGTCAGACGGATACCGAGGAATACCGAAAGGCTTGTGAAAAGAAACGCGACTACGCAAAATACATGGTTGTTGCACAGACAGGGACAGTTCTCTGTGACTGTGAGTAAATACCTCGAAAAAGAAATTTTGAAATTATGACATCTACAGAATTCATTATCAAACGTCTTGAGGAATGGAAGGGAAAATTCTCAGGACTCAAACTGACCTACAGTTTTGACAATCGTAAACAGCAACATGTTATTGTCGTACAGAGAGGTCTGGTGTACAGTTCTCAGGAATTCCAGAATGAAGTCATCAGACTCTTCAACAACTTCTCGAAGGAATATCCAAAAGAAATGATGATTATCACTCCTCCTGAAGAACCTCGTGAAGATGTGAATGCTCTTGAACCTTCTGTTGTTCCGAACGTTCTCTTCGAGATTTGACATCCGTTTTATATTCGTTCGGGTATAATTTGTGATGTTTTCAAATAAATTATACCCGAACGCATATAATTTGAAGTCATGGAAAACGGCAGGATTATATCCAAGAACAGGAAAAAGTTTGAGTTATCGCATCCGATATTGGATTCCAAGAAGGATGCTTCGAGAAACGATTACATCAGTGATGTCAGAAAAATAATGGCATTTTCCCACAAGGATTATGATATCTGTCTTTTTGTATGGTTTAGGACATGTTCTGTGTCCGAGGCATTGAGGTTGATTATAAAATTCTTTTAAGATGATTAAATCCATAGAATTCAAGGAAGGTGGGTATATAACTCCACGCAAGGAAAAGATGGTACTGACAGAGTCAGGGGAAACCAAGATAAAGGAATACAAGAAGACCCATAAAGAATCTGATTATGACAGATTGACTGATATTGGATGGGTCAGACGTGCCAGACTTTATGAAAATGAGGACTACAATTATGTTGACCAAGGATATAAAAACCCTCAACTTGTGGACAATCTTCTTGGAAAGAAATTCGTTTTTGAACCCCATAAGATTAATGTCATTTTCGGAGAGAATGCCGCAGGCAAAAGTACGATAATCAATACTCTTGCCGCATATTGTCAATGCGGTGATGCCGATAATCTTGATGGTTGGACAAATATCAATTTCGTGAACCCTTTGTTTTCCCATTCATTTCTATCATCTTCGGAAGAAAATGACGAAAAATACGTGCAACAAGTGGTTGAGGATGACATAAATCGATTGATGAAAAACAATGCCGTGGTTGAATGGGATGGAATTCCTGTCTATAACGATTCGTTTAGTAATAGAAAAATGACAGGATGGTTCGGAGAACTGACAGGTTCCGTTCTTGACAGTGCATTGGACGAGGCTTTGTGGTTGACTTCCCGTAGAAGTCTTGGGGAAAAATCCATTGCCATTCTCTGTAAGATGATTCCTAAATTGGAGAAACCGTTTACGTTGGAAGAGTGTCTGAGTCGTGTCAAAAAGAACTACAACAATAAATGGAAAGTTTATCAGAAAGCTTTGGTACAACGACTGAAGAGATTCAATTCAGGATTTTCAGGAGAAACGGTCAATACATTCATGTTTGATGAAATTGACAAGTCGATGAGTATCTCCAATGTTGTCACTCTTTATACAAAGATTCTGCCGTCATTGGTCGAAAAGACAGGATGTCAGATTATTATCGTAAGTCATTCTCCGGTCATTATGACTGAACAGGTGTATGACAGTCGTTTTTACAACATCATTAACGTGACTGAAGGTTATGCCGAGGAATGCAAGTCTATATTGTCAGGATTTAAATTTTAAGAAATGCACAAGTCGACTGATTTTTCTAAAACAAAACTGATTTCTAATCCGAAGAATTAAATATAGTCAAAAGTAGTCAATCTACTTTCTATACATTTACTCCTTGCATTCTTTTGCAAGTTCCTTCGGAACGATAACAATACTTCCTTCACCTTTTCACGTTTAAGTTTCTTAGGTTCAAAAGCACCATTATCCAATTGTTTTAAGAGTGACTCTCGTAACACGGTTACGAGCACTCTATTTTTTATATTTTTTGCTGCATTAAAATCTGCATTATCTTTATGTCCGCATTCAATACATTCAAAGGTCTCTTGATTTGGACGGTTTTCATCTTCAATACAACCGCATACAGGGCACATTTTTGATGTATAACTTGCTTGAACTGTTGATACTGCTATATCATACTTCCTTGCAATATGTTCAACTTCTTGCTTCAAACTACTCAATCCAAGGAATTTAACCTTTCTGTTATAGTTTATATCCTCATTATCCTTATCTTTAACGTAGCATTTACCAAACCCATTATCCAAATCCTCCATCACTATATGACCAACACCTTGCGAATGTAATGCTTTGCACATATTAGCAATCAGTTGCTGTTCAGACTTAATCATCTTGGATTTGAGTATATCGAGTTTCTGTTGTTTACGTTTACCAACCTTATAGTCTTTATTCTTTTCTTTTAGTTTATCAATTTAAAGAGACAGTTTACAGAATTCATTGACGAGTTTGCGGTCATAGTCGTAAGTTGTTTCATCTGACAAACTGAATAAGTTATGTTTACAATTCACATCAATACCAATTGTATTACCATTGACTTGCGGTATATATCTTTCTCCATCCTTACATAAGTGTATGTTAACTTGATGTTCCTTCTCATTGAACGTAATTGTATATTCATAATCAGGATTCTTCTTTTTGTAATCCTTCATATTTCCGTGCCATCCTTTGTTGAATATAACCGGTACATCAAATGACTTCCTGCCAATACCACTAAGACTTATGAATGAATTAATAACTGAACCAAACCTATGATTATAATCAATTATCTTTGTTTTCCTACACCTACCACTGAATGTTAATGATTTGAATTCAATAAGATAATCCGAATAATGCTTAACAATACGTTTTCTTTTTGATAATGCAAGATTATATAGACGCTCAAATCCGAATTTATTACAACATTTTAGTATATTGTTATAGAACTCACGTTTCTTATCATCACACTTACTTATGTTACTGCTGATATAGTTTATTGTGTTTTCATTACCGTATCTTGCAAGATAAGTAAGGCAGTTAGATAATGGCGTTTGTTTCTTATTAATGATTACTTTCTTTAAGTCACCTTTCTTATGTTTCTTGGTATCACGCTTGTAGAACTCAAATCCATTAAATATTTTTACTTCAAATATTAATTTACGTTGTATCGCATCGAATTTATTCTGATAGCAGGTGAACACTTGCGTATAGAGTTGCACATCGAATGAACTTGGTATTACACCCTTGAAACGTTCTCTCATTTCTTTAAGAAATTGGAACTTATTGTGTTCCAAGAAATGAAGAAGGTTATCGTTAACGTATTGTGATACGGTGTTTTTATGTTTTTGAATAAGCACAGCAAAGTTGTATAACTCATCATATTTCTGACGAGTTAAATCCTTTGAATGGAATATCTTTGTGTACTTACTCTGTATTAACATTAATTCAATTTATAATTTGTTTTTATTTTTTAGCGTTTTCCTTTAATATTAATATTAACGTCCATATATCATTTTCATTTCTTCATCAGTCATTTCTTCAATAATAATATCGTATTCTTTAAATTTATAATGTTTGTCTTTATTTTGTTTTAAATAAAATAAGCAATCAATTAAAGAATGATTTCCATAATCACTATTGTCATCTTCGGCTGATATATTAATTTCTTTTTCATTACCTTTATCATCAAGCATGTGATTTACTCCTTGTCAAAGACATTATCGACACGAGGTCCTATTACTGCATTGATAACTTCAGGTTCTTTCATTTCCTTTATCTTTTATAGTCGTACAGAACCGACATCTGCTGAAATCAAAATATCCGTCATATCCACACATACACTCACAGTCACGTAATCCATTCAAGAGCATTGATGACTGTCGTTTATAAAAGGACACGGGTTCGAATAAGAACTTGGTTCAGAATCCAATACTATTTTTGCCATTTGCTTGTATTTTTTCTTGTAGTTCGTAATTTTTGTGAATCCCTACACAAATAATCATCAGAGACTATTCAGTCTATCGACTATCCAATCTCTCAGAGAATCCTGAATCGCCTTAGATTCTTCACAAGGAAGATTCAAAGAACCGACACCTGTCAAGAACCCCCAGCCTCTCATACGAAGACAAAGAGTATCTCCGAGATAAACGTGACAAGGGTCATCGTCTTTCACACACCACTTCAATCCATTTCCTATCCCTTTATCCACCTTGCCGTTCAGACAGTCTATGATTTCGGTCTTGGGAATTCTGAAATTTCCGACAAAAACAACATCTCCGAACATAGACTTTCCGACAAAATCTATTATCTTTCGGAACTCTTCACGGTCTTTCAATTTAACTCCTATCTGAGCACCAAACCCAAGTTTGAATTCCGGCTCAAATATATCTTGCCATTTCTTCATAAATTACCCTTTTCTTAAAATAACAATTACAAGTCCATGAACTTGCAAATTCACAGTCTTTTCAGTCCAAGTTGGTCGAAGAAAATATGTTCAAGTTCTATCTTCCAATCCTGAATGTATCCATAATAGACTGTTTCCCATTCATATATGGAAGAAGGAAACATCTCGACTTTAATCTGAATACCGAACCGATTTGGCAAATAAACAGTCACTCGGAACATTGATAGGTCTATTTCATCAGGTACGTCAGGTTTTTCAAGGGCAGTCCATTTGAGTTCGTCTTCGTCAGAAGTCGACCACATTCCTAAATTGTTTCCGTGACCACGATATTTGAAATCACTGTTTATGCCATACAGTATTTCTCCTATTATTTCTCTGAGTTTCTCTTTTTCGTTTTCCATCTTTACCAACTAAAGACATTGACTCCAAGTCTCTGCCCATTATCATTATTGAAAGACAAGTTTCTTACTGCAACAGTCGCACAAGCAGAGGAATCATTACCATGACCTCCACCTCCTTGTCGTTTGTTCTTTTGGTTGGAATTCCAGAAAGAATCCTTGCAATGCAATGAACAGAACGATTGCGAGTACTGTTTCTTGAAGAATCTCTTTCCGCATACAGGACAGGTAATCATCGAACCTACCTTTGACTTTTTGTTCTGAAGATATATTGAATTTCTTGACTTGATTTCCATGATTCTCTTGCGGTTAAATTCGTTTTTGAATTTTCCATTCATTCAATGTCTGTCCGAACTTCTTATTGGTCTTGTAACGGTTTGTATAGTCAGGACAATACGAATCCGGTTTGGAATAACAAGGAGAGACAGAAGTCCCTTGCATCCAGCACATACCTGTGGAATGCTCGTTGTCGACATCTATCGTCGAAGGAATCTTCTCCCACCACCAACAGTTCTTGCAATGACCGAATCTCATTTAAGAATCTTTTTTGATTTTCACACACACACGAACAATCTGTTCTGTCAAGATTCCTCCGTTATCCTTTGACATCTGACTGAGTTTACCGACATCAAACTCCTCGGCACTGAACTTGAACTGAATCCAATTCGGTTCAAATTCACGATAATCGAGCCATGACTTCGGATTGTCCGTTTCAAGGATATACTTGACCATTCGAAGAAGTCTTTCTCCTGCAAGTTTGGAGACAACGAAACCTGAGACATCGAAACTGGACTCACCTCTTGTCTGCCAATACTCCCCACCACCTTCAGGTCTTTTATCAGGTGCGACGAAATTACATTTTCCGTAAGTCTTGGAAAATTCGAAACTTGTCGAGAAACTTTTTCCGAAACTGAGAGACGCTTGGCGAATGACATACTTCTCAAAACCATCTTGGAGATACACAGGAACCTCATAGATGTCCTTGTGGTTCAATTCGAGGTTTTCCTTCCAACCCTGAACTATACGCAACAAGTCACCGACACTGTAAGTCTCAAGAATCTCTCCTTCAGGGTCCTTATAATTTTCAAGCTTTATCATGTTCTTCTAAATTAAAATTGTTCGACAATTTCTGTGATAACTCCTAAGGAACGACTTGTCCACTGACAGACACCTGTAAAGGATGTTCTTCGCTTCCATAAGATTTGATGTTAAAGACAACATCAGGATGCTCCCAATGCGTACTGTCTTCTTCATTCTGCCTCCATCCGTTCTTCTCAAGAATTTTCTCTGTCAAAGGAATGTTTTCGACATTGAAATAAGAATGACCGAAAAGTTTTGGCAGAAAATCATCTAAATTGACTTGTGCAACAAAAGGCTTGCCTTTTCTGCCTACTCGGCAAGCGACATAGTCTCCCGGAATCTTGTTCTGAATGTTCTGATAGAACTTTTTCCAAAAATTTGCTTTCTTCAGTCATCAATCGAATTCTTTGGTTTCGTTAACTTTCTTTTCGTATCTTCTCAAAGGAGTGATAATGTTTCCATTACGCACCTCTGTTTCCGTAATATCCGCATCCCTTCCGACGGCTCCTCCTTTCCAGTCACCTCTTGAATTTCCGAGAGGTTCCTTGAAAGTAATATCAAGACATTGTTTCGAGAATCCGAACATCGAAGTAAACTTCAACCATTTGCGTCTCCATTCACGTCGGACTATCGTACATTTCGCATCGGTTTCCTGTTGTAAACCGTCCGCTCTCTTGTATCTGAACCGATGTGTCTCGAAAAGGATTTTCGGATTATCGTCATAAAGACTATCATTCTTATCCAATCTGAAAAGACGTCGGTCTTGTCCTAATGCGTACTTTGCATGAAAATCAAGAATCCAAGGCATTTCGAACGATTTTCTTTTACTGCCAAGAAGAAATATCAAAGTATCTCCGATATAACTGTCTTCTCCGTACATGTAGAAACCGTACTCAGGTTCAGTATTATTCACATCCTCTCCAAACTCAAGACCTCTCTTGTGGTTCTTCCAAGGCATCTTGATAAAGCAAGAGAAAAAGAACAACGAGAAATCCAACCAATGATGGTTATCATTATATCCACAAGTCTTGTATCTCAGACTCGGTGGACATTTTCCTCCGATAAAAACCTCGAAACAGTCAGTCGGAATTTCCTTCTCATAATCACCTTTGCCTCGAATTTTGAAGACTCTTTTATAATGACACTTGCCTGTATACCTGTCCCTATAAGAAAATTCTTTTTTGAAGAAAATTTCCCTTCCGAAAAATTTAAATTGAAAATATGTTTTATTTCTCATAACTGTTTATCTGAACACAACGTAAGAATCAGGATATTCCTCGAACATCTGTCTGACGAGGCATTCATTGCAATTTTTAGATTGATTGTCTTTAATGACATCTTCAGGTGTCTTGAAATAACCTTCCGGGTAATTCCTCACTCTTCCGAGATTGTCACCATATCGGCTTTTACCGGTGACATAAATCTTGTTGTCGTGCCATTCATAGATACATCCATCCTCTGATGCAAAATAAGTAGAATTTCTTTCTTTTTTGAAAATATGTTCAAACAACTTGTCGTCATCCAAGGAAAGAACGTACTGACGTTCATTTCTCCATACTTCAATAAACAACTCAAAAGAGTATTTCGACAATGCTGTACAACGAACATATTCTTCTGCCAAGCGGTCCTCGATTTCATAAAATTCAAGAAGTTCTTGACGTTTTTCAGGATTGTTATAATCATTGAGGAATTCCTTGGCACTGGAAACACTCCTAATATACAAAGAGTGATAAAAATCAAAGTTCTCTTTGACAGACTCTTCACTCAGTCCGTCATAACACTTCTGTGTCATTTCTCTGAAAGACCTGACAACAAAGTCTTTCCATTCCTTCTGTTTCTCCGCACTATAAAAATAATGTCTTGTATGACAACCCATGTTCCACTTTACTTTATCATCGCATTGTCCGTGAACAACACATTGTTAAACATCTGTCTGAATTCTTTCTCTCGGTCCATCTCATCACAGTGCGTGACTTCCAAGACAGTTTTGTATTGACCTACAGAATCTTTCTGTATTCGGTCTCGAAGAGCGGACAAATCCAAAGGAGCGTAACGAAAATCCTCCTGAAACTGATTGTAATGGTTCGTGCGGTCTTCTTCGATAGAAGAGGCAATCACACCCCTTTGACATTCCTTGACCAAATCTCCCTTACCATGTCTTGTCAAATACGGTCTCGTGACATAATGGAGTTCGATATCCGATACACCAAAAGACTTAGCAATTTCCAGTGCATAAGTTGAATCGGTTCTTGAAGGAGTGATTCCTTGGATGTCCTTGCCTGTGTCGTTCAACATCAATCCCTGTCCGTTCTCAAAGACCAAGGACTCGTAACCGTTCAACTCAGAACTGTCGAAGACTTCCGTGAAATCCTTCAAGAACTTGCAATCATTGATAAAATGCAGGGCAATCATGTCATTGTTCCAAACAGACTTCCAAGAATCAGGAACTTCCAACCTCTGTGTCTCAAAATAACCTTTGACGGTTCTCAGATATGCCATCTGATGTTCAAACGACATTCCGATGAACTCGTCTAAGGTTACGGTCTTGGTTTTCATGTAACGCAGTACCGTTTCCCAAATACCCATACCGCAAGTACCGTGATGATTCTCCCCTCTCAATTGTTCGATAATCTGATTCGCCATCATATCGTATGGAGTCGACCATCGACAACCGGTGTTTCTATACACCTTTTCTATCTTGACATTGCGACTGAATAAATCCGTGCATTCCTTGACAAACTGCATCGGATTGAGGATATAATACTCGGAAAAATAATTATCGGCACCGTGATAGGTACCGCTCCCGAAATGTTGGAACGTGAAGGAACCGCTCTCGGTCAATATCGAATGTGCTCTCTGCGCACCGCCATTGGTCAAAATATTAAGGACTTTTCCTTTGCAGTCCTTGACACATCTGGCGACGACAGTGCCTTTTCCTTCGTCACCTAAATTGGCACCAATAATTACTTTTGCGTTCATTTACCAAGAAATATCTCGTTTTTTACCAGTAGGCTTTAAATCTATTGAAATCTGTGATATCATTGAAGGATAGAACCAAAAAACCCTTTCTCCATTATCGGAACCATTACCGGAATAAAATTCCGTAATCTTAAGCTTTTTTTCGATTATTAGAAATTCGCATTCCGACATATTGAAAATTTGATTCATTCCATTGATGTCCCAAATAGTGATTGTATCTCCTTTTAACGGAGTATAATTCTCAAACAATTCTTTCAAATCTGCCGATTGCTCCTTCCATTCAATTTCTGTCATAATTTACCAAGAAATTTGTCTTTTTTCAGTCGGAGACGACTCGATGACAGTTATACAGGAAATTTCAGAAGCCGGGATAAATTCGTGATAATACTTCGAACCAATATTTTGATTAATGATTTCCAAGATAAAAGTCTCTCCGTGTTCAGGGAAATAAACATTATCTTTATCAACATCCATCACTTTACCGGTTTTCAATCTTATCTCGAATTTATCACCTTTTTCTAAATTAGGGTCTTCGCCGTAATAATCATAGAAGCTTTCGCAGAATCCTTTGAACTCTTCTCCTGTCATTTACCAAGAAATACCTTCTCCATTTTCACTTACAGGTGATGAGAGCGACGAACTGTTCACAGCTGTCTCGACACAATCACAGATGGTCTGACCGAGATTCTTGATGGTCGATATGACAAATCGCTGACCACCGAGAACTTCCTTGAAGGACTTGTCGACATTGTGCTTGTATCTTTTATAACAGTTCTCTTGGTCATCCACTGCAATATGGAAGATATGGAACTTCTCAGAAGCCTCCTTGAACAACTGTGGTGTCTCGACATCTGACTGAAGATTGTCACCTGTCACTGCGGATAACTCGTCCTTTGGAAGATAAGGATTGAGAGGCTCGTCTCCCATTGTGATGATGATGCCCTTGCGACCTTGCTTGTCATACGCATCAAGCTTGGTGTGATAAAGACCCATATACCAAGCGGCTGTATAGGATTCGAAATTATTGCCTCCACCTCCTCTTTCCAACCAAATCTTGTCAAGCCATTCGGCAATACGGACATCGGACTCGAACTGAGAAATCTGAATAGGAGCAGAATCGTAAGAGAGGTCTCCGATACCCATCACCATAATCTGAACGTCCTTGAACTTCTCGAAAAGGTCACTGACGATTTTACCGAGTGCCAATGCCGTTTCCTTACAAGCACCTCCCATAGAACCAGTAACGTCCAATCCCAAAATAACAGGGATGGTGTTGGGATGTTCATCAGTATTGCAGCATTCTCGCATCACATTCTTCGGATTGAGTTTATTATCCATCGAACGACTTGTGTACGTCTGTCCAGAAACACGTCCTGTTGTTGTGTCATAAGTTCTACCTACACTATGAGAGTAGGCAGAAAAACTACTGGTAGTAAATGAGCCGCAACCCATAGATTAATCCTCCTCTGATTCGTTGTTGTCATCGTACTCGGGGTCGGATTCGTCACCTTCGTCGTCAACCTCAACCTTCTTCACAACCTTCTTTTTTGCCTTCTTAGCGGGACGGTCTGTCTCTTCATCGTCTGTGTCGAATGACAATCCGTCGAACATGTCGTTGAAGAAATCCATATCGGAATTACCTCCGAACAAAGAAGACATCATCATCATTTGACCGATGTTGCCCATACCAAAGTTCGAAGAACCTCCGTTCTGACCTCCGAAAATCTGAGACATCATCATCATCTTCATAATTTTCTTGAGACCTCGACCTCCCTTGAAGTTGCTGCCGAACATAGACACAATCTTGCCATAGCAGTAGGAAGAACCCATGAATACGTGACGCTCGGGAACAATCTTCTTGATTTCAGAAGTCTCGTAGTCCACGACCTCGATATACGCCTTACTGATTGCGAGAACATACTTGGGTTTGCCTTCAACAAGAATGATGTCACCTTCAGAGACCTTCATTGTCGGAATGACGAAGAACAACTCAGAACCCATGTCGAAACAGAAATTGGTGACATTGGTAAGGCGCTGCTGCTTGTCGTTGTAGGTTCGATAAATGTCATTAGAACACTTGATGGCAATATTACCGTTCATTGTCAGTCGGCACATTCCAGACTGTACCTTGCCGAAGAAACCGTTAAAAAATTTACTTGAATCGAACATAACTAAACTCTTTATTGTTTGAAACTGTTTTTTAAGAATTGTCGGTCAGGTGAGACTTGAACTCACATCGTATACGTTGGTTTTTCTGTATCCGAGTCTTTGAACGTTCCTACCAAACGTCAAAGACTTTTTTTAAACTACTGACCGATGATATAAATTATATCTTTTTACCGTTTAAATTATTCGGAAACCTTCAGTCTTTTGCATAACAATTCTGTTGCGCATTATATTCATCCTCCGTGATTTCCTTGTAATTGAGGATGACCATCGTTTCCTCGATGGTATTGTCGTATGAGTTTTCCAAATCCTTCAGAATCTTTTTGAACGGAAAATAATCGCATCCTTCTGAGACGAAGAATCCACTTCCAAACTTTCTGACAAGTCCTGTCATTCCGGTAAAAGAAACGAACCAATATTTCTTTTTCTTATCCATTTTACTATTGTTTCTATTTTTTCGATTGCAAAGGTAAGGACTTTATTTGAATCCACTAAACATTTCTGCGGAAAAATTCAAAAAGAACCTTGTTTTTAACGTTTATTAAATGTTTCTCAACCTTGTTTAAGATTCATTCACATCACAGTCTTCGAAATTATGAAATCCGACTCGTAAGGTTTGTCTCCCCATCGGAAGACTATGCGGCAGGTATTTTTCAGGATGTCGAGCTTCACCGAACATTTCAACATCCTCATTGATTTCCCTGAACATCGTGTCAATATCAAAATCCTTTGTATCAAAAGGACCAAATATATGAATTTCCTTTTTCTTGAAATTCAAGACCGCAATATTGATAGGAACACAAGACATCTTGGCGATGACATAGAAACCTTTACTCCACTTATCCACAGCTTTCAGATGACCTTCAGGACAAATGACAAGATTTACATCACCATTCTCTTTGAACATCCTTGTCGCAACTCTGATAGAATTTCCTGAACGAGGTCCGCAAGGAATGGCATTCAAGGCAAACTTCATCACATATTTGAAAGGGAAAAAGAACAACCTTTCAGCGGAAATGGTACGGAACTTGATTTTCATTACCTTCATCGCAATGAAACCTATGACTCCGTCCAAATAAGAAGTGTGCGGAGCGACCGCAATCACACTTCTCGGAGAAATGAAATTCTCTCCATAAATCTTCCAACCGAGGATTTTCAACAACAGACTCCAGAAATTCATACGACGATAGCTTTATTCTCAGACAAATTGACGTAACTGTTCGTTGACCAATTCTTTGCAACGACATCGACTCCTACAAGCTCACGGTCTACGGAAAAACCATAATCCTTTTCGTCCAACTTCTGTCTCACCTTCTGATATGCCTCGTCCATTCCGTTAGCCAAAGCATAAATTTCAAATTTCTTCAAACGAACCAAATATAAATCCATTTCCTAATATCTGAATTTTAAGTTTAATAATATCTCCAAACCTCACTCTCCATCTTGTCTATCTTGGAGAACTTGACAATTTTGTCCATATATCCCTGCAACCCTTTTTGAATCAGTTTCTTCAGTATCTTCTTTGAAACTTCATCATCAGGATTCTTGTCACATTCTTCAACGACCTCAATCAATGTCTGTAAAGGACCGAGAATGTTGCGAAGATGATTACCGAGAGATTCTCCGGGAGATTGTACATAATAGCGACCGATAATGGTTTTCAGAATCTTGTCATCCTCTGACAGAAAGACTGACGCACCATCGAATCTCTCAATCTTTTGGGTTACACAGATACCGTCCTTCAGATATTCATACTTATTCCCTTTTGAATCTATGAACACCAAATGGTCTGCGAAAAAATAGACAAACACCATCATCTCTCCGTCGACGGTCACATATTTGTCTCCGAACTCAATATCCTCAAACATTGTCATCTTCGCAATCTTCTTCGTTTTCAGGACAATCATTTTTAGAACAAAGTCGCTCCAGCCTTTCACTTGCTTCAGTACGTTTCTTCTCCGTAAATCCACACCAAGTCATCTCAAATAGACAACCGGCATAAATCTCGTTAGGTGACAGATTGTCGACCGTCTCTTTTTCCATAGTACACCCCAACCATTCTGACCAAGGAATATATTCAAGACCATAATAATTTGGATATTCTTGTCCTTCCACGTATTCAACTCCGTGCGCAATCAAACATTCACCGTCATCAAACGACTCAATTTTGACCTGAAGAAGATACTCATCACCTTCAGTTTCTAAAAAAGGTTCGATATCTTTCAATTGCGCATACACCATTTCGTATCCCGACTTATTGACATCTTGGTTGGGCCAATATTTCAAGATAATAGACCAAATCTCTTCGAAATTCGTCTTCGGTAACAAATCTTTTAGTATCATTAAATCAGTTTTTAATTAAATGGAACAAAATCCTGTACAGTTTTTATACAGATACAACTACCGACACTGAGTGATGACAAAGGAGCGACAACTCCAGTCTTCATATTATAGAATCTGTTTTCGAATTCAGTTTCGGATTCAGTTTCAATTTCATCAACCAAATAGAAATTCTCGCAAGAAATAGGAACTCCTCCCGTTTTCTTCAAGAGTACATTCAATTTCTCTATATCTTTTTTGAAGAATTTCTCAAACTCTCTTACGGTCAGCAATCTTTTTTTCGTATCGGTATGATATTGAGAAAAATCTACATTTGGAGTAATGGTTTGGTGTTTTGTTTCCAAAGAAATGACCAACGTTTCATCTCCGACTACCGAAAGAATGCCTATGACACCTTCATTGTTCTCTGGATTCCATTCACTTCCCATCGACAAACCGAGTCTTTCGTGAATTATATAAAGACCATCGGGAATGCACTTTGGTTTTGTATGAAAATCGGAAGATGTCATATAAAACGTACAGTCTTCAAAAGATTTGATTTCCTTTTCTTTCTGAATCTCTTTCAACAATTTCTCAACAGCAGTTCTTGCCGTAGTGTACTTCAAACTGTCAATAGAAGAGCAACACCCTCCCATTAAACCCATTTCATTGTACAACCACTCATCAAGAGAGTCGATAAAATTCTTCATAACTTTATTATTTTTGTTAATGAACGTCAAATTTAATTTCTTCAAGACATACCGGCTCGTTCGTATTGCCAATACGCAGACTGTTGTGCGACAGCCATATCAATCAACCAAGCCTTGATATTCGAATTCATCAAAAAATCGATACTCCATTGCCCTTTCAAATCAACATTGTCGAGAATATGCTCATCTTCTATGATTTTCCGCAGTACCCGACTTTTATCAAGATATTCTTTCTCAATGAAATCAGAAAATTCCTCGAACACCTCTCCGTCCTTCTCATTATGGTCACGAATCTTCTCAAGGCAATACTCCTTATCCCAATAATTCACCATATACAGAATCTTTCGGGTATCGAAATCATAGAATACACGGATTTCAGGTCTGAGAATCATACCGTTATAGATAGTCGGCATACAAGCTCCAAAAAAAGGAATGTATTCCCTGAACACAAGTTCAAAATATCCGCCAGTATCCAACATCAATGCAGTATATTGAATATTGATGATATGGTCGGTTATCTCGTCCAAGTCATCGGATTGGAGGATACAACTGTTATTGAAATCAAACTTGTTGGAGAAACATCCGTTCTTTACGAATATAGGAAAATTCAGATTATTGGTTTCCATGAATTCCCTAAGAGCCGGAACAACATCAGTTCTCACGAATTCCTTGATATTTTCTCGGCAGTTCGGAACGTCCATTCCAAAATTATCAAAAATTTCTTCAGGGACTTTTACCACCTTACTGACAGGAATTCCTATATATTCACAGTCCCGACAAGACTGAATTTTCGGATACCAATACGAAAAGTTATTAGGATTCCCCAAAGTACTTTTGACAAATTCCCTATGGCATTTCTGTATCTCCTCTTCTGTTATTAACGGAATACTAAATAATTTCTTTTTCATCTTCTTGTTTTTAATGCAAAGATAAAGCGTTTCTTGTTTCGCTCCAAAAATTATATGGACAAAAATAAGAAACGCTTTGCGAATTAAAGTTTTTTAGAGATTGATACCAAGAAAAAACAGGCAACTCAAAATGACTTTCATTTGAACTGATTGATTTCTTTGTCCCTTCATGAACCGATTCCTTATGTTTATAAAGCCAATTCATCCTCTTTAAACTTGATTCTCGGATAATCCGAATCCTTGGATTACTTTGTTCATTACCTCTTCCTAGATTCATACTTGGACCGCAAATATCAGATATCAACATTTTCATCAACCTCCTCATAAATGTATGCCGTGGAGTGAAACTCGTATCCACAAGGTTCGTCAAGTTCTATGATTTCCTGCGGAGCCTCACAATCTCCTGTATTCTTGTTTCCGAAATAACAGTCGAAACAAGGAATTTCCTCCGAAGAATTAAATATAGTCAAAAGTAGTCAATCTACTTTCTGTACATTTACTCCTTGCATTCTTTTGCAAGTTCCTTCGAAACGATAATAATACTTCTTTAACCTTTTCGTGTTTAAGTTTCTTTGGTTCAAAAGCACCATTATCAAGTTGTTTTAAGAGTGACTCTCGTAACACGGTTACACACACTCTGTTTCTTATATTCTTTGCAGCATTAAAGTCCGCATTGTCCTTATGCCCACATTCAATACATTCAAATGTTTCTTGGTTTGGTCTGTTTTCATCTTCAATACAACCGCATACAGGGCACATTTTTGATGTATAACTCGCATGTACGGTCGATACGGCAATATCATATTTCCTTGCAATATGTTCAACCTCTTGTTTAAGGTTACTTAAACCAAGGAATTTAACCTTTCTGTTATAGTTTATATCACTATTATCCTTGTCTTTAACGTAACATTTACCAAACCCATTGTTCAAATCCTCCATTACAATATGGCCAACACCTTGGCTTTGTAGGATTTTGCACATGTCGGCAATCAGTTGCTGTTCGGACATAGCCATCTTGGATTTGAGTGTGTCGAGTTTCTGCTGTTTACGTTTTCCGATTTCGTATTCTTTATTTTGTTTTTTCAGTTTATCTATTTCAAGAGATAGATTGCAGAAATCGTTAACGAGTTTACGGTTATAGTCGTAAGTGGTTTCGTTGGAAAGACTGAATAGGTTATGCTTACAATTAACATCAATACCAATAGTATTGCCATTTGGTTGTGGGATATACCTTTCCCCATCCTTGCATAAATGGATGTTAAGTTGATGTTCCCTTTCATTGAATTTAATTGTATACTCATAGTCTGTATTATTTTTCTGTAATCCTTCATATTTCCATGCCACCCTTTATTAAAGGTAACTGGCATGTCAAACGATTTTCTACTAAAACCGCTTAAACTAACAAATGAATTAATCTTTGAATCAAATTTACTATTGTAATCTATTATCCTTGTTTTTCTACATCTACCGCTGAATGACAATGATTTGAACTCAATAGGATATTCTGAATAATTCTTAATAATTCTATGTCTCTTAGACAATGCAAGTTTATATAGTCTATCAAATCCGAATTTTTCACAGCACCTTAGTATGTTGCTATAGAATTCACGTTTCTTATCATCACAATTACTTATATTCCCATTGATGTACTCGATTGTATTTTCATTCCCATATCTTGCAAGATAGGTGAGGCAGTTAGACAATGGCGTTTGCTTCTTTTCAAAGATTACTTTCCTCAAGTCACCTTTATTATGTTTTTTGGTATTACGTTTGTAAAAATCAAATCCCTTGAATGTAACAACATCAAACACAAGTTTACGTTGTATTGCATCAAATTTGTTTTGATAACAATCGAATATCTGTGTATATAGTTGTGCATCAAATGAACTTGGTATTACACCTTTGAAATATACTCTCATTGCCTTTAAGAACTGAAACTTATTGTATTCCAAAAAATGTAATAGATTACCGTTAACGTATTGTGATACAGTATTTTTATGACTACGAATAAGCACAGCAAAGTTGTATAACTCATCATATTTCTGACGAGTTAAATCCTTTGACTTAAATATTTTTGTGTACTTACTTTGTATAATCATCACTTAAATTTCTTGTTTTCTTTTCCTTGCGTTTTCCTTTGCTCTTGCACTGTACAAGCGTCCTCTAAATGATGCTATCAACATCATCATGTCGAAGGAAAAGAAACTGATGATGTAATTGTTGCCACTTATGCAAGATGTTCTACAAGTGACCAGAAACAACATGGCGATATAGATAGACAATCCTAAAGACTTAGTGAATACTGCGCAAAGAAAAATACAAAGTGGAGTATATCATCAAGGATATGGGCAGTGGCATCAATGACAAACGTAAAGGCTTCGTTAAACTATGTAAACTCATTACTGATAAAAAAATAAACAAGGTTGTTATTGAACATAAGGATAGATTAACAAGATTTCAATATAATTTAATTGAATTTTTCTTCAATAGTTATGGAGTTGACATTGAGCTGACCGATAAGAAAGAATACACTGAACAAGAGGAATTGGTTAATGATATGATACTCACTTATGAATTTTTCCAAGTCAGACAGTTTATATCGTCTATGACCACCACTTGTACGGACAGCTTTTAACTTTCCGCATTGGTCTTTGGAGTGCCGTCAGGATAAGTTTCTCCTGACTGTCCTTTAGGGTCAGTGACCGCTTTCAGATATTCTTCCATTTGTGACATAATTGATGTTTATAAATCAATGATTTCTATATCGTTTTCTTCGACAAAATCATCTTGCGCATATTCACAGTATCTTCCCTCACAAGTAGAACATGGAGCGAGATTATCCAAATACCCATTTGCGAGACACAAATCACAAATTACAGAGTCGTATTTGGATACCAATTCTTCTCTTGTCAATATTTCCATTTTTACTTCATCATTATGAGTTTCTCGGTTATCTTATCCTGTTCTTTGAAGATAGTATCGAGCATTTTCTCTACTTTCTCGATTCTTTCTGCCTCCTTGGAATCAACATTACAGTCCAAGTAATCCCAAAGATAATCTGTGATTTTCTTTTTCAGGCATTCATCGTGGTATTCAATCCACTCAGCGACCTTCTTTCGACGTGGATAACAGAATCTGTCCCAAAACCATTTGGTGAAATCACTCCACTGTGGTATCTTAATTATAATCTCTTTCATCTGAATTTCTTTCTTGAAATAAATTTCTCACCAAAATCACAACCTTCCGCACAAATATCGCAATATGAATTATTATCCTTGCAATGCGCGCAATTGTTACACGACTTCGTTCTATGTGATAGAATATCATCGATGATGAACTTCGTGTTGCTTTCTGGATTTCCAACAAAATAAATCCAACCTTTATTATCAACATTTCGCTTGAAACATTCAAGCAATTCTTCCTCACTGAACATAAATCACAAGTTCTTTTAATGAAACAGTTTAACCTTAATCATGCCAAATTTGTTTGTTTTTAAATTACGATGCAAAGATAGGAATAAATTTCGATATACAAAAGAAATGACCGTTAAAATGCTTTAAATTAACAATTTTTAACGCCCATCTTATTATTTTGCATTACAATAGGCAGACAAATCCTCACATCCGAGAATTGTTGCCTTATGTTTTCCATTTTCGTATAAACGTGTCACACCTTTTGCGACAGTTTCTGTTCGCGCCGAGCTTAAACAGAAATCCGACTTCAGAACGGTCGGCTTATGCTTATCTCTATACTTGCGCATTTCATCTGCGGTAATGGAGATGTGTCCGCAGTCTTCTGTATAGCACTTATACCGTTTCTCCAACTCAAGAGCTTCCTCGTATGTTGAAGCTTGGCCGACATACGAGCCGTATTCAACCAAATAAATCTGACTAATCATTTCTTTCTTATTAAAACTTTTAACGATTCACGAATTTATAACCAAACTGTTCGGTCAGTTTCTCAAGAACTTCACCAGTGTTCTTACAAACCTTGTATTTTGTATCATCAAGAGTGATGAGTCGGTTGTCACCTTTGAATGGTGTATCCTCGTGCCATTTATGATGTGTTCCGTTTGGGAATATCAACGTCGAATTTGTGGTTCCACCATCGCGATAAACTTCCTTGTCAATTTCTGTCAGTTCTATGAAATTATAGCGACCATCGGCAAAAATATAACATTTATTCAACTCACGATAAACCTCATTGTATATAAAGATAATCGAACGGTTTGAAAATTCATCAACCTCTTGATAGAACTCACGACATACATAGACGTCATTTCGATAAGGGATAATTTCTACTTGCGATTCATCAAATGTTGTAGTGTATGGATTCACAGTTCCATTAACAAAACTTCCTCCATTATAAAGAAGAGCCTCATTTCCTTGGACGCATAAATCAACATCGTGATAACTGCAATAATCACTCGCATCATACAAACATTTGATGTTGACATGTTCCTTTTCCCCACCATAAGATTCACCACATTGGTGTAGACGATAAGCCTTATTAGGTTCAACATCAAAAACAAGGAACACGCGCTGCGATTCTGTTTCACGACTCAATCCACTGTTCAACCAACTCTCGACCATCAGTTTACAAGGAGTCTGTGCAAGCAAATGCGCTTTATCTTTTCCGACAATATGTTCGAGTTCCCAAACGAGAGGAGAAATTCTATTGATGGATTTGAACTCTGCTACAAATCTAACTTCCATAATATATTGATATTTAAAATGTTACGACAACTTTTCAATGATATGATTATCAACAAACCGACCAATTGGTTTGATAAACACAAATGATGAAGTGACTAATAGGAACAGGAAATCCCATATAAGAGCAAACGTTTCAACCTCCATCCAATGATTAAAATAAACCAATGTAGTGAGGATTACTCCAAGACTTCCCCAAACAGAACAATAGATAATTACAAATAAATCTCGCTTACTCATAGTCTTTTTGCCATTGCATCCATAAAATTGGTTTGTTCAAGTTCTTCCTCTTCGGTGAACTGTGGAGTCTCACGTCGCTCTGGATGTTTATCCAAAAACGAATCAGAATGAAGATGACTTGTTGTTCTATCCTCGTTTATTACAACCTTTTCGAGGTCGTATGCGATAGTCTTTTTATAAATATTTCCAACTATCGCCGACATTTCGGCAGAATCTTTTTCCATTTAATCTCGTTCGTGTTTATAAATTATACAACGCAACTGTTCAAACGCTTTGTATTTGTATCGCAATGCAGCAACTTCCATATCCATTTTATGTTCTTGACAGAAATGGATTTCATCAAACAAATCCTTTTCCGCTTTCTGAAGGTCTTCCATAACACCCTCAAGAACCGATTTATCGTCAACCTTTGAAACAACATCATAAGGATTTTCCTTATCGACTTGTGCGTACCAATGCCCATCAACATCATAATGATGTGGTTTCTTTTCCTTTTCCAACTGCAAGGAATAACCTTCCTTATTGTTCGTCCACAAATAAAGGGCAATATCACCATTCCGACAGACGAACTTATCACCAAACTTCGCGCCTTTTAATATATCTTTCATTTTTCAAGAATTAACAGTGTTGTTGTAATGTCGGTTATACTTTCCTTGAATGTTCAATTAGGAAACCATTAAACCATTCATGAACATCAGAAACGATTATCTTCATTTCCGATGAGACACTGTCTTTGGATGTTCGGTTCCCCAATAATTTATCAACTGTGTTATATTATCTTCAATAATTTTCGTTACAACTGTTTAATTTCATTTGAAAGGAATATATCCGAGAACTTTGCTCACGATAGGTTTTCCTTGTTCCTCAAATTTTCCATTCGTGACTGGAATAAACATAAAAGCATCAAGTTCAGCATCAAAATAACCAAGATTTGTATTAACGATGTTTGGATTTCTATGTTCAGAAAATATAAAACATCCGATAGATTCGGTAGGTTTTCCGAAACACATATCTTCAATACTCACATCTTTATGAACTTTCAGAGTTTGTTTAATATAGTTGATTTGTTCATTTGAGAAAACCGCACGGTTATTATTGAGAACCGGTTTCTCTTCCATACGGAGTTTGATATATGATTCAACCATTCCAAGTGATTTTGTTGGAATAACATCAAGGATATCCGTCAGATAACGCTTAACAAAATCGGCAAAATTATTATCATCAACATATCCGATTACATTCATTTCACCATTTTTAATGGATATACTGAACATATTATCAACTTCATAATTGATTTGAATTCTCTTTTTCTTTCCGTTTTTATTTTTGGTCTTCATTTGTAATATGATTTTTGCAAGTTTTTATCCCATCGACAAGAGTATCCCAAAAACTTTTTATGTAATATCAATAGATATGTCCCGTAAATTTTCTCACATTTTGATGACGTTGATGAGTTCCAAGTTTAATCAAATTTCTTACCCATTATCAATCACAATATCCACCACCATCATCAAGTTCCTCATCATTATCGGAAGGGTCGTAACAGATATCATCGATGATATCATCTATCTTCCCAACCACATAAAGGATATTATCGTCACCTACAGCGTTCTTATCGAGAATAACTTTGCAGTTTTCTTCATCAATCTCTGAAACACCGACAATATAATCATTATCGATAACAGTCTTTCGAGTTGACCAAGAATGCTTTCGTGATTTGTTCTTTTTAACGGAATCCTTCATTTCGAGGTTTTCCGTGAAATAAACCAATATTCCCATATTTAACCTTCAATTACTTCATTAAACACATCAAGGTTTGATTTGACTTTGCCGTATGTTCCGTTTCGAATACCGTTATAAACGTCTTGGATTTCATCAGCGTCGAGTTTCAATAATTGCATCAGTTCGTTCAATGAATAATTATAACCGAGTTGATGAAGTGAAATGCAAATATTTGAAATCCTTGCTACGGTTTCCAAAGATGGATTGTTCTCAATATATTGACCGATTTCAGTTCCAAGTGAAAGCAGTTCAAGACGTGATTCCTCTTCCGTTAAAGTCGAGCCGTACCCGCGTTCAGTGATGATAGACTTGACTTTATTGTAGATATCATTTTTCGTTTTCTTGTCCATTTCTGTAAATGTTAATCACATCAGTGAATGCGAGCATAAGTTTTGATTTTGTCTTAATAGGAATATCACTTCCTTTCATTTTCCAACAAACGATTCTGTCTTTTTCCTTGAAGACGTAGAATTTGAATTTCCAGAGCGAATCGACAAGGATGTTGACGAACCGAAGAACTTTCTCGTTTTTCGTGGAGAACGATATATAACCACTATCACCGTTCCGATGACCGATACAGCACACAAATGTCGTCAGACCAAGTTCATTCAGTTGCTCGACAGCATCAGCGAGTTAGTAATCAACAAGGACATAAACATCTTGCTTTGAGATATAAACGAGTTTGACGTTATGATTATAAGCATACGAACCTTTTGTGAGGTCGAGTTTTCCGTAACAAAATTGTTTCCAATCAGTATCATTTTTAATGTTGCATTTCTTGATTATCTCGTCATTATTGATGACGTAGGTTTTCAAGAAATTGAATTCCGTCACGGCGAGCGGATGATTATTTGATGTTACCATTAGTATAATGTTTGAATAAATTATCAACAATTAGTATCCCCATATATCTCTTTGCCTTTCGATATTTTTACTTGTTTGTATTCACCTATTACATTTCCTTAATACCCAACCAAAATTAAGATAATTGTGCATTTCGTTCCAACATTCCTCACGGTTCATAATTAAGGTCAGTAATTCGGTTCGGATGGTTCAGTATTTTCAGGTTTGATACGATAATGGTTCACTAACATGTTTAAAATATCATTAGGTATTACAGAATCTATCCATCTACCATAGACATATTCCTGAATTTCTTTTCCTTCCTTCAGACCTTCAAAAAGTTCAAGTATACTCGGGATTACCTCATTCCGAGTATAATCATCTAATTGAAATTTTTTTGATTGTTTCATTTTTAATATATTGTTCCGAGGTCTCTCAATTTGTTTCTTAATGTTCTGCACCACCGTCTTATCGATGACATACATCGTTATGAGCGAACCTGTGATAAATGCTAATGTAATGATAAATATCCACATAATTCAAACCTCCTAAAATAATTATAAACTACCCACTATCGTTTATAATACTACCAATACAGTATCTTTTATGGATTCTTTTCTTGGTATCCAAACTCATTTATAAGATTCTCGATGACCATGTCAGTGTTGACGTGACTGTCATTCATGATTTTTGCGAACAGATTCGCAAGGTCATAAGGAAGGTTGGAATCCATGTCGATATCGACAGACAATTCAACATTGATACCGTCCATCTTGTAACTTGCTTTCAAATTTTTTATTCCGTACATAAAACATTATTTAAGTTTATTTACATTTCATTATTCTTTATCTTTCTTCTTCAACGACTCGACCTCATCCTTTAGGATTTCTATCCCATCGTTCATTTTCTCGATGGTCTCCTCATAGTTCTCACAACGAGAAATGAGAATGTTGTAACCAACGATTGATGCGATGATAAAACCGAAAATGAGCCACTTGTAGGTTTCGAAATTACTCCCTGAAGGGAAAAACACGACAATGGATGGTAATGCGAAGAACAGCGCACCGAAAAACGTTATTATTAAATGCTTGCGCCATTCAAACAACGAATCCTTTATATTTTTCATAATGGAATTTATTTGAGCTCTTTATCCTTATATTCTATATCGGATATACCTTGTTTTTCAACACATAATCAATAATACTTACAGAATGATGTGTGAATTATCTTATTGGTGAACGGTATACGACAACAAGCGATATAGTCTACCGAAGGCATCAGTTTGTCAAGTTCTCGTCTGTCAAGTTTGAAACAACCGAGTTGGTATGCTCCATTACCGCTGTCAATCAGACGCTCATCAGCAATCTGTATACCCAAACCGTGATGCTTTGTCAACAGACAAAAAACATTCTTATACAATACCAAAGTCTTGTTCTTTGTAATCTTTATATCCATAGCTAATTTGATATATGAATTTATTTGTTACTCGGTTCATTGCCGTCATCATAATACTCTTTAAATTCTGGGTAATAGACCGACGTTCCGTTATACACACCCTTCTCAATCTCATCAGCCTTCTTCGCAAGGAAATAATCCCACACCTTCATTCTCTCGGATGAATCCCTCAATTGTGCAATGAACTGCTTTCTATCATCCTCATTGTTGAGGTCGACCGTCTGTTCAGACGCATATCCCCTACGAGGCATAAAATTGAGATATCTCATTTCTTTTACATCATCGTACTTATCAATCGCGAATGACTGGTCAATCACATTCATCTCACCAAACTTTGTGAACTTATTGTAATCAACTCCTATTTCAGCGTACTCCTTAATGAGTTGCTCTTCAGATTTCTTTGCTTGCATAATCGTTTTCGTTATTAAATTACTTATTTCATTTCCTTAAATCGTTGATGAAAGTCATCAATCGTTACAAAGCTTACCCTCAACCCAATGCAGCGCATCATTTATCGTAGACGCATAGCACATAGCATCAGCATCACGGTCGTGGCCCTTGTTTAGACTGACGAGTTTACGGACTGTGTTGGTTTTATAGATAGTGACATAGAAAGGCTCACCATAACGGCGTAACTGTACTTTCGTCGGCTTCCACCAACTCAATACTTGTCCTTGAGGCATCCCAAGATAACAAAGCAAGCGAGCAATCTCAAAGCTGATTTCATTCGTCAATGAAAAAACACTAATACCGTCCAACAACTGTTTCTTCACGAATTCAAGTGATTCTCACACTGTTGGCGCATAACACATCTTATCCGCAAAGCGAATATGCCCATGATTCAAAGACTCTTCATAATCGTGAATAAGATTCATTTTGTATATCGTGACATAAAATGGTTGACCAATTCTTTGTTATTCATAATAGTTTTTAGAAGATGAAGTCATCCCAGCAAAAACAGCCTTTCCTCGCTCCATTCCCATAAACATAAGACAACGTGCGGTGTCATAGTCAACACGAGCATCCAAGTCAATCTTCTTGACGATATCATTCTCTATTTTTGTTTTCATATCCGAATCCGTTAACACTCATTCTTAAATGCTCAAAACTTCATCTCAACCCCACAGTCAGCACACTTTGCTTTCGTCATTCCGTCAATATCCTCGCCAAGGTCGAGAACCTCACAAGAACCACACTTCGGACAGTCAAAATCAACATAGTCAATATTGCTACGGAGATGATTGATGTGAATCACCGAAGTGATGATAACAAGGATGATGAATCCAAGTTTGATATAGTCTCTTTTCCGCACCGATGTAATACAGATTCTGATGACAAGGGTTCTCGTCGTTCAACACAATCTTGATATATCCCTATAATAACAAAAGAAAATGCAGTTTATTAACATCTTTTAACATTTAACGCAAATAAACCACATTTTCCTTATTATTTCCATAATGAAATCCGTTTACTTGTTGCGTGACCGCATAATCTCGTTTATGAGGTCGAACATTTCATAAACTTCTTTCCTTTTTGTTTCAGTCTTACGAAGAACGTCAGTCGGATAGAATCCATCCTTTGTGCGAATCTCGTCAAGACGTTTGAGCCATTGAATGAAGTCTTCATTGGATAGAGTGCGAGTGGTCATCCAGAAATCGCAGTCGTATCCATCACTGATTTGGAAATGATGCTTGATGACACTATCTTCCACATCCCAATAGAAGAAGTTGTTCGACTGGTCATTCTCACCGTACAACCCACGGAACACACCGATGACGTTACCATCCTTGAGATACTTGATAATTTCGTATCTTGTCTTAAAGCCGTGGGTTCTGTCGAATTCCCTCTGCTTCTTTTCCATTTCTCTGCGGTGAGATTTTTCCATCTCCTCTCGCTTCTTGTCTTCCTTGGCGAACTCTGCCTTCAAATCATCCATCGTCTTTGATGAATGGGGGTTCATCTTGAATTCCATAATCAAATTTCCTCTATTACTTCTTTACATCAACTTCTCAATCTCATAACCACCATCAATGGCATTGACAAGAATATCAACAGTTTTCTCATAGGTGCAACAAAACCACCCTTTGTTCCAGCAGTCAGTAATTTCATCAACATTCCTTTGGTTAGAGAAATATTTTGAAACGTTGGAGCGAATCTCAAGACTTGGAATATGATAAGACCATAACCGACCGACTTGGGTAAGAAATATGTTTCCATCGAAATCATCTATCTTACCATCTGCATCTAAACGGACATCATCACATACGACCATTCCGTTAAACACGATGAAATTCTTTCCCTCGTACATCTCACGATTACACTTGATTAGATACACACCCTTGGCGCAGTCAAGATACTCCTTGGATATAAGTCGAGAATGCCATTCACGGACATCTTTTTCACGAGCCTTATGGCAATCTTTCCCATTCTCAAACACAAGTTCCTCACCACCTATCGTAGTGTAGTGATATGTTGTAACAACGTTCTTTCTAATATCTGCAAGTTTCATTATAGATAATCTCAAATTTGTATTTCGGTCGCAAAGGTACAACAAAAAAATGGAACTGACAAAACATCAGTTCCATTTTCTTCAATTTTTTAACGTTTTTTATGATTATTCGTTCAAAGTTGCCTCATTTGGAAAGAATTCATCATCAAAACTTTCGTATATGTCATCCTCAACGAACATGTCGGAAACCGCATCAAGGAAGTCCTCCGTAGTCTCTTCATCAACCTCGTAGTTAGCCTCAAGCCATTCCTTTGCATCATCCTCATCATATTCGTCATCCTCGTACTGCTCCATATATTCTTCAACGACTTCCTCAAGACTGAATACCTCTCCGTCTTCGTCTTCAATAGTATCGTCATCATCCAAATCCTTATCATCGTCTTCTTCCAAATGACTTTCAGAATCGGATTGTCTTTCAATATCAGAAGAAACCTCGTCAAATGCCTGTGGGTCGTTTGCAATCTGAGGATAATTATCAGAAATCCATTCATCGAACTCTCCGAGGTCAAACACACCTCCGAACTTGTTCAAAAACTCCTGAACGATGACTTTCTTCAACGAATCCTCCACATATCCTTCGTTCAGGAAACTGTCATAATCAGTGAAGAAAGATTCATTGGCGTCATCACTGCCATCATCCTCAGTCTTTTTAGTCTGAGAGTTGGATTTTTCCGAACTCTTATTCTCCGCGCTTTTTTCGTTACCCTTAATTTCAGGACCGACCGGTTTCTCCTCTTGACTATTGGCAACTGCCGGGGCATCCTTTATCTCAACCTTTCCTGTAGTGAAGACTGTCTTTGCCATCGCATCAGGATTACTCATCGAAACAAACGAAGGTTTTTCAGGTTTGAAAGGTTCCGGTTTTGTCGGAGTCATCTGAAACTCCATTTTATCCCTGTCGGAAGGAGAAATCGGATTGCCGTACCCTTCTCCATATTTCACGTCACTCGGAGTATTTTGGAATACATCCTCCTTTGTTCCGAAGATAGAGTCTCTCATGTACTTGTCCCATCCAAAATCGTGTTCCTTGCCTCCATCATCCTTGTTGTATGCGTTGTCGTACTTCATATTACCCTCAGAACCCTTTTCTTTTGCGTCCTGAGAGGTTTTTGCAGTCGAAGAGTCCTGTCCTTCATCTTTAGAATTATCTTCGTTCTCGTTCAATTTACGAGCGGTTCTGAAGAAAAATGATTCTTTCACATTATTCGGTTGCGCCGGTTGAACAGTTTGCGAAGGCTGCTGAGTATTCTGTGTCTGTTGTGGTTGCTGTGTATTCTGTGGAGTCTGACCTTGAGGCTGCACGGCATTCTGTTGGTTCTGACCTCCTCCGAACTGAGCATCCATTTTCTGCATCACCTGACTCAACTTATCATAGAACGCTTTCAAAGTCTCGTAACTCGGATTCTGTTGATACGCCTTCCAAGTCTGGTCGTTCAATATGTTGTTGGGTTGTACAATTGCCGGTTGATGTCCTTGCGGATGCTGAGGATTCTGTTGTGTTTGTTGTCCTTGATTCTGCTGCACAGGTTGTTGTCCCTGAGATTGCGCGGTATTCTGTTGTGGTGTAGTTGTCTGTGGTTGTGACTGTACCTGTACACCTTCTTCCTCGTTAATTACGGCACGTGAATCGTAATTGGTCACTTCTCTGTAACCTTTCATTCGATTCTTGTCAATCTCTTTTTCGGTCAAAGGCATGAAAAGACTATTAGTTCTATACATTGCGATTCTTTCGATTACTTATTTTTATTGAAGAACGTAACCGCATATTTCAATGCACTCACACTCTCATTTATTTCGGAATCCCTTTTTTTCGCAAGCTCCTGCATACTTCTGAATCTGCGAATGTCGACCTCGTATTTCTCGGCAAGCGTACAAAGATTCTTGATTTCCGCAGTGATTGTATAGAATTCCTTAATTTGGTTATTTATCGGCAACAATTGTTTGTTCGATTCGTTCATTACGGTCAGTGCATAACCGCATCTCATAAGACCCATTCCGTCATTATTACGAATGCACCCACTAACAACCGAAGACTCGACACCTCTGTTTCTTGCCGAAACCATAACGGATTCCGCAACCGCATTCCTTTCCTTGACCATAATCGCAAGGCAACTATTGATACCGGCAACAGTATTTCTCAGTACATTCATGTCAATACTCTTCGGATTCTTCATCTGAGAAGACATGAACTCAATAGCGTACTTGATTGCCTTTGCAAGGTTTCTTGTAGTGATTCCGGCATTCTTCACAAACGCTCCGAGTTGTTCAGGCTCTATCTTGTTGAGTTTGCCTGTCTTGATAGCCTTGCATACAGTTGAAATCTGAGCCTTGTCGTTTTTCGCATTATCCTGTGTCTGTTGAGGGTTCTGCGAAGACTGCTGGTTCTGACCGTTCTGTTGTGTATTATCTTGACCTTGTGCGGCAACGGCAGTCGGTTTCATACTTCCTTGTGTTGTTGATTCCATTCCTGGATTCGAAGGAGTTTGAGAAATCCCTGCATTCTGATTAGCAAGATTAAGTTGTTCCTCTTTGTCTTTTTCTGATTGCGACATTCCCTGATTCGGAACATCATTCTCCATAAGATAAGCCATCTGTTGAGTGGTCAGGCTCTCTGCCAACCATCTCAATTGACTATTAGAATATTTTCTCTTTTCCATTGTAAACCTATAACGAATAAAATTCGATTTCCTTATTTATCTGTTTTTTGAGCTTTCAGAGATTAAAAATCTTTTAGAAAAATTTTGAACCAAAACCCTCTGATTTTCAACGACTTACAAAAAATTTGAAGAAATTTATGAATTTTTAACACCGAAATTTAAGAAAAAACTCAAAATCGTTATAAAATTCTTTGTGAGAAATTCAGAAAAATGAATACTTATATAAATTTATACATTAGAAAGGGAAATTTGAAGGTTAGAAAGCCCTGGAAAAATTTCATTATTATTCAAAAATTTAGAGTTTAGAAAGCCCCCTGGATTTTTAGAGTTTGGAAAATTTAAATTCCCCCATGAAATTTTATACTTAGAACAAAAATTTGATTAGCCCCATGCCAAAACCATTGGATGAGAGGCTAAATTTTGAAATCAAAATTACTGTTCATAAATATCCCAAAGATAAAAGAGATATTTAGCATGATTCTTATCGGTTTTGATTTTTCAATAAACAAACCTGCTGCAACAGTTCTTATGGACGGTAAACTGAAATTCTTTATTTGGCCCATTAAACTGTCTGGTCCTGAAGAGAAGATTTACGCAAGAACTGAAGTCCATGTATTGAACAGACATTTGGATGAAGTTTCGAAAAAATCCAATCTTAATACTTCACAGATGACATTGGAACATACCAAGAGAAGTATAGACCTTGCGGAGACAATCGTTTCCGATTTAAAGGAATATATCAAAAATCACGAAGACCAAGAAATATATGTGGCATCAGAAGGTCTTTCGTTTGCTTCTAAAGGAAACAGTAACCTTGACCTTGCCACTTATAAGGGTGTTCTTTTATCTTATATCTACAAGGAAATTTCAAAGAACATATACACCTATGCTCCTATAACTATCAAGAAGGTTGCCGGAAGGTCGAAGAAAGAAGAATTTGAGGATAAGAATCCTATGATTAAGGCATTTTCCGAGGAGCCTTTTGAAGATGTATTAAAAACCATGATAAAGAACGGAGAGACTATTGCGAAAGTCAATCACATCAAGTGTATCGACGATATCGCAGATTCCTATTTCTGTTGCAAGACTCTTTATAAAAAAGAAAAACTCCAAGGTTTCCCTCTATGGGATTGATTACATTGAATTATGCCTAATTTGCCTATATCGACACATAAGGTCGGAAAATCGTCATTGAGTGCAAAAGAGAAACTCAATGAGGTCAAGAACGAGGCTCGCAGAGTGAAGGATGCGATTATCTCGATGGCTTATAATATGGTTCCTTCAGGTATGGAAGTCGTTCGACAGTCGATGGATGCGATTGTCAATTCAGCGACAAGTTTAGTGGATGCGCAGTTTAAGGCAACCACAGGAATGACCATACCGGAATCCAAATATAAATTGGACGAAGGTATTCAGAAATTCAACAGATATAAGGAACTCTCAAGTTCTTCTCAAGACAAGTCGATAGACAACAAGAAAAACAATGATAAATCGGCAGACAAGAAACAAAAGGCAGAAAAGAAGGCAAAGGTCAAGAAAGACCTCATAGATTGGCTCAAGAAACAATCGGACACTGTTTATAACGCATTCCTTCTTGTTATGGCGAAGGAACTTGTTTCTGATGTAAAAATCGTGACCGCTCAGATGATGGACGGAGGCGTGCAACTTATTCAGGAGAATGTCGAGAATCTGTCAAGTCTCAAGAAATTCTTTGGAGGCGGCTCCAAGAAATACAAGAAGGATTCTCCGAAAGAAGACGTGAATCTGACTGTTGATTATACCAACGAGGATGACGGAACAGCAAAGGCAATGTTGTCTGAACTTGCAAAGTCCGCAAAGACTGAGGAGGGAGAGGAAGACCTTGCCGCAACGGAATTATCAGAAAAGGCAATCGCTCCAACGACAGGACAGATATTTGCCATCATCGGAACATTGTTGACACTTCTCGGATTGTTGTTTACGTTGGTGAACAACTATAATACTAATAAGAATGGTATCAAGACGGATGAATCCAAACATTCGGCAGAAACCGCAAGGGCAAATGCAGAGAAACTCGGTCTGACGGCAACAGTTCCGATGAATCCCGTCGTGAACACCGTTGACATTTCCAACACTAATGACAAGAAAAAGAAACGTGCGGAAATAGAAGAACGCAAGAATAATTGGAATCCGGAGAACACACAAGAGGCTGATATGGAATTCATGAAGTTCTTGATGCCTGTCGAGGACCTCGATTCGATGGATGTTCCTGAGGAGTTCACTAAATATGACGGTCCTTTTGTCGCAAGTCCTTCGGATGATAAGATGTATGTCGCTCCAAAGGATTCCGATAATGACCAAATTCTGTTCAGTGAAATTGACAGGGTTGCGATGGCAGTTGATGAGGTACAGGACAAGTGTAAATATAAACCTGAATTTCCGTTGTACAGTTTATCCACCAAGACTAATGGAGGTATAATGAAAAACCTTGAGTTTTCCGGTGATACCAAAAAGGAAGTCATCGAGGCGGTGTTGGATATCAACGGAGGAGTCAGACTTTGAATGAAAGATGGCAGATTTGAATGAACTTATATCATTGCTCGGCAGACAGGATGAGTATGGAGGAACAGATTCTTCGGTTATTGACCTGAAGAATCTGATGCTTTGTGATATTCCTGATTTTCTTGACCCTTCTAAGGATGAAGAAATGGTAGACGATGAAGTCATCAAAAATTTCGATGATTTGCTTGAACAATTGACCGACACCACGGAAGTAGAGGATTATGTTCAGTCTGTCGTTGATTTGATGAGCGCTCAGTTAAACGGAAATTCCGCAACACCTGATAAGGATAAGGATAGTTCGGACAATTCCAAAGATAATGATAATGCCAATAAAGGAAAGGCTCAACCGTGCAAATCTGTCATAGTGGAATTTGCCGCAGATACTATCAAGTATAGTCATGAGCCGTTTGTGTGGAACGTTGTTCCCGGACAATCTATAGATTCGTCGACTATCATTGCCTATTGCAAGCAGAAAAATAAAATTGTTCCGGTGAAGTCTATATTCAGTAAAGGTGTTGTCCGTAAGGATGAAATTGACGGAGATTTTTGGAGATGCTGGAAGACCGTGACATCAAGGCATATAGTCATTGATTGTGTGGAAAAAGACCCCAAGAGTGATGGCGGTTCAAAAGTCGATTTCAGTGCATTGTATGACAATAACAACCTTCTTCAGGAAATAGGAGACAAGTTACAGGATACAGGTGACATATTTGATGTTGTGACCAATCATTTCATCTATGTCACTTATCTGCATCTGCTTTATTATTTTGGTGTGCCGGTGAAATCCATAACGATGTCAAGTACGGATGAAGAGACTGGGGTGACTAAGTATTGGAAGGAATGGGAGACTATTCCTGAGAGTCAGAAACCTGAAGTGGTGTTCAGTGAATTCATCAATAACGTTTACAAGCCTCGTGTTCAGAGATATCGTGATGAGATGCAGAAATCCGCATCTGTTGATGCGATTAAAGCGACCAAGGGCAATCCGAAGAAACTGAAGAAAGTGGCACAGAAATGCGTCGACCTTACTAACGAATATTTCGAGGATATTGTCTATTTGTATCGTAACTGTCACAAGTATTTCAGGACCGTTAAGTTCGACCCTGAGTATCTTCGTACTTGGAAGGTCTTGGACAAGCTCGATTTCGAACTCGGTGTGTTGGAGGACGATAACTTCCTTCATATTATCCGTGAACGCGTCTATAAGGCATTTGTCTATGACATAGATGATAAAAATGAGGATGTCGAGTTCTTTGACCGTTACATCAATTATCATTACTATTACCGTAGGGATATTGAGAGAATGAATATGCCTGACAGTAAGGAACCTGAGACGTTCAAACCTTACTACGGAACGAATGTGAGAGACCTTGAAGAGTACCGTAATTATGGCACTTATTATGATAGACTTGTTTCTATGGGTCTTGAGACTGACACTTACAGGGAACTTGACGGTGAATGTGATGTCCACGAGGATGGTGAACATCGTCGAGGAATTGTCGAGGACGGATTCAAGTATTACACGGAAAACAGTATCATAGATGATGATGTCGCAAGCAATGCGGTTGTTCATAAGATAACTGCCGCACTTCCCGGAGAAACCATATCTGATTATTTTGAGCATGTCAGCCGTGAGTTATTCAATACCGAGAGATATTGGATATTCAGGTTCAAGTCTTTGTGTGATTATGTGACTGTCGAACATCCTCATGGAAACGACCAACGTTGGAAGATTGCGGAAGAGGTCTACAGGTTCGACCAACTTCTGAACTGCATGGTCGGTTTCTACAGAACACATGCTGCATCCAACATAGACGGCTCGAAGAAGAAACAGGATTATTTCAAGACCGAACTTTCCAAGTATTTCAAGGAAATTGCGCAATGGCCAGAGCCGACCACATATTATTATGAACCGACACATGAGACTTTTGAGGAACATTATACGTTCCTTAATGTCGATGAAATGGAAGGTCTGTATGAAAGGGAGAAGGGAGACGCTTATAAAGACCAAGGAACAAGACTTGGAGACTTGGCGCAGGTCAATGACTATATCGAAGGTGACAATGCCTATACAGGTTATGTCTCGGCATTTGAAACGGATGCGACTGTGGACGAAGATGAGGATTATGTCAATGATTTGGAGGATTCCCCTATTTTCGGAGCCAATATGATGAATCCTTCCAAATTGTCACAGGAGATGGATAGTATGGTCGGTGCTCTTGTCTCACAAGGTTTGGCGTTGGGTGTCTATAAAGGTCCTTCTGATTCAAGAAATTCTGTAGGTGACGGTAACGGTGAAGATGGAGTATCGGGTACAGGTTTCAACGGAATCGGTGGAGACGGAACGGATTCAGGACTCGGAGGTTCAGGTTCTTCGGACAACGGAAATGACGGTATGAACGAAAATGGTACAAATACCTCAGGCAGTACGGACGGAAGAGAAGGTAACGGTGACGGAAATGGTCGTGGAGGTGATGGAGGAGGGTTGGGTAATGACCCGAATTCTTTAGATGATGATGTCGATGACGGATACAATAAGAGTCCGCAGGAAAAAGATACGACCAAGGAGGAATGTTCGACCGATATTTCAAAGTACAAGTATTGGGTCAAGTATTTCAGTCTTGCGACTCTTGCGACAATGATGTTCTTGGGATGCGGCATTCCTCTTCCTTTCATGGCTTGTATCCCTCTGCCTTGTATATACATACCGATTATGGTTATCGCATTGAATAAGGTCGGTATGATTATAGTCATAGGTATCACTATCAGAGGTGCTTATGTCGGACCAATCATGTTGTTCGTTAACCTGAAGAGTGTGGAGAACTCGATGTTGATTCCGGTGACTATGAGTATGGCAATTCTGATGGAGATGATGCAACAGAAGGTCGATGCAATATCTCAGATGGCAATGCAGTCTGCCGCAGCCGAGACTGTCTCGGTCAAGGGACTTCTCGCTGCGCAAATGAAGATGGCAAAGGAATATGACATTAAGATGAAGGAATTGAAAGAAATGAATGTCGAAGGTAAACAATCTATCATTGACAATTTCCGACAAGATACTGGAGAGGACACCAGACAGACTGTAACGAGACTGAAGACTGAGGTTGTCGAATAATCCGCTGTTGCCGTTGATGAGACCAAGAAAGTCGTTTCTGATGCCAAGAAAGAGTCGGAGAATGTACTTGAGGTCGATATGGGTTCAAGTGACACTAAGAAGACTTCCGACACGAATCTGGTGTCGGCATCCATCAAATAAATATCGAAATCCTTTAACAGGTTGTAGATGAATTTCAATTTTGACCGACATATTAGACTTGACAGAACATTGAACGAAGGTGGCAACGCTATAAAGTCTTCCTCTCCGGTGAGTGGAGACAAGGCGTTGCCCATTGCGGAGAAAGTCATAGGGATACTGAAGGAAAGGTATCCTGATACGGAATTTGCTCCTATAGGTTCTGTTGGAAAGAAAAATGCCGAACAGATTTCAGGAGATATTGACATTGCGGTTGAGCTTGATTTTTCAGAGTCGGAAAATGTGAAGGAGGTACTCAAGGAAAAGTATCCCGACATGGAAATCAAGTCAATGAAGGGACTTCATATCCTTTCAGTCGGACTTCCTTACGAGAATCAGGTTGTTCAGGTCGACCTCATGTTTTTCCCTGATATTGAACTTGCCAAATTCTTTTATCATTCTCCTGATTTCACCAAGAATGAATCGGAATTCAAAGGTTCTGTGAGGAATATGTTGATGACAAGTATTCTCAAGAACATACCGGTACAAGACTGCCGGAACACTACGTTTGATAATGGTCATATTAAGGACCTTTACAAGTATTCCTTCAATCCTGAGAAAGGGCTTGTCGTATTGCATCAGAGCTTTGAGGGAAAGGACGGACAGGAACGTAAGACCAAGCAGACAATTAAAGATGATACGGTGGAAGTTTCCAAGAATGTGGAAGAAATTGTGAAATTCATGATGGGAGAGGATGCGGTCCTTTCGACTGTTTCTTCTTTCGAGAGTATGGTTGATTGGATGCGTACAGACAAGTTTCCTTATAGTGATTTCAATGAACACATTTTCGAGGACCTTATGGAATATGTCGATAAACAGACTCCTGAATTTATGGAAGATGTACGCAATTATATCAATTCCGGAAATAAGGGAATCTCCGAAAGAAAGGTTTTCCGAAAACTCGGTGATGTGTTGAAGGAATCGTTCATTAGAAAGACCGCAGATAAGGACAGTGCGAATTCTATTGTCGACAAGGCTGATGAATCAGTCAAAATAACTTTTGAAATGACCATCGGCAAGTGTATGGAATTGGTACGTCGTTTGTTGGATGAAGATTATTTGGAATCGGACGAAGAAGAAATCACGGACAATCAGACATTTTTATGTATTCCTTTGAACGATACTGGCGAGAGCTATACAAGTGAGATGAACCTTGACCTCCGTTCCAAGCATTTTTTCTTGATATATTCTTGTTATAATAAATCAATAGATGATAACGAATATTATTCTTTTGATTTTGATATTCATTGGGATGAAAAACCAAGCGACGGTTTTCTTTCCCAAAGAGAATATGATGAAATCGTCAACATGTATAGACATGTTCTTGAACGGACGCAAGAATTAGGAGGGGTGTATTTTGATAGTATGGATTTGTCTTCTGTTGCGGAATCCTTGGAAGAACTGGAAGTAACAGGGATGATTACAAAAGAATCTTACAAAAAATATTTGTGGGCAAAGGAACAGGTGTTTGAAGAGGAAGATGATGAGTATTTCAATGAGTCGTTCATCAGAAAGACATCTGACAAAAATGCCAAGGATTTGGAAAGTTCTGCGGATGAAATCACTTTCAATGTCGAAGAGGTGTTGAAGAAGATTGTCGAAATGTATAACAGTGAAAGTCATTATTCTGCCGAGACTTACAGTTACATTTGGTTGCCGATGCCTTATGAGGGCGACATAAATGAAGATGATACTTTTGTGAATGATGAGGGGTTGTATCCGACCGCTGTTCTTTTCTCTAAATATAATGACGGTGGGGAGTTTGATACTACGAGACTTCTCGTGAGATTTGCCGAAAACAATCCGAATGCGGAAGTCAGTGCAGAGAATGATGAATATTTCAGTGAACTTTCCTTGGAGAACCAGCGTAAGATATGCAGTCTTGTGGCAGACGTTTTCGGTGTACCGTTCTCGGAATTGGTGAAAAAATCAGAAGACTTCCATCTGCAAGAGAGTTTGCTGACTGAGTCTTTTACCGGCAGAATAGGTAACAGAAAAGGCAAAGATTTGCGTTCAGATGCAGATAAGGTGTTCGAGATGACTCCCGATTCCGCAATGGAAATCATTCGTCAGAAAGTGTTTAATCCTTTGGAATGGATTGAAGGAGATGAATCGGACGGTAAAGACTATCACATTTCAACCGACCATAACAGTTATCATGATAATGATGTCATCACATGTCATTTTGGTATCGAAGGGTTTGATTATGATTACGAAAATGAGTTTTCTATGGAAATCAGGTTCTGTAATTTCGGTTTGAGTTATCCTAATTTTAGTAAAGAGGTGAGGGGAAAATGGGGTATTTCTTTCCGTTTCGGTATTTCAAGTTGTTCTCAAGGAGATATTGATTTTGTATTGGGGGATAAATTATTCCGCAATCCTTCCGATTACAGGGACTATTATAAACTGAACTATCAGAGTATCGGCACTTTAATCGATATTCTGAAACTTATTGGTCTTAGACATCCTTATGACGAAACCGTCGGATATGAAGGTGGACCTTACCATACGCTTAGTTATGGAGATGAAAGTGTATATAGTATGTTCATTTATTGTGACACATTCAATCTTTCTGAATTGTATAAGTATATGGACGAAAGTTCAAAGGATTTTTATGATTTGACCAAGGAATCTTTTCAGGAAAATGATGAATTTTACGACGAAGAAGATTATTAGATACAAAAAGGATGTGAGGTGTCAAATCCCCACATCCTTTTTTGATTAACCATTTTGGTTGATTATGATTTCAAGAATCTTGTGGAATCGAAATCAAATCTTCTATGTTCGTTGGTATACTGAGTTTCTTCGGAAGGTGCGTTTTTCATTTGCTTCCTCATCTCTCGTTGTCTTCGGTTTTCTTCTTTCAATCGAATCTTTTCCAATTCCCTTTGTTCTTTGCGGTCTTCGCGTTCCCTTTGCTTGCGTCTTTTTTCTCTGAGTTTTTCTTCTTCACGTTTTATTCGATTCACTTCTCTTTGAAAATACCTTTTGTAAGCTTCTTGTTCCTTCTTTTCTTGTTCTGCGATTTTTGATTCATATTTTATCAGTCTTGGAATCTCGGTGTCTTCGAATGACTCTGAAAATTTACCGTCGTATGACAATATGAATAGAATCTCTACAGTTTTTTTAGGGTATTTTGTCGAATTGTTTCGACTGGAACCCCAAGAATGATAATAGAAAATATCGCGGCTAAGATTGAATACAATTTCGTTGGAATCCTTGTAGATTACTTTTGCCCTCGGTTTACACGTTTCTCCTGTCGGATTGATAATGTTGAGCATCAGTTCCTTCAATGATTTCTCATCACCAATTTTTATTTCATTGAGCTTGTTTTTGATATCGAGGTTCGAGATGTTGTTCGGCAGTTGCTCTGTCGGAACTTCTTTATAACCGTCAAATTTCACCTCATAGATAGGCTCAGGACATTTTTCCTCGTTCTCGATATTCATCCTTTGTCGGTACTGATATCTTCTCCAATACTCACGGATTTCATCTTCATTGGTATTGATTTGTTTGAATTCTCTTTTCAGTATCTTGAACGCATAGTTGTGGCTGCCGAACTGATTGGAATCGTAAGTTCCTTGTTCGTAATAACCTTCCTCGAATGTATTGGAACTATAGTCTCCCAAAAGTTTGATTTCGGCGTTTCTGAAAATATTCAGGTATTTTTTGGCAGTATTGAATGACCGATACTTCTTTTCGTCACAATAAACTGTACATTCGTATATATATCCGAAAGCGTCTTTGTGTATATCCGGCATTTTCTTGGAAGGTTTGAAAAATATTTCACATTCTTTTGAAATACCTCCAAAAGCGTCTTTTTCGATGGATTCCAATGAAGAAGGAAATAATATTTTCTTTGCCATGCGACCATTGAAACTCTTCGAAGGGATAACTTTTATTCCTTCGTTGAATTTGATGTTGTCAATGATGGCTTCCTTCATTGGGGTGGAACAGTCTCTCGAATTATACATCTTTTTAAAAAATGAATCCGATTCAGAAAAATCGTCAAAATACTTCGGATTACCTTCTTCGTCCGCATCCACTACAAAATTTTTTATATGGATTTTATCGAGACCGCAATAATACTTCCATGTTGCAGGAATTTCGTCAAACTCGAAATCTTTCAGTTTATAATTGGAGCTAAAAGGTTTCAACACATATTCCAAGGTGGAAGGAAGGTTTGTTTCTTCAAGATTTTGGCAACTGTAGAATGTTTGGTTCAACGCTTTGATTCCTTCAGGGACATTGACTTTCTTTAGGTTTTTTGAGAAACAGAAAGTGCTGTCAAGTGAGAGGAATTTTGGATTTTCCGGAAGGATTATTTCCTCGAAACCGACAGAATCGAAACTATGGTTTCCAATATTGCTTATATTATGGCAGTTGCTGAGGTCGAGTATTCTTGTATTGCTTTCTTCAGAACCCCATCTACTGAGGTGCATGAAACATTTATCTCCGAAAGATTCGATACTTTCAGGGATGTTCATCTCGATAATTTGACTACATTCACGGAAACATTCGATTCCTATCTTTTTCAGGTTCTTTCCGAAATGTATTTTTTTCAACGGTACTCCATAGAAGGCTCTGTTGCCGATTTCTTCAACAGAATCAGGTATGTCGATTTCCGTAATTTTGGCACCTTGGAACATATAGTCTCCAATAACTTTTACACCTTCTTTTATTTTGAAATCAGAAATGTCTTTACAAGAACCAAGAATGTCAATCATATTGGTACCGTCCGATGAATATAGTATATTGTCGACGTTTATGATATGTTCATTACCTTCTGCAATTTTGACGTTTGTCTCTACGGCAGAATTTTTGAAGACACTTCCACCGATTTTACGGACAGACGAAGGAATTGTAATGGATTTCAGGTTTGGAGTCTCTGAGAAAGCAATTGCCCCAATTTCTTCCATACCTTCGTTCAGTTTGATGAAACTGATTCCAGATTTACTGAAGGCTTTATCTTCAATATATTTGACCGTGGACGGCAAGGTTATTGATTCGAGGTTTTCTGTTGATGCGAAAGCGTATTGGCCAATTTTTTCAAGACCTTCATTCAAGGTTATTTTCTTGATATGATGATGGAAAAAACTGAAATCCTCGATTTCCTTGACTGATTCAGGTAACGTGATTTCTGATAATGTGTAATTTATGTTTTCAAACGTGGAATGATTGATTTTCTTGATTCCGGTGAAATAACGGAATTCATTAAATGGTTCGGATATTCCGCTGAATGAGCTGAGTTTGTCTCTTAATTCTCTCGGAACTTTATTCCAATTTTCATTGGTCATGAATTCCTCGACACCCTTAATATCCTTGATAAGTAACTCTCCTCTTCTTTTGCTTTCTTCCGAACCCCATATATGGATACACATTTCCTTTATCAGTTGACTTTGGAAAGGAATGGTCATGATTGCGTCGTCCGCTTGGGAAGACAAATCCTTTTGTTTCTTTCTTGCGGTCTTTCCGATGAATGATTCATTCAGTAACGGACTTTCGACGTTCAGTGTTTTCAGTACATCGGTGTATAAATTGAAAATATATTCTTCAAAAGCAGGAATGAGTCTTTCGTTTAAATGTTGATATCTATAAGGTTCTGTCAGTCCTTTCTCAAGAACATCGTTGTATGCGGTCTTGCAGAATCTTTCGATGAATAATTTGACCACATTGAAATTCTTCGCAGAGATTTTCATGCAGTTTTCCTTGGACTTATAGATTATTCTCCTGAGATTGCTTGTTTTCCCACGTTGTCTGACAAGTGTGTTTGTTTGGTCATTGATGTAGAATATACGTCCTTGGGGGAACATGTTGTGACCAATAAAGAAATAGAAATTAAATGTATCGTCGTTATGGAACACAATATAGAACGTACAACCATAATCAATTAGATTGTTGAATGCGTTTGTGTCCATCTTGACTCTTTTGTCTGTCGAGAATTTGATGAACAGTTTTTCTGCGTCAAGATTCTCTGAGACATCATACTTGCCAAGAGGACCGAATATCATCGTCTTTCCGTCTTTAATTGAAGGCACGCCGAGATTGTCCTTGATGATACTCAAGGATTTTTGGAATGCGACATCATACGGTATGATGATGTCGGTCGGAGTGATGTCCGAACTTTTTTTCTTGGAAACCTTGGAGGTGAAGGATTCCTTCAAGCGCACCGGAACGTAGAACTTATCGTCAAGGTTTTTCCTCATTCCTCTCGCCAAGTTTTTTTGTGTGTTGACGCTCATTTCAGACCATTCCACAGGAGAGCCTCCGTCGTAGAAATATACTTCAATGCTTTCGTTTTCGTCTTTATCCGAAATATAATCAATTCTCCTTATTCTGAAATTAGGCAGTCCCTTGACCTTGAAATTTTCTTCATGAAAGAAGGTGAATCTGCTATAATGCTTACCCTCACAATAGAATCTTGATGGGACAAATTCTCCGAACATCTTTTTAATGTCGGAGAACAGTTTTTGACTGACGGTGTCCTTTATGTCCTTCGATGAATCGAAATCAAAAGAGTTTTTCTTGGAAGTTTTTTTGACAAAGGATTCCACGACTTTGATTGAAGGTTTCTTTGGCTTGGTCTGAAGAGTGGAGTCCATGCCACCTTCCGATGGTTCCTTTTTCTTGAGGAACCAATCAAGTAATTTCCGCTTGAGTGCCGAGAATTTGAAATCGTAAGGGATGAGAATCTGCATGTGATTCTTGCTGCCGTTCGTTTCGTAGAAACCGAACAGGTACTTATCATCACCAATCATGTCCCAAGACAGACCGATGTATTTTGCCGCAGTTCCACATATTTGGTTGATTACGTCCTTCATCAGCTTTATCTGCTCCGATTTCTTGACTGATGCGTAATTCTTGTTGATGTCTGCGATAGTGGAATCTATTTTCGAATTGTAATGGTAATTCTTCTCGAAGTTCCAATATTCGTCATATTTCTTGAGTCGGTCAATCTTGTCTTCTTTGGTTTCTCCCTTGCCTTCGAAGAGATTGCCACCGTTTTTGTTTCTGTCGAAATCCATTACTTTGAGGATGTTTTGGAATTTTTGTATTTATCAAAAAAGAGGAATATCGACCAAAAGTCTAACATTCCTCTTGTAAATCAAAATTCCGGAAAGTTTTGGATGTCTGAAATGAAAATGTTGAATTCATCTGTTTTTAGTACTTCATAGAAATCGGCATCCATATTGTATTTTTTGATGACCAATTCTATGATTTCGTCCTTGAGACGACCGTTTTCTTCAGTCAAGTCAGACTCCGAAATATCTTTGTCGGTCCTGAATATGAAATCGCCGAAAGAATCTGTCCAAATGATAAGGATTTTCATAAGAAAAATTAAAATTACTTCATATAATTTTTATGTCTAAATATAGAAATTTCTTAAAAATCTGATGTTAGAAAATCAGGATAAAAAGCTTGGATTAGGTATCATTGCATTCGAGGGAACGGAACTTATCGCTCAAATTGTCACGGAGATAAAAGACCTCGTTGATTATATAGTAGTCGGATTTCAAAAACAATCTTATTCAGGTCAACCTTGTGACCCTAATGATGAGAAAGAACTGCAAGTCCTTTTGGAGGAAGGTCTTATTGACAAGATTCTGTATATAGAGACCGACAAATACGATTTTCCACGTGTACAGGAAACACAGAAACGTAATGCGTTGGTCGACGATATGGCATCCAACGGATGTACGCATGAACTCATCATAGATTCAGACGAATTTTATTCACACAATTCGTTCAAGAGAGCCAAGGAAAAGATATACAACGAGGATATTGAGATGTCCTATTGCAGGTACGTCAATTATTTCAGGGATTACCAACATTATCTTGTATATCCGTTTGAGAATGGTCAGTATGTACCGTTCATTGCGAAAATCAAGTACAAGTTCGCTTGGAAGTGTAAGGATTTCCCATTGCCTTCAGACCCAACGAGAAGATTCGTTATACCGAAAAGACCTGTCATCAATAAAAAGACGCATCAGCCTGAGTTTGTGATTACTACTTTTCCTGACGGTACTTCGAAAAAGCAACTGAAAATGGAATACACCGCACAGTATCATCTCTTTGAATGGAAGGAACTCAAGATGCACCATCTTTCTTGGATTCGTGCGAATATCCGCAAGAAAATGAACGCATGGTCATCAAAATCTTATTTCGATAATTATCTTGAGATTATAGACAAGTCTGCGGAAAGATACAACAATTTCACGGAAGAGAATAAGAATGACGGAGCCTTTTTGTTATTCAACACCCCTGACAATAAGGTGGATATCGAGACTTTCAGTAAGCAGTTCATTTTTCCTAAGATAGATTACAGGACAAGGACGCATAATGAACTTCATAATTACAAGATTGGTTTCTTGAAATTAGAGGATGTTTCTTTTGATGGATTCATCCGTGTCCTTGATTCGATAGTTAGAACAGAAATATTCAACGGTCATAACATAGATGAGATTTCTTCAAGAACTGTCTGTGAATATGATTATGTTGTCTTATGCTGCAAGGAAATTGGGAATGAAGAAAAAGAAAGAATCAAGGATTTTGTCTCAAGAGAGATTGATGATTCAATCATTTACTTTGATGACGACAAGGTTGTTCTGAGTTTTGCTTCGGTCGAAAAGATTCGTAAGTATGCAATGATGGAATGGAATATCGACCATGACTGGATGTCAGGATGGAAGGAAACGATGATGAAATATTTCAGAGACAATGGATTGACGAAGGAACTGTATCTGAAAAGATTGGATATTTAGGCATTTGCTTGATTCATGCGAGGATTTCTGTATAGAGGATGATAAATACCAAATAAATACCACATGAAAATAGAAAATCTCAATACAGAACAATTATACAGGTTCTTGGAGGAAAGCTTCAAACTTCGTTAATAGAACCAAGAACACAAGTACTTCGAAGTTGAAGGAGAGAATGACAGAATCTGTGAGAAACATGGATATGAATCCCGAGATAATGGTATGTCGTTAAGCGGTAAAAATGGTCCGGAAAAGTTACATTTTTTGTCATACCGTCTTTTGACGATTCCGGATTCTCCGAAGGTATTCTGAAATGCCATACCTGTATTGCGAGTAATGAAAAAATTGATATTGGTTTTCAATGGAATGTTGCCGGAAGAGGTATCTATAAATATCCTGGCAACCGAATACTCGACAGTTCAAAGGACAAGGATGAAATACATTTTTATACGGTGTATGGATACGATGACACTATATTGCTGGATAAACGTACATCCAAGTCTCACGGAAGGATGAAGGAAACTTATAATGTGCAGATATTTTCGTTGAATTATTCTTACAAGAAAGATTGTTTGATAATAGGTTGGATGACTGGTTGCCAAGCGTACAAAAACATTGGTTATGACACTTCTTCGAAGAATATTGACTTCGACAAATGTCCGAAATCCCTTCAGAAAAAAATATTCAATTCTATTCAGAAAAAATATAATTAGATTTTGATAAATGGTTAAATGGAATTCTTCACAGTTACTGGATTTTTTGAGTTCTAATTTGATTGTTGAATCAAAGATGGAAGACGAACAAAAATCCAAATTCTATTACAAATCTGCAAAATATTGCTTTGATAAATTTAAAAGCAATTCTTTTAAGAGAACTGAATTCTCGGTTAAAGAACTTGAAAAGATTGGAATCAAAAATATTAAATATCCTCTTTATGTAATAATGGATGGTCCTAATGGTGAATATTCGGAAATATTCCGTAATACCTATACAAGTACTTTAGGGTTTATTGATTTTGATTGCAAAATTAATAGTTTTCGCATTGTTATTTTAAAAAGAGAAAATCGTAAAACTTACGAGGATTTTTTTAGTATTTTTCTTCATGAGTTTACTCATTTTTTACAATACAAATCTGTTCAAAATCCTGAACCTCTTTTTATTCCTTGGAGTATTGAAAGTCTTAGAGACTGTTTTTTCTACAAACGCGAAGGTGAACATAGAGTTTTCGAAGATAACAAAAAAATTAGGGAAGATATAAGATATTTTTTCTATTATTTTGACAACTTTGAGATTTATGCAAGAAACAATGAATTAAAAAACGGAAAGAAAAAAATAGAATACCTTTCAGGTGTTAAAACGATAAATTCTATTTATGAAAAATTGAGTAACTTATTGACTAGGGAAAAAGATAGAGGAATTTATGGATTTAACGATTTCCAAGATTCTAAAATGGATTCTGAGAAAGGTCTTCAAATTTATTCAATTGTTTTTTTGTTTTTTATGTCATCATTGTACGCTCCCAAAAAAATATGGAATGAAAATGACGATGCAAAATATGACTTTAATGCAAGGTTCAACCATTATTCTTTTATAGATAAAAGAATCACCGAGACAAAAGATTTTAAGAAATTTAAGAAGAATTTTTTTGAATTTTATTCAAAAAAAGATTTGTTTCAGGCGATAGAATGTATCAAGAAATTTATTGACACGAGTGAAAAATTTGTATTTCTTACAAATAACATCATTGAAAATTTTAAAAATTTTTATGAAAAACAGTTTCAAAAAATTTATAAAATTT
>NFZD01005649.1_pt1 | contig 53158 bp, 57 predicted proteins | sample 1095381 | NCBI WGS metagenome assembly NFZD01 (sample SAMN03609891, study PRJNA323583) | gut metagenome | isolation source: feces | host: Rattus norvegicus | place: Denmark: Riget | collected 2013 | reverse complement strand
GATTCTCCTGAAAATTTGACTTGGTCAGAAAAACGTGAATTGATTAATCAATCGGTTGAAGAGATTGAAGATGCTGAATCTGATTTCAACGGTGAAATGTATTGTAGGAGACTTAATTCACCTGATTTTCCTGCGGCGTATTATTGCTTGAATTATAATAAAGGTAATCGTAATTGGTATTTACCGTCTTCCGGTGAATTATGGTTGATTTATAACCATCTTGAAGAAATTCAGAACGCATTATCGATTGTCGGAGGACAAAAGTTCGTTACTACCTGGGACGAAGGTGTTCCTGTGTACTGGAGCTCGACTGAGTACAGTGCCACGGGCGCGTGGGCATTGCCCCTCACTAGAGACACCCTCTACTGGCACGGTAAGGTTAGCTATAGCCGCAAGGTTCGCCCAGTTTCTAATTTCAATCTATCTGAACTGAAAGAATCTTTTACGAAAAAAATCAGCAAGAAAAACAGTACAGAGGTTATTGAAAAGTCTGACAGGATGTTCTTGGAAGAAAGTATTGCCCAAATGGTATATTCTTTTGGAAAGTCTGATGCGGTTCCGGATATTGATAAAAAATATATATTAGGATATAAGTTGCCTTTTGGATGTTTACCTGAATTTTTTGAAGGAAACAGTAACAAAGTTCTTGATAATGGGGATGTGGTTAAAAGAACGGAAACTCGTTCACTGATGGGTTATACACAGACGTATGAAATTATCGCAAGTCACATCTATTTCAATTCTCCAAGAAAGAAGGTTTATGTCGGAATGTACCGACCTTCTCCTTTGAATCAATCCGAGAGTTCTCCGAAAATTTACAATCTTTATGGTGCGGCTTCTTCAGGGATACTTGAATTGAGTGAATTTAGTATTGATGAACTTCGTCAGATTTTACAAAATCTTCAGGAAAGAACGAAAATGAAGAAACCTCTCAGGAAGAAAATCGTTCTGAAAAGTGAAGAAAATTATTGATTGTTTATTATAGATATAAAGAAAGAGGGAAGAGTCAAACTCTTCCCTCTCTGTGTTTAATCGTGTATCAATCCTTCTTTACGAAGTTTGTGTACAGTTGCCAATGTTTCATATAATTCTTCGACACTCATCTTGTCATCAAAGTTGAAACTTTCGTTTTTCTTGCCTTTAATCCAATTCCAGAACTTTTGATACCATTTGAGAGACTTTTTGCCGTTCCCCTGTTTGTTCTGTTGGTTTGTATTGTTGTTGGATTTAGGTTGTTGTTGATTGGATTGCGACTGAGTGTCGGAACCGTTAGATGATTGTTGTTGGTTCGTTTGGGTATTATTGTTTGTGACGTTATTTCCTCCATTGTTCTGTGGTTGTGTAGTCTGATTTTGATTCGATTGAGAATTTCCTTGATTTTGTCCAGATTGTTGTTGAGATTGGTTCGGAGAAGGCAGATTCTTCTGTTGTGTATTTTCTTGACTGTTTTGTTGAGAGGTCTGTTGTGTATTTTCCTGTCCGTTCTCTTGACCGTTCTGTGGTTGTTGTGATTCTGTCGAACCTCCGGCATATTCCGCTTTATAGAATTCATAAGCGTCCTTGTCTCCGTTGAAGATGTCACAGAATTCTTGAGGAGTGAAATTTCCAAGAGCAGGAATACTTGTATTCTGTGCTTTGTCACCGACCATCAATTTTCCGTCTTCTTCTTTCAAAATCTGATAATTGAGCGCAGCGAATTTGATGATTTCATAAGTTTTCATCACACTGTCTTTCATTTGTTTGCGAAGATATTCCGTAAATTCCTTTTGATTTGATTTATCGGTCTTGAAAGTATAGAACTTGAACAATCCTTTTTTGAACAAAGGTCTGTCGACACCATTTTCATTGTTCTCTGCGATTTTTGGGTTTACACAGACCACATTAAATGGAGAACTGAATGCCATAGCCATTTGATTGTCTACGGCAGGAGAATAAAAGACGGTACAGTTCACATCTCCTTGTTGATATGCTTGAAGTTCCTTTTGTTCTCTTTTTATGATTTCTCCTTGTTGTTTGAGAACAACTTCCCTGTTACCAACAGGAACCGGAAGATTATTACCTGTTGTTGTCGGTAAACCTCCTCCGTTATTGTTCACCACTGCCGGTAAAGTGTTTCCTTTGTTTGTGGTTGCAGGAAGAGTATTGCTTTTATTCACAACTGCCGGTAAGGTATTACCTTTGTTAACGACCGATGGTAAAGTATTCCCTTTATTGACAACTGCCGGTAAAGTGTTACCTTTGTTAACGACCGCTGGTAGAGTGTTTCCTTTATTGATAACCGCAGGAAGATTATCTGTCTCGAACAATCTTTCCCATTCAAGTTGTTTCAGTGATTCTTCGATTTCCTCGTATTGTGCGTCAATGATTTCTTTTTCTTTATCAACCATCTTCTTAGCGGCTTGGTTGTTCAACAAAGGCTTGAATTCCGATAAAGGAACATCTTGTTTGATGTTATTGATTTGATAGTCTTTGTTGGTAAGTTCATTGTGCAGAATTAGTCCTTTTTTGAAAATCGGCATATACAATAGACCGAAATCCCATTTAGGATTGAAAGACGTTATTATCTCTTTTACGGTTTTTGTGAATTTCATAGGAGCGTTAAGGACACCTATGACTGTATGACCTTTAGAGACCGTACTGTCTCCGAGGACGTCTTTGAGTACTTTGTTTATTGCTTCAACATTTTCGGCACTTGATTTGACATCAGGAAGAGAAATTACGTCAATCGCTCCACGGTTTCCGGAAGAATTTTCCCAAGCGGCTTGGTTTATGAGGTTGTAGAATTTGGCTTTGTTGACATTGATACCCTCTTCCTTGAATTTGTCAAAAAGGACATTGACAAAAGTCTTGGTGTCTCCGAATGTTCGTTTGACGATAGAAGTGTCAAAACCGATTTGCATGGTCTTGCAGTCTTGAAGCTTGCCGAACACATGGTCATAGACATCCGGACCTTTTATGTCAAGTTTGTTGAAGTCTGTCATGAAATTGGTCATCGACTTGGCATCACTGCCGTCAAGACCGATGTCTGAAGTGACTTTTTTGATGTAATCAAATACATCCCCCCCTGCATTATGAATGGCTCGGAACGAATCCGCTCTATCCATCACGGCACCTGCGACTGCATCTTTTCCTAATATTGCATTCTTTGCAACATCAGGGTCATTGATTTCTTTGATGACTGTTCTTGATTCAGTTGTTCCGCTTTTGAAGAACTGAGCAATCTTGTCGGTGTATTTGTCAAGACCAAGGTCTTTGATTCGGTCCGCCATCCATCCGTTGACCGCATCTTTAACTCCCGGTATCGCAAACAGTATCGGAGTTCCGACTACGAGTATGATTTGGAAGACAGTCCAGAAGTTCCATAGACTCTGTTCTGATGTTTTTGTCTTTGAACGATGGTGCAGAACTTTTATCACACCTCTTGATACCCATACGACCTTGCAGGCAACAGTAATACATACTCCGACTGTTCCAAGCGGAGATACCAACATTGGTATTACAGTACAAAGAAGAAGAGAGCCGACGATAGACACACCGATGGTCTTCCACAGTGATACTTTGCCTCCACCGACTTTCGAACGGTCTCCAAGAATAAGTTTACCGACCTTGGAATTAAGCATCTTTGAATTCTTGAGCCAGTTGTCAAGCTTGTCGGAGAATCCTTCGTTGACAGAGCCGAGCTCTTTTGCGGCATTCTTGATTTCAGGAGATTTCAGGTTATTGGAACAATATTCCTGAACCGCTCCTATGAATCCAAGCTGTTTGGAATCGATGCCTTTGAGAATACCTCCTTGGTCTTTAGGCTTGAAATTGTCGAAACCGTCAAAACCAAAAACACTGTCGATGAATTCCGATACTTTTTGACCGAGCTTGTTTAACATCTCGATTATCTTGTTGATGAATTCCGAAACGGTTCCGATAACCATTTTCGACAATGCCTCAAAGAACTGTTTGATTTTCTTGACTTTTGCTCCGATATTGAAATCAATGCCTTCGTTCATACGGTTCTCGTATGATTGCAGCATCTTATATTCGACAATCTTGAAAAAGTCTTTGACGCACTGTTGTTCTGACAATGTCAGACGGATGTCGTTCTTTGCGTTGAATCTCGATTCATTGAGTCTTCCACGGGCGTGGACTCTTTGGTAGTTATAGAGGTTAATTTTCGCAAAAAGAGAATCGAAGTTGTGTTCGTTTTCGGTTATGAGGTAACTTTCTCTTAAAGGATTCATTTTTAAGAATGTGGTTGTATTTTGTTGTTTATTTATTGAACAATAGTGACTGATAAATAATACGAATTGATAAACACCTTCGTACATGAAAGAAAAAAATAAAAGAATACATTCAGGTGCGGTCAAAGTCAGCCGTATATCTGATTATTTGAAACTTAATGAATCGATAACTAAGAAAATATCTTCAAAGACTTCTTCCGATATTAAAGTTGATGCCGACGACATGGTTGTAAAAATATACAGGGATATGCGAAGTTTTGCATCGGATTTCATCAAAGCTTATAATCAAGAAGACTGTGAGGATTTGTGGTCCGCACGAAATTATCTGTCCAATTACGAGGAAGACCGTGTGTTCTGTTTCTCTAACCCAACCAATGACCGAATCTATTTCTGTGTGGAATTGGATTATTCCTCGAATATGATTAACGTCTTTTATGTTTATATTGATAAAGATGGTAAGCAGTACGAGATGTGGCATCACAGTGATTATGATAATTGGTACGAGGATTTGGATTTGGACATGACTTACAATATTGGCGTAAGTCCGACTCTTGAAGTATCTTCGAATGATGGACAGACGGGACGATGGGTATTCAATAATGGTTATAATACCTATAATGAACAAACATTGGTGAACCTGATACAATTCATAAAGACGTTCGTTGCGTTTGAATTCGTCGGTAACGGTGAAGTTTCTCCGAGTCCTTTCCGTAAATTCAAGAGAAAATACGATTATTCCTCAAAGGATTTCACGGAAGACATCGAAGGAGGTTTTGACGGAGAAGTATTGAATGACCAAGAATGGTTGTATGATGTCGCCGACAAGATGCGTACCTATTTTGATTCGTTAGGGGTTGGAAAATCTTTTGTGGTATTGCATAAAAAGATTATGGAGGTTTTCAAGGACAGAACCCTTAAAGGAAATTTCTTTGAATTGGAAAAATGAGGAATTTGTATAACGGTCGCAATTTGATTGTGACCGTTTTTTAATAAAATCGTTTTGAGGAATATATAAATTACATAAGAGTTTGTTGGATTTAATTATGAAGAAAATTTTGGTTTTGGTGATGTCTTGTCGTCTTCCTTATTATCGTGACAGGGAACGAGAAATTGCCGATACTTTTGCGAATCCGATTTTAAAGGGCGAGTTTCCTGAAATGGACTTGTGGTTCTTCAATTCAGGAACCAAGAACTGCCATGATACAAGCACTCATCGTATATTCGTTGAAGTCGATGACCGTCGAGACCGTACTTTTCAAAAAGTCTGCAAGACATTGAAATACGTGAACGATAATCCGGAAGTATTCGGCAAGTATGATTATGTGGTGAGATTGAATATCTCAACGGTTCTGAATCCAAAAAGACTTCGGATGTTTGTTGACCATCTTGAAGATGACAGTCATATTTGGACTTGTACTTCATACAATCAGAACTGGGTTGCGGATAGTATTCCTTTTTTCGGTGGAGAATGTTATATATTGTCAAGGAAGAACGTTGATTTGATTCTCCGGTTTTACGATGCCAATAAGAATGAATTTGACAGATATGAACAACTGAAAGGAGATAGTTCCTTTGCTTGTGATGATGGATGGATGACTATAGGGTTTTCCAAGATTTTCCGAGACAGTTATCAGGAAATGTTACGGACATTTGGTATAGTCTATGAACCCACACAGAAATTGAATCATACGGATATGTATCCGACGCATATTGCAATCTGTCATAAGACCTCCTATACTAACGAGGGACGTAATATAGATGCGAAGGAACTTGACAAAACACATATTTTTGACGAGGATGACCGTATTAAGCGTCGATTGATTTGGGATGCCATTGTACAGGATGAATCTATGGAAGATTCTGATGAATGGTGGGATTATTTTAAGACCAATATCCTCGACAAGGAGTGTCGTTCAACACTCGACAGGAATGTTGAAAACGGTTATTGTACGAAGGATGAACTGTTCGATAAATGGAAATCAATCAAGAAAAAACAATGATAGACTGGAAAAAACATTTCGACCATATATATTGTATTCATTTTGTGGAATACAAGGAACGTCGGCCTGAACTTATGGAGGAGCTCAATAGAGTCGGAATCCTTGATTCGGGTATATTTTCTTTCAAGTACACTTTTAGGACTCCTTTGGACAACGTTCTTCTCAATTCTTATAATTTTCCAAGAACCAATGGTATAGAGAGTTTTGACGTTCCTAAACTGAATCTTGCGATGGGTCATTATTCTTGTATAAAAGAGGCACTTGGATTGGAATACAAGAGAATTCTTATATTGGAGGATGATATTGCGTTTCTCAAGGACCTTGGAGAGATTGAACGTATCTTGGAGTCTTCTCCTCATTATGACATTGAACTCTATGACAAGTGCGGCACTGAAGAGAATTGGCAATTTTTCTTGAAAAACCGTCCTATCAATAATGATTATTGTGGTTATTCATTGTTATGGTGTGCTTCCTGTTACTCCCTTAATAAAAGAGGTATGGAACATATAGTCAAATGTCAGGAAACGAAATTCAATGTTGCGGATTTTTATACCAATGAATTTGCTCCATATAATGATTTCAACGGTAACAGACAACTGATATATGATGGTGTTCGTAGAGCTGTGTCGATAAAAAACATTGCCTGTCAGAAACCTTCCAAGGGCGATACCGTGACAGAACACGGAGATTCTAAATGGGTTTATAAACAAAAAGGTTTATCCTTTTGCGGATTGGAACCGGATTTATACAATTTGTAGTCTAATATTAAAATGTTATAATATTTTTTGATATGATTAATAAAAAACATAATCTGAGTAAGAAAAGAACTTGGATTACATCGGATACGCATTTCTTTCATAATAGAATCATTCAGTACGAGGACCGTCCCTTTGCGAATGCAATGGAGATGAATGAACAGATGATTGAGAGATGGAATTCGGTTGTGCGTAAACACGATTTGGTGTATCATCTTGGAGATGTGATGCTGAATGTCGATGCCGATAAAATGAAAGGACTGTTAAACAGACTCAATGGAGACATTATTCTTATAAGTGGTAATCACGATAAAAAGAATTTTGAGTTCTTCAAGAGCACAGGAAGGTTCCTTGAAATCATACAGCACAAGCATCAGATGATTGTTGACAATTATGTCATTTTGTCGCATCAGCCGATTTTCCTTGAGAAACGGAGTCCGTTCATCAATCTGTACGGACATGTACATGCGAATCCGAATTATAATACGGTGTCCGCAAGAGGTGCCTGTGTATGTGTGGAGAGATGGGATTATACTCCTGTTGATTATGAATATTTGGTAAACGAGGTCGCTTCACTGACCGAATGGTAAACAAGAAAATGGAAGAAAGAAAATTTGAACCAACGGATTTTGAGTCGAAACTCAGAAAATCCATCGTAAAGGAGTTTGAGAAAGTCTGTCCTTATATCAGAGTCAAGGAAGAGGATTTTCAGAGAGCGAAAGACGAAATAGGTCTTGATGATGAAACAATCATCCGTCAGTTCCTTGCGAACTGTATCGACCAACTCCATAAGGAGATTTTTGGACAGAAAACAAAATAAAAAAATTCGATAAATGGAGAAACAATTTGAAGTGCAAGATAATCAAGATGCAGGAAGAAAGCTTGCATTCCTTTTGCGTCACGATTCCAATTATGATTTCCCTAAAGACGGTTGGAGAACCGTTGAGAATCTTGTGACCGAGTGCGGTTATACTGAGGAGGAAATTGAAGAAATCGTTGCAACCGATAACAAGGGTAGGTACGAGTACAATGAAGACCATACGGCAGTCCGTGCGAGACAAGGACATTCTGTAATGGTTGATGTAGGTCTTAAAGAGATGGAGCCTCCGATGTTCCTTTATCACGGAACTTCTGACCGTTTCTATGATTCTATCATGGAGAAAGGGTTGCTCAAACAGAGCAGACTTTATGTCCATCTTTCATCTAATCCTTCTATGGCAAAATCTGTCGGAAAGAGACACGGAGGAAAAACCATCGTGTTCCGTGTATTGGCACATGATATGTATGAGGACGGTTTCAAGTTTTATCTGAGCGCTAACAACGTATGGTGTACGGATGAAGTGCCGTCTTTCCCTTGCCAGTATTTGCAGTTAGTCGAAGAGTAATCCAAAAAGGATGTGGTATGAATTTAAGGGATACTATTTTACAGGAAGCTACGAATGTTATAGATTCGATTAGCGAATACAGTCGTCTTAGAGCGGACGAACGTCTGACAAAATCAACAAAACATTCCGGTAATGTGTTGGTTATTTGCGGAGGCAGAAACGGCAATGGCGAATGGGAGGATTATTTCCGAGACCTCGGTAGATTCGTAGAGGAATATCGTCGCAATATAAGAGACATTTGGTTAATTGAACTTGAGAATGATGTTCTGGATGATGTTTTTTATGCGACTTTTGGAGTCGGAGAATCTAAAAAATCTTAAAAACAAAAAATCCGAGACAATTTCTTTGGTTGTTTCGGATTTTTTGTTTACCTTTGCATCAAATTAAATGTATTTTTAGTTATGAGCGGATTGAATACAACGTTTAGAGAAATAGGATGGGCAATCGGCAGACTTGAATTTTGGAATTGGTTCTTGTCGGTCGATTGTGTGGTTAAATTGGCCAATCGTAAATATATTTTCGGAAACTTTTTCTGGAGAAACGGAGATGTTTAACGTTTTTAAATTCAAGTGAATGATGAAAAAGAAATATTTTATTTGTGTCGATTTCATGAAAATCGATGAAAAAGGTTTTTCTTCGGAAGCCAAGTATGTGACGTTTTTCGGATTATGTCGAATTCTTTTAGGTTTCCTCTTCACCTCCAAATATAAGGAAATCTCCGTCAGAAAGGAACGACCATGAAAAATATCAATCCTGAAATAGAAGGTGTGTATCTCTGTAAGGTCAGAGGTTAAGAAGTACTGTAACCATGAAGTCCTCCGATACTCCAAAGAATGATGGTTGGTGGCAGTACTATAAGGATTATTCGCGCAAAGACTCTGATATTGAAGGTTGGGTCGGTCTTGATTCTAAAGTTACAGTTGAGTCATTCCAACTGATTGAAAAGGACGCTAAATAGTCGAAAAAAGAGTTTATTTATGGTTATCGTACCGTTGCTTGTTTTCTATTACTTCTTTTCGACATCAGTCATACTCAGTATAATGTATTTTGAGACGGTCGAAGATGAAAGTCTCTCCGAGAAGAAAGAGATATTCCGTTCATCAGGTTGGAGGTATTGTTTGCGACAAATCGGTTTCAATGTTTTAAAGGCGTTATTGTTCAGTATGTTCCTTTTCCCTGTTTTCCTTGGTAAAACCATGTGGAAGTACAACAGGATGTTTGGAGGTCGTTCGAAGAAGTTTTGGATTTAAGGTTTTGTCTTTGACTCCATAAAGATAAATACTTAAATTTTGAAAAAATATTTCATTTAGATACATTATCATGAAAAATGAAGAAATTGTTTTCGTACTGAATACAGCAGAACTCAGAGAAGGCGGTTTCGAAGGTTCTTTCAACGAATTGGCAGATGAACTTGAGGAAAGAGGTGCTACTGTTTCAGGAAACTATGACGATGAAGGCAATCCTGTGATGGCAATTTATGGCATCGACGTAGAGGAACTCAATTCACTCCTGTCCAGTTATGGTGTGGATAATCCTGAAGACTATACTGCTGAAGAGGAAGATTCCGAAGAATTTGATTTCGATACTGAAGATGACAACGATGACGATGACGATGACGATGAAGACCGTTCACCTGAAATCGACAATGATTCCGAATTTGAGGATGACGATGATGAGGAAATCGAGATTGAAGACGATGACGATGAAGAAACATTCGAGTCAAAAAGATTCAATCCAAGTAATCAAGGACATCAAAATAGACGTCAGAAAAAACAATTCAAGGGTACTGCAAACCTTTCAGAAGCAGTGACGAACAAAATCATTGCGGAAGTAAAAGACCGTGCCATCTATGCTCGTATTCTTGAGACTATGAATGAAAGTATTCAGAAAGAAAAGGCAATCAAGGAATATACACTCCCTCTTCCTTTTGCAGGCATTAAAGTGAACGGAAAGGAAATGATTATGATGTCTGAGAGTGCTCTTCAGAATACACTCAAAGAAGCCAAGTCTAACTACAGGAAATATTATGGCAAGTACAAGTCTCTGAACGAGTCGCAGTCTCAAGATAAAGGCAAGTATGCAAAAGTACTGAAGAAACAGTCGCAGTTGATTACTATTCTTGAGAATGTCATTGCACTGAAGACCGGTAAACTGAACGAGGAGGAAAATGCTGGAGATGAACAACTCGGAGACAAGGTTGCAACTTTGACCGCAATCACTTTTAAAGTGAAAGACGCAGATAAGTTCATCAAGGTACTGACAGACAACGGTATCCCTGAAGATGTCCTTCAGAAAGTTGAAAAGGAAGGGGATTCTTCAAGTGATGGCTCTCAGGAGAATAATGGTGGTCAACAACAGGACGCAAATGCTGCCGCTGCACAGCCTCAAGAAACTGCTGCCGCACAACCGGCTCCGCAAGGAGGTGATATGGGAGGAGGTAATCCTTTCGAGTCTCTGACTTCAAGATTGACTTCCAAGTTGAATGAGGACGAGAATCCTTTTGGAGACACTGACCAACCTGCCAAGGATGGTGATGTCGACCCTACCAACACCGAATCTCATGATAACAATGAGGAAGGAGAGGAAGTCCGTCTGACTGATACCAAATATGCACCAAAGGTTAAAGAAATCATTCAGAAGGTGTATAATTATAAGGAAGAGAATTTCGATGACAAAATCGGAGGAGAATTTGTCGAAGGAGACCAAGACGGTTCCGAAGACAACGGTTTCGATGAAGAAGGTAATCAGAAAGAAGATGATGCCGCAACTGTAGGAGATGAAGAGTCAATTGACCCAGCTAGCGTCTTCAATGACATTGACATTTAATTGACAATAAGTTGCTATTGTTAATCTTTGACCCTTGGAAGACAGAATGTTTTTCAAGGGTCTTTTTATGAAAACTTAATAGATAAAAATAAAATGAATGACGAAAATCAAAGAAAATTCTTGAAATTTTCATAAAATTTTTATGTTATCCATATCTAAGATAATCAACAGCAAAGAATCTCGTCCGAAATGGAGATTCACTAAGTATTACACAGGTGTTGAGAAGACTCCTGAGGAAAAGGACATGCACCTCAAAATGGAACTTGAGGATGAAAAGGAATGTGCGGCAAGACCTGCCGATTTCAAGACACTTTCAGACCTTGTGTGCCAATGGGTGCAGGACCATATCGGCATGGACTTCAAGTTCCGTGAGTATCAGTTTGAGTATATCGTACAGATTCTCCATAACATCCTCAACAGTAATATCAAGATAACTTGCCTTGAAGCTCCTACAGGTTCAGGTAAGTCTTGGATTGCATTCATCGTTGCTGGTGTCGCTTGGGAGTATTACCGAAAGTCTTCTTATATTCTTGTTTCTGACCTCGGATTGTTGGAACAGTATATCAATGACGTGAACAAGTACAAGTTGGATGATTTTGCAAAGATGAAGGGTCTTGCGAACTACAGATGTTCGTTGAACAACATGGTATTTCCTTCAGGAGATTGCAAGTTGCATAAAGTTCCGTATAATATACTGATGAACCAAAGGCTTGCCGAACAGAAGGGTTATTATTGCACTACCGATTGTCCTTGTATCATAGACAGGAAGAAAGCGATATTGTCTCCTATTACAATAATGACATACGTTCTGTATCTCTGTCACATGAATGACGTGAAACCTCTGTATAGTGAAGACGGCTCGGACGGACTTCCTCCGTTTGATACTCGTGACATCGTTATATGTGATGAGGTACACAAGATGCCGGATATTGTACAGAATTGGTGTTCTCCTGAATTTTCTGAGGATTATGACATGGGAGAACTTGGTAAACTTATAGATTTCATAAATTCCGAAGGTCTGTTTGAACCGGATGAAAGGGAGGAATGTACGACTGAACATCTTGTCGAGTATCAACACAAGATTGTGGATTTCATTTACGACAAGCCTACAGCATTCTCTTATTACATGAAGTATTTTCAGATTCAAGATGACATAGCTTCTAAAATTGACAAGATAAGGGATATTTTTGAAAACAAGGAGTTCAGTGGAGGGAAACTTTCAAAGGATGACAAGGCTGTATTGTTTGCTTGTTCGTGGTTAGAGAATCGACATACGAGATTTGTCACATATCCGAAGATAGTCGAGAATATTGGTTACCAGAATCTTGTGATAAATTCTGTTTATGACAACAAGACCAAGTCTTTTAATCACAAGAAATTCTGCATCAATTGTGTTTATGAAGAATGGTTGGTGAATGAGTTTTTCAACAACAAGTCTAAACATGAGGTGATGATGACTGCGACTGTCGGAGACTATGGGTTGTTCCAAAGAGAAATCGGTGTCGGACTTTGGGAATACAACAGACAGTTCAATGATTTCAAGTACTTGAGAATCCCCACAACCTTCAATTACAAGATATCTCCGATTTACATGATTCCTGACTATAAGATGAGTTATGCCTACAAGGACCAGAATCTTCCGCATGTAGTGGAGATAATTGACCTCATATTACAGTCACATAAGAACCAGAAAGGTATTATCCATACAGGTTCTTATGAGTTTGCTCGTAAGTTATTCGATAACGCCATCACCGAAACCAAGAACCGATTGTTGTGTTATTCAAACAGCAAGGAAAAGGAATATGTGTTGGATGAATATAATTACTGTACCGATAAAGTCTTGGCAGGTCCGACACTTGTGGAGGGTATCGACCTTCCTGACGACAACTGTAGGTTCATGATTGTGATGAAGGTACCATATCCTTCACTCGCCGACCAACTCGTACGTGCGAAGAAAGATGTGATACCGTTTTGGTACGATGGTGAGACGATGAAAACAATTGTACAGTCTCTTGGTAGAGGTATTCGACACAAGGATGACTGGTGTATCACTTATATTGTCGACGGCAGTTTCGAGAACATCTATGACAAGATGGAAGGAAGAATATCTCCTGAAATCTACGAGAGGTTCAAGAAAGTGACCAAATGAAGAGATTTTGACTTTCAAGAAATAAAAGAGATGACAAAGAAATTACTTTATCGTGCGAGTGAGAATGCCATAAGAAGTATCGAGACTGATAATCCGATATTCGGTAATTTGATGGTTGGTGCGTTTGGAGGCAGTTGGAGAAATTCTTCTCCTCAGGAAGACAAGATATTTCATATTGACATATTCCATAGACCTCCCGGTTCAAATTACGAATATGGTATAGATATCAAGACAGAGGCTCGTATCAGACGCAGTGAGGAACGTACCAATCCGGATTTCCAATGGATTCAGGTCACTACCAAGATGGGTTCTCCCGGCGCATTGTATGGAAAGGCGGATTATTTCGGATTCATCAACTCCAAAGGCAATTTGTTGACTCCTATGAAATATGTCCGTAAGTTCTATGAAGAAATTGTCGACAAAAATGAGGTCACGAAACATCCTATGAGGGAGAATGTGAACTATCGTCGCAAATATCTCAACAAGAACGGAGAGATGGTATGCCCTCCAGAGAAATCTTTTCTTATGAGATACATTGACTTGAAATGTCTCAGTGATTATAGGTTTGACGAGAACGGCAAGGCAATCCCTCTTCCGGCGAAACAATATGGAGAAAAATGGGTTGATTTCTATATCAGTACCATCAAGGAAGAGTTCCGTAAGAAAAGTTGGGGAGAACTTGACACGCTTTATGACAAACCCAATGACATATACTTAAAATTCATAAAACAATGAAATATAATGGAAACCATTAGTCATAAAGACGAACAAATTATAAAAAAAGTTAAAGAAATGCGTCCGTTTTCGGATATAAATTCTATACCGAGTGTTCCGATTACGGATTCTATGGATGTCTATAGGGAATATGTCATTCCGAATTACATTCGTTGCGGAGCCATACCGAAAAAGGATTTGAAGGACGGTTGCACTTATTACGGAGATAGTCGTAATGCCGAAGTTGCCGTTTGGAACGCATCAGAGAATGTCTTTTACTATAAAAGATGTAAGTTCGGATATTTATACGACGAGACTATCAGGCATTTCGAAGATGATGATGAACAATTTAAGAATGATTTATTCGTTCCGTTGTTTGTTAAAAACTGACATTGAATCCGGACTTCGGTGAGTCCGGATTTTTTGTTGAAATCAAAGATAAACTTCATAATTGACATAAAAACAGTCAAAATCGTTTTTCTTTGTTTAAAGAAACTAAAATCGAGGTTTGTTCAGGAAGTCCGAAATGAGAGTATCGTTGGGTAATAAATAATCCACAGTCTGAAAAAAAACTAAATCAAAAAATAATTTGGAATTGTAATTATGAGCGAAGAGAATCAAGTGATTAAAAGTCACGGTAACACTCAGCCATTTGATTCAAGGAAAATATATAAAGCTATCACTCAGGCGATGAAATGTGGTAGCGGTATTTTGAACAAGAGGTTGGCAAACTTAATCGTTGAGGAGACTGTGGACAAATTCTCCAAGAAAAAGGAAATTTCTACAGAGGAAATCGACAAGTTCATTCTTAACAAACTCAATGAATATGGTCAGAACCTCACTGCCAACTCCTATGAAAGATACAAGACTATCAAAGCCTACCAAAAACAGAAGGATATCATCGACGAGGAAATCTCAGGTATTGTAAATCAGACCAACAAGGCAGTACTCGACGAGAACTCCAACAAGGACGGACGTCTGATTTCAACGCAGAGAGACCTGATTGCAGGTACGCATTCTCGTTCATATTGCGAACGAGTGTTGTTCCCTACGCATATTCTCCACGCTCATCAGGAAGGTCTCATTCATATCCACGATACGGATTATTTGATTCACGACGGTTGTTTCAATTGTTTGCTCATTAATGTCAAGGATATGCTTGACAAGGGTACGGTTATCAACGGACACATGATTGAGACACCGAAATCACTTATGACCGCCGCAACAATTGCCTCTCAGATTTCTTTGCAGATTTCCAACGGTCAGCATGGAGGTCAGACAATTTCATTGTCGCATCTCGCTCCTTATGTGAGGGTGTCTCGTGAGAAGATTTACAAGAATGAAAAGAAACATCATCCTAATGCCCCTGAGGAAGAGATTCTGAAAGCTGTCGAAGATAACCTTCGTCAAGAGATTGCGAGTGCGATGCAGACATTGCAATATCAGGAAAATACTTTCTCTTCCGCAAATGGACAGACACCGTTCGTTTCTCTTTTCCTTTATATCAGTGAAGACAAGGAGTATGAGGAAGAGACTGCGATGCTTATTGAGGAAATACTGAAGCAACGACTTCTTGGTATGAAGAACGAAGACGGTGTCTATGTGACACCTGCATTCCCCAAACTTCTGTTTGTTCTTGATGAAAACAACGTTCCTGAAGATTCCAAGTATCACTATCTGTTCAAACTTGCCGTCAAATGTTCTGCCAAGCGTATGAATCCGGATTACATCTCTGCGAAGATTATGCGTCAACAGTTCGAAAACGAAGTCTTTTCTTGTATGGGTTGTCGAAGCTTCCTGAGTCCTTGGAAAGACGAGAACGGAAAATACAAATGGTATGGAAGATTCAACAGAGGTGTCGTTACCATCAACTTGGTCGATGTCGCACTTAGTTCAAAGGGAGACGAGGAATTGTTTTGGAACATTCTTGATGCGAGACTTGAACTTGCAAAAGAGGCTCTTATTATCAAAGACAAGAAACTTGTGGATGCTTCACCTACGGTAAGTCCTTCGCATTGGATGTACGGAGGTATCGCAAGACTCAAGAAAGATGGTGTCATCACTCCTTTGCTCAGAGGTGGTTACTCTTCTATCTCTCTCGGATACATTGGTGTTTATGAAATGTGTATGATTATGACCAAGCAGTCGCATACGCAACCTAAAGGTAATGAGTTCGCCAAGAGAGTATTGAAGTATCTTGAACAGAAGACTATAGAGTGGCGTGAGATTCCGAACTTGAACGGTTGTTCTCTTTATGGTACTCCTTCCGAGAGCCTGTGTTACAAGTTTGCTCTGAAGACACAGAAGAGATTCGGAGTTATTCCTGGTATTACCGACAAGGATTGGTTCACGAATTCATATCACGTTTGTGTCTATGAACCTATCGACGCATTCAAGAAATTCAAGTTGGAATCTGAGTTCCAAAAAATGTCAAAAGGTGGAGCGGTTTCTTATGTTGAGGTACCTGACATGACGGACAATCTTCCAGCACTTGAGGAAATCGTCAGATACATGTATGATACCATACAATATGCGGAAATTAATACTCGAAACGGAGACTATTGTGATTCCTGTGGTTTCGAGGGGGAAATCAAACAGGACGACGAAGGTGAATGGTATTGTCCGCAGTGTGGAGAGAAAAGACGTGCGCATCTGCATCTGGTAAGAAGAGTGTGTGGATATGTCAGTACGACAATGCCGAACCACGGAAAAGCTATGGAAATGAAAAACAGAGTTTACCACATCGGTGAGGAATAAGAATGAATTATTGGAAAATCAAGAAATTTGATATCGCTAATGGCTCCGGTCTACGCACATCTATTTGGGTGACCGGATGCCATTTCCATTGCAAGGATTGTTTCAATCAGGAATTGTGGGAATTCTCTTCAGGTAAACTTTTTGATTCTGCTGCCGAGAAAGAACTTTTTGAAAAACTCTCAGATAGTCATTGTCAGGGTCTGAGTGTTCTTGGAGGAGAACCGTTGATGCAAGGACAGGATATGGTCAACCTTCTTCAAAAAGTGAAGTCGATGTATCCTCCGAAGGATATTTGGATTTGGACAGGGTTCTATTTGGAAGAGGCTTTGCAGGACGAAACTCGAAAAAAGATTCTATCTTATTGTGATGTGGTAGTCGACGGAAGATTCGACCATTCAAAACACGTAGGACATCTTTATTTCAGAGGTTCTTCAAATCAAAGCATCTATCGCAATGTCAATGGTGAGTTTGTGAAAATTGAAAACCCTGAAGAATATTTCAGTAAGATATAAATATAAAGGAGAAAAGTCTTGTTGATGAACTATTCTCCTTTATTTTTCTCGTCAACCATGTGTTGAAAGAGAAACGGAGACGAACAGTTTATGGTTTCTGTTCGTCTCTTGCTTATTGTAACAGATAGCTGTATTTCTCGGCAAAGAAATTGCAAATTTCTTTATTTGGGTAATTCCTCAAGGCGAATCTCAGCAGTTTGGTCATTCTGTTTGGGTCCGGTTTGCGGAAGGAATTGAAATTGAATGTATCAAGATTGCTTGCCTTGCCGGAATTGATTTCCTCGAACGTTTTTTCAAACATCTTGTATATTTTCAGTTGGATATCTTTCGGTGCGTTTCTTGGGTCTGAGTATTTCCAATATTCAGAGTAACGACCTTCTGGTTCCCTACAATAAGGATGCTTTCCGAATTTGTCAATAACATCCGAACTGCAATACCCTCCGCCATAAGCGTTTTTGTATATGCAATAGAAGAACATGTTATCAGGTACTGAAGGGTTGTAATTTATTTTGCATATCCAAATGGAACAATCCTTGAAATTGAGGTAATAGGAATTTGTGAGTTTGCCTTCATCGTCATGATAATAAGGCATGTTGAAAGATATTAGAACATCTTTCTTTCCTTTACAAATAGCTTTCAATAAGAAACATGTCTAATCAGTATCGAATGATTCGTCCGCCTGTCTGATGACTTCATCCGTATTTCTTGAGGAAGTCTTTTTAATGAAAGATTCCTTCAATTGGTTTCCGTATTTGTCGTATGACTCTAAAAGGTTCATTTGAGTATTAAAAATGGTTTAATACGGTATATATTCTTAAAAAATGTTAAAACCAAAATATTTTTTGGAAAAATGTTTGGAGGTTTCGAATAAAAAGCTTACCTTTGCATCAGAAATCAGAAATGGTTCTGATGACAACCCCAAAAATAACAAACAATGAAGAAAGTTTCCAAAGAAGTGGTCGTTCTTAGAGTTCCTGAAACTGCAAGTGACAGACTCAAGAATTCAATACTCAAGAAAGAAATTGAGAACCACCCTAATCTCGACCCCAAAGGTTATTTCTGGATGGGCAACAAGCTTTTCCATAATGGAGTCAATGTATTGAAAAAACAGAAAAGACTGAGTGTCAAGAAGACTGATGACGCTGTTGTCGAGATTGATTTCCTCAAGGAGGTCGTATCGAAGAACAACCTCAATTACGAGAAATAGTACATCGAGACTTCAGGTAAGGGTGTCGAGTGGAAACCCCTCATTATAACAAATCCGAAGAACGATGTTGATTTGGAGATGTTCAAGAACACTTTCCTTATTTCAAAGGACGGTATGATTGCGCAGTATGACACAGATGACATCGGAAGTTATATCCTCAAGACTCCATATTGGCACGGTTATGGTTTCTCCATTTCACTGTCTGTTCCTGGTGCGACCTATCGTAATCAGACAATCAAGAACCTTGTGAGAAATGCTTGGGGAGAAGACGCTTCGGCATTCATACAGGAACAGGAAGAGTATATAAAGGCTCAACCATCCGAATTTCAGAAGAAATCTGCTTAGGTTTTTATTGTTGTTTATGTTTGTTTGGACAAGGGGAACGGAATTTTCTTTCCCCTTGCCTTTAATAAAACAGTTCTTTATTTGTATATAAATTACATGGACAAAACATTAAAGGAAAGCTCTTTTCAAGAACAAAACGAGGAACAACAGAACAAGACCGTATACGAACATAAGATTTATGACGAAGACTATGGATGGATGACTCAATCTGATATAGTAAAGGAATTAAATAGATTGTCAAAAGAAGGATGGAGTATTGTATCTTCTAACATTTATACAGTCAATCGTATATCCGGTCCTCAAAATTGTATTTCCGTCATTCTTGAAAGACCAATCAAGACATAGGCAACATGGAGCACAAATCTATAAGATATTTTATCGGAATCACAGAAACCATTGAAGGTGTCTGTCAATATGGACAACAAAAAAGTCTCAGAAGAACAATTCAAAAAATTGTCTGAAGGAGAACCTTCGTCTTGAAAGGACATAAGGTTGCATTCAGGTTATTCAAAGAAGAGACGTTCTCGTTCGTGACAGAAATCTATCTGAAAAAGAAATAAATTATGATTTACACAGAAGAAAAATTCAATGAACTCAAAACCAGGGTAATGAAAGGTCTGAAAAAAAGACCGAGACATTGGAGGAAAGGACAATATGTCTATAACACGGCATATTTATATTTTCATTTGGGACGTCTTGAACCGACAATCAAGGCTTTCGGAGATTCTTCTGTCAATTGTTACTATAGGGATGATAAAATCGAAGATTTTTGGAATGCGTTAAAGAAAGAAATAATAGGCAATAATTATGAATAAGGAAGAACTCGACATTTTAGAGACTCGGTTACAAGAACGAGGATACAGGAAATTCACCAGCGCTTTGTCGTCAAATGAATCTTGGGGTTGGTTCAAGACAATACGCAAGACCGACAATGAGGACGGAAACAACTCTGATAACGGTTGCTTGGTTGAATATCGTGTATGGGATTACACTCCTTATTTGCGACCGGAAAAACCTGACTGTATAAAACCTTATGGAGTGGACGTGCTGTTGTTGATGTCCGGTTCTTCAAGAGTTGACTTGATGATGACGAGTTGTAATATAGATATTGACTATGTCGAGGATATTGCGACCAAATTTTTCGATTTCTGCAAGGAGAACAAGTTAGATATAGACCCAAATTATCATTCAAGAGATGAAGAATAGATGACAGGGTTTATCCTTATGTTGAAGTCAAATACAAACCTAAATACGAAGAATCAATCTCATGGATAGAATCGTAGATAATTGTCAAATTTTTGAGGATAGAACATTCAAAGACCTCAAATTGTCAGAACCTGTATGGGAATTTTGTGGTAAAGAATATATTGGAATCCCGGAAGACGTTTTGTTTGTTTCCCAAATCGGGGATAATTTCATTCAGTTGAAAAGTTTGACCAAAAAAGACAAAATTGTTTTTATTTGCGGAGACGATTTGAACAAGAATCTCATAAAACTTGAGGACAGTATTTTCTGTACCAAACATCTGTTCCGACATCTTTGGCAAAAAGGAAAAGGTTTATACTTTTATCCTCCTAAAAATACTTATTATCGTCTGATAAGCGAGGATTTTAAGTTCAAGGACATGGACACAGACGGTCTGTATAAATGGAGAAATGGATTGATTCTCTATGAAGCAATGTATGATTGTCCTGACGGTCCTTTCTTTTCAAGAACTCCTGAAGATTTTTACAATAATTTCATAAAAGTTTTCAATGATTGAAATCATACAAAACAATTTTGTGCCTCCATTTCCGAAAACTGTTCGTTGCGACAACTGCAATTCTATTTTACGGTTAAATGAAAGAGGAGATTGCGTATATCCAAAGACCAAGAATTCTTCTCCGACAATGGTTTGACCTTGTTGTTACGCAACATCGACTTTCAAGGAAGTGGAAGTGAACATCGATTCCAAAGTAAAAAATGATTCTGAGGAAATCGAAATTGTAGATGATGTTGAAAAAGGTTTTTCGACACTGAAATAAGTGAAAAAATCACTCAAAATAGAATTTTTTGTTAAAAATATCTAAAAACTGAATTATTTTTGGTTGTTTGTTTGGTTGTTTCGAAAAAATGACGTACCTTTGTCGCATCAAACAATAAGTCAAACAATAAACAACAATCAATATGAGACAGTTTTCAGTAAGTTGGGTTAACCCACAGACATCAAAAAGAGAATACGCAGATACGATGTTCACCTTGTCATCCGCAAAGAAGCTGATGAAAGAGAAGATACGTGAAGGAATGACCGATGTCATCGGTTCTATCACGAAAGTATGGTCAAACGGAGATTGGGAACCGGCAGGTAAAATTCAACTCCAAGGTTCTAACAAGACTTTCATGGCGAACACAAGACAGAAATCTGCATCATACGCATAGAATGGTTTAAGAGGAGAGTCTTTGGAAGACTCTCCTCTGTTCGTTTCATTCGATAAATAAACCATAATACAAATTGCGCAATCAAATGAAAATGAACATACAAGAATCTTTTGTCGGAAAGACTTTGAATAGAAAGACTTCAGAGATAGTTCCCAAGAAATTGGAACTTGATGAACAATCTTTCTTTTCATTACTTAGTGAATATACTGACAGTCTCGGTATAATTACAAATTTAAGTAATGGTGATAACGTCAATACTAAAAGTGAAAGCGGTCGCGAATTTCCTGTCATTGTCAAAAAAGAAGTCAAAAGATATCTTTTTAAACCTGTATCAGGACTTGTAGGAGGCAGTTTCATTGTTTCTTTGGTTGTCAGTCCTTACAGTTATTTTTGGGGGAAAGCGACGGAAATCCCTGTATTTGATTTGGATTTTAAGGTATTGTTTTATCCGAATAATAATGAGATTCGGATAGGAATATATGTCAACAATTACAAGGCAAAATGTTGCCGTAAAAACGGAGTGTCTTATGAAGTTGTCCCAAGACATTTTTTCAGAAAATCTGATGGTCGTTTCTTGGATAAAAGTCATGATTTTTTCAGTAGACCTCAGAAATTTTTTGAATTGACAAAAATGGGAGTCGATTCTGATACTTTGGAGATATGCAAGAATTATATCAAACGTATCGCTGATTTTAAGGTTGAACCTGAAAAAGGAGTCGGTGTGTTGAATTTGTCTAATGATTCTTTGGAAGATTCCGTTATTAAGGTGCAGAGTATATTCGGTGATGAACTGTTCTGTTTGGAGGAAAAAGTACTTGAATCTTTTACAAAAAAAGTTTCTCGTAAAAATAGTTCAGATTTGATATCGGATATAGATTATCCTGACGGAGTCTATATTCTCCACGATACTCTTGGAGTAAAAACTGTCGATGGTTGGAATTCGGAGAATAATAATGGTGTCGTGGGAGTGTTGGTTGTTGAAGATGGACATAAGATTGTGGTTGCGTTGGAAGACTCTCCTAAAAATCTTTGTTGGTCGAAGAAACGTAAAATGGTCAATCAACCATTCGATGAATCAGAAGAATCCGATTTCAACGGTGAGTATTATTGTCAGAAACTTGACTCTCCTGATTTTCCAGCTGCGTATTACTGCAAGACTTATAATAAAGGTGGAAGAAACTGGTACTTGCCTTCTTCCGGAGAACTGTGGCTGATTTACCAACATCTTGAGGAAATTCAGAACGCATTATCGATTGTCGGAGGACAAAAGTTCGTTACTGTACGTGGCGAAGATATTCCTGTATATTGGAGCTCAACTGAAGACAGTGCCATGTACGCATGGGCTATGGGTATCGGCAACATCGGATGGTGTAATAAGATTGGCGATAGATACAAGGTTCGCCCAGTTTCTAATTTCAATTTATCTGTACTGAAAGAATCATTTGTCAAGAAGACTCGGAAGATTGATACTGAAGGTATTGTCAGTGATGCCGACGACAAAGCGTTCAATCCTGTAATGGACGCAAAGGAATTTGTCGGAAGGATGAAAGAATGTATCCTCAGTTACAAGCAACCTTATGTGTATGGTAAAAAGAATCCGTACAATCTCGAAAAGTTCTCGTTCGAGATGATAACTTCGTGGCCAAATACATTCAAGTTCAATGACTTTTATTCAAATGAATTGTTGTTTGATGTTTCCAATTCTAAAAAACCGTCTTTCAGAATCAAACTGATTTTCTTTAAGGATAATTCTAAGAATATAATTTGCTATCTGACGGTCGGTCCTATCAAATTAAACGATGAACGTCTGTTCCAATACATCTATGATTCCAAGAAAAAGAGAATTTCGTTTGTGGAGAATCCTGAAAGAGTCAGGTTTGATGATAAAGTGGAATCAATAGAGCCGACGCTCAAAAACCTGAATTTCATTCTCAATGATATCAGGTTCCTGATGGATAATTGGAAAATATTGTATAAGACTTATCTGAAGAAAGATTCCTTTGAGACTTGGAATGAGTTCTATAAGATGTTGCCTTCACAGAACAATAAAGGTTTTGATTTTGACTTGAAGGAGTCGTTTGTCCATAAAACTGCAAAGAAAGGTTCAGATTCTTTTATAAACAAAAAGATATTTGGAAATATGGAGTCTTTTGAAGAATTCGACGAGTTGTTCAAAAAATTCCTTAAAGAACATGAACATCAATTCAGTAAGTGTACAACGACCAAATATCCACTCAAGTTTATAACAGATAGAATCAGTTACAAGATTTCGTTGAAGAAAGACTGTCCTTTTGATGACGGTTCTAATGACAGCACTGCCTTGGAATTTTCTCTTGATGTTTTTCAGGGAGATATTATGAATTTCACCGACCACCAGGACCTGAACACCCCTCATGGAATTCTTACGGTTGCTTTTTATACCGAACTTGGTCCTTCAACACCACAACAAATAGATTTGAAAAATTTGGAATTCATCGGAATCGGTGAAAGTCCTGAAGATTTCCGTTTTGACAAGTTTAAGGAAAGACGTGAATGGGAGAGACCTAATTTTTCTTATCAATTGTTATTTGGACTTGAAAGATTCTTGATGGCTCTTGTCGAGACCTTGAACAATATGGATGAACGGACTTGGACGGAAATCGGCAAGGCAAGTGCGAACTTCAAACCATTCAAGGGAGAGGCATGTTGTGGAGCAGATGGTAAAATCATTTTAGATATCCTCGATAGTCATGGATTTTATTCTGAACTCCACAAAAATTTCTCCAAAGTGAATTTAGCAGAACTCGACGAGTCTTTTACACAGAAAATTAAAAATAGAAGTAGTAAGGATTTGGCCGACAACCAATCTTTCCAATTAGAAAACGGTCTGTATATCCTTCACGAGACTCTTGGAGTACAAGATGCGGAAACATGGGATTCTCAATACAACAAAGGTGTTGTCGGTATTTTATTGATACACGACGAACATAAATTTGTGGTATCGGTCGATGTCTCTCCCAAATTGTATTGGTCTGAGAAAAATGGAAACTTTTCTCCGGAACAATACAGAAGTAAATCTTATGCTTTAGGAGATTATGATTCCGAGAGTAATTCTTCAAGACTTAATTCTCCGGAATTCCCTGCCGCATATTATTGCCATACTTATAAAAAGGGAGGGAGAAAATGGAGACTAGGTTCTCTTGGAGAGATGTCGTTATTGATGGTACGTTACAGGAGAGATTTCGACCGTATTCTCGAAAAAGTCGGAGCGGTCAACCTAAAGGAAAGAGCAAAGACCAATTTTAATAATTGGTATTGGACATCGACTGAGTATTCGAAGAGTAAAGCTTGGACATTTTATTTGGACAATCGTATACTCGCTTTCGGTGCTGTCGAAAGATATAAAACTGAAGACACTTTTTCAGTTATACCTATTTCGACATTCGAGTACGATAACCTTAGAGAATCTTTTACTCATTGAGTCTCAAGAAAAAGAAGTTCTGATTTGGTGTCGGAAATAGATTATCCCGACGGAGTCTATATCCTTCATGAGACTCTTGGAGTAAGAACTGTCAATGAATGGAATCCGGAGGATAATGATGGTGTCGTTGGCATATTAGTCATTGAAGATAACCATAAGATTGTGGTTGCCTTAGAGGATTCTCCTGAAAATTTAACTTGGTCGAAGAAACGTGGATTGATTAATCAATCGGTCGATGAATTAGAAGTCGCCGAATCCGATTTCAACGGAGAACAGCATTGTCTGAAATTTAACTCTCTTATTTTCCCAGCGGCATATTATTGTCTTCATTACAAGAAAGGTGGAAGAGAATGGTATTTACCGTCTTCCGGTGAATTATGGTTGATTTATAATCATCTTGAAGAAATTCAGAACGCATTATCGATTGTCGGAGGACAAAAGTTCGTTACTACCTGGGACGAAGGTGTTCCTGTGTACTGGAGCTCGACTGAGTACAGTGCCACGGGCGCATGGTTCTTGTGCCTCAATGATGGCCTCCTCGGCTACTGGGGCGATAAGGTTAGCAATAGCGGCAAGGTTCGCCCAGTTTCTAATTTTAGTAAAAATAGAAATTTAAAGGAATCTTTCACCAGAAAAATCAGTCGGAAGAAAAATGATGAACTGATTTCAAAATCCGATACCGCTTTTGAAATTCCAGACGGAATATACATCCTCCACGAGACTCTTGGAGTAAAGAGTGTCAATGGTTGGAATCCAAAAGACATTGAAGGTGTTGTCGGCATTCTACTCGTTGAAGATGACCACAAGATTGTAGTCGCTTTGGAAGATGCTACTGAATCCCTACAATGGGCGGAGGTAGAGGAATTGGTTAACAAATCTTTTAGAATAAGGGAATACGCTAAATCCGATTTTAACGGTGAGTATTATTGTCGCAATCTTAATTCTCCGAAATATCCGGATGCATATTATTGCTTGAATTACAAGAAAGGAAATCGCAGTTGGTACCTGCCTTCTTCCGGAGAACTGTGGATGATTTATAATCATCTCGAAGAAATTCAATCGGCTTTGGAGGCAGTCGGTGGTAAAAAATTCGTTTCTAACTGGAATGAATTTGAAGGAGTTCCTGGGTATTGGAGCTCGACTGAGACCGATGCCCCGCACGCGTGGTACTTGTACCTCCAAGATGGATACCTCAGCTGCCGGCTTACTAAGGTTGACAATAACCTCAAGGTTCGACCGGTTTCTAATTTTACCAATAATAAAAATTTGAAGGAATCCTTCACAAAGAAAACGACAACCAAAGGAAGAAACGAAATTATCGGACAAGCGGACAATCTTGTGGTAGATTATGAGAATATGATAAAGAAAAGTGTAGATTTTTCTAAAAAATATTTAGATAAATAATACAAACAATGGATTTGTTTAGATGAAGGCAAAAGAAGTATTAAAAATATTAAAAATTTCGAGACCGACATTAACAAAATACGTTAAGGAACAGAAAATTCTTGTCCAAGAATTACCTAACGGTTTTTATGATTATGATGAAGATTCTGTCCTGAAAGCCGCGAAAATATCCACAGAAAGAAATTCTGTGATATACGCAAGAGTTTCGACACCAAAACAGAAGAAAGACCTCGAAAATCAAATTCAGACAATAACTGAATACGCAAACAAGAATGGTTATAAAATAGATGGAGTTTATTCAGATATCGCCAGCGGTTTGAACTACGACCGTAAATCATTCAGTGAATTGCTGAATTTGATTTTAGAAAGAAAAGTCAAAAATGTTTTCATAAAAGACAAAGACAGATTGACGAGAGTTTCTTTTGATTTGTGGGAAAATCTGTTCAAACAGTTTAACTGCAACTTAATTGTTGTCAACGAAACACAGAATAACGAAACTGAAGAAAAAGAAATATTTGCAGACATCATTTCTTTATTGCATTGTTTTGCGATGAGAATGTATTCGTCAAGAAGAAAAAAGAAAATCTCCCTCGTAAAAGAGGATTTGGAAAATGAGATTAGTTTATAAGTTTAACAATTATAAACATAACGAAGAATTGTTCAGGTTGTGCAGGTTTTCAAAAGACTTGTATAACCAAACAATGTATATTGTTAAAACAAATCTAAAAGATGGTAAATTCCTTTTCTATAACGATTTAGACAAAATTCTCAAAGTAACGCCAAATCTTGAAGGAGAAATCAATTACAGAAAATTAAAATCACAAGTTTCTCAACAATGTTTGAAATTGATTGATAAAAATCTCAAGTCGTATTTTAAGTCTATCAAAGATTGGTCAAAAAATAAAAACAAATATAAAGGGATACCTCATCTTCCTAATTATCTTCCTAAAAACGGAATGTTTCAATTGATTTACACAAACCAATCTTGTTCCATCAAAGGAGGAAGAATTTATTTTTCAAAAGACTTGTCTGTACCTATACCACAGTGGGAAAAATTTTCATCAGTTTTGAAAAATTTCAAACAAATCAGAGTGAATCCTAAAAATGAGTATACAGAGATTGAGATTGTTTATGAAACAGAATTAGAAAATTATGATTTAGATAAATCGAGATACTCGTCCATTGACTTGGGTTTTGATAATCTTGTGACTATGGTGACTGATTTTTCTGAACCTATAATATATTCAGGGAAACAGATTAAATCAAAGAACCGGTATTTCAACAAGACGTTAAGTGAAAGAAAATCTGTTTTAGAGAAAGAAAATAAGAAAAAGACTTCGAAATTTATAAAGCGTTTATGCGACAAAAGAACTAAGGAAACGGAAGACGTCTATCATAAAGTCAGCAGACATATTGTGAATTTATTGACGCAAAACAAAATCGGCAACCTTATTATTGGTTATAACAGTGGATGGAAAGACTCCGTCGTCATTGGTAAGGTTAACAATCAGAATTTTGTAATGATAAGTCACGATAAACTGATTTCTATGTTGGAATATAAATGCCGAATGGTTGGTATAAATGTAATCAAACACGAAGAAAGTTATACGAGTAAATGTGATGGATTGTGTTTGGAAACCATCGGTCGTCATGAAACGTATCTCGGAAAACGCAAGAAAAGAGGTTTGTTTCAGAGTTCCGTTGGAAAATTAGTCAACGCAGATGTCAACGGTGCGTTGAATATCATGAGAAAAGTAGTTGATGATTCCGAGATTGTATCGAGGATAATCAATAGTGGTCGATTGTTCCGACCGTTAAAGTTCAATAATCTTTATTCATTAAGGAATATTGAGGTTTATAAATAATTTTTATCACATTTGATAGAAATTAGAACATTTGATTAATTGGTTAAACGTAAGAATTGATGAAGATGAGAAAATTGAAAAGATGGATAAGTTACCACAATCCTCTCGGAACGTGGTATAAGGTACGACATTGGTTCAAAATGCCGAAGGCGGTGTTTTATCTTGGAATTTGGTACGGAGGTGGAACAGGTCTCGATTTCCATGCTCCTTGGTGGAAAATCATACAGTTTTCTTGTACCGACCTCCAATGGACAGATAAAACTATACATGAAAATGATATTAATTGCAGGTTCGATGAACCTCCTCAGTTGAACATTCTTTTCTTCAAAACCTATTTGTTTTCCTGTAAATTTATACCGAGAGGGAAAAACGGGATTGATTGGGAACATGAGGATGTGTATTGGGAGACTATACTCAATATAATACATTATAATATGAATCTTCTTGAGGCGATTGAGAACAATACATGGAGGTCGATATCCAAATCCGACAATTTTGAGTCACGCAAGAAAGAGAATGTCTATACCGAACAGATGTTGACTGACGAAGGAGAGAAAGAAATGTTTTATCTTATTGCCAAAAGAGTGGAAAATGATAAAGAAATCGGTGATATTTGTTAGTGAATGTTAAAAATGAGGACTTTTTTGAATTTTCCGCAGAAATGTTTGGTGGATTCAAATAAAGTCCTTACCTTTGCATCATCAAAATAACATTAACAACAAAGACAATGAAAAAGTTCATCGAAAATCCAATCCAATGGTGGAAGTCACTTGAGGAAGACCATAAATGGTTGGTCGTAATTGCCGCATTATGGGTGGTGTGTTTCCTGCCTCACAGTTTTATTTTTGCGTTGTTTGGTCCTATTGCCGCAAGAGTTCTGTGGTAGACTGACTGATTATTTTATCAAACAAGTTCAATAAAATCTTTAATTATTATTCATTATGACTTTTTTAGGATGTTCATTTACAGTTGGAGTGATTTGTGGAATCATTGCCGCTGCCAAAAACAAGAGTATCGTAATCGCATTCCTTTGCGGTTTTCTATTCAATATCTTTGCCTTGGTTTACTATTGTTTCTGTAAATCCAAGTAATAAACATTTCGATAATTCATATTTAATAATTCAATATTTAACTTAAATTCAAAAAACAATGAAGAGTAAATTGAGTTTATTATTCACGTTAGTGATATCGATGTTTATGACTGTTATGGTTTCGAGTTGTTCAAGTGCCGCTCCGGATGCCGGACAAGAGGGAGTGTTCGTCAAGAAACCGCTGTTCTTCGGAGATGGAGGTGTTGACCCTGTTCCTGCCAAGACCGGTCTTGAGTACTGCGCTTGGACTACCGATGTAGTCTATGTCACTATGACCCCTGTCGCATATAACGAGGTAATCGATGATGTTCTCAGTGACAACCGCACTCCCATCGACGTCAAACCTGTCATCTATCTGCAAGTCGAGGAAGGCAAGTCACCGGCACTTATCGAGAATTACGGAGAGAAATGGTACGAGAACAACCTCAAGCGCATTATCATAGACGAACTCGTTGCACAGATTGGTGAATTCTCTGCCGCAGACCTTTTAAGCAATCAAGTGGTCATCGACAACATCAACCGACACACAAAGGCATACATTGACAATTATATCGCAAAACTTTCGAAGAATAAGCCTTTCCCCGTCAAGTGTCTGTCTGTCAGTCTCGGTAAAGCCAAACCCAATGAGGCACAGCTTAGTGAGATGAACACTACCGCAAAGATGATACAGATGAAGGAAAGTCAGAGTCGTCGATTCGAGGCAGAGGCGGCACGTGAGTCGGCAGAGCGTCAGAGAGCATTGGCAGACAAGGCATATATGCAGTCAATGAATCTTTCACCGGAGCAATACATCCAACTCAAGTATATTGAGATGATTGAGAAGAAGCAAGGCGCGAATATCGACGTGATGGTCGGTCCTGCAACATCAATGTGGAATGTCCGCCGTTAATACATAACAATTTTTTGAAATATAGGGGGAGATTCGAATATCTCCCCCTCTTTTACTGAAAATCAAATGGCTGCAATTGACAAGACATATCTTTTTTACGACCAATACCTCGAACTTGTCGAATGGTGCAAGGAACGTGGTTATGTGGAATATCCTGACGGTACCAAGGAGTCTTTGGAAGAATATCTTTGTTACGATTTGTCAAAGGAGTGTTTCTTTGACAACGACAGCAATAAAAGACAGTTTCCAGTTTGGAATACCCCTTCTCATTTTGACTATTGGTTAGCAAGAAACTGCCAATTGCCTTATATCCAAGATAGGCTGAAAACACAATACGGAGAAGAAACACTGGAAGAAATGCGAAAATCCAACAGTGTGTACGACAAGAACTATACAGACAGTTTCGGGAACCGTCCCACCAGATTCTCCGTATCGAGAACCAAAGGAATGCCAAACAGAAAAAACATCCATATAATATTTCATCCTAACAGGAAATTCCACAGTTTTTGGGAGGTCCGTATTCAGAAACCTGTTTACAAGACTCTTCTCGATGGAACGAAATTGGATTACAATGAATATTGGGGATACAATTCCCAAACAGACCATTGGTGTCCGATGGATTCAAGTGTGCCGTTCACGACAGACACCTTCGAGTTCAAGAATGACCGCAGCCTGAAATCCGTTTTTCGAAAAATCAGAAAATGGAAACTCCCAAAAGGTCTTGAAATCAATGTGATGGATTTCTATTCAGAAACCGAATATATACTCAAAACCAAATAAAGTAATTTTCTTATAATCATTTTTAGAAACTTATTGTTTTTATAAATGATTTTGTTGAAGAAAATCTGAGAACTCTCGATTCGTTCAAGAACGAATCGAGAGAGACTCTATACTTTTGTTTAGAGTCTTTTGTTATGATATAATACAACTTTATAAAATCTGTTCCGAATTGATTTTGTAATCCAAATTCTTCCAACGACTTGGAATACAAACCCAAGAAGGAAATGATTTCCGGTTGTATTATATTTTTCTTTTGGTCTTTAAATTTCGTGATATATTGATTGTAATATTCGTTCCCTCTTCTTCCCAATTCAATTGAGGCAAGAATCATGTCCGGTAATTTTTCAGAACGAAAAAGAAAATTTCCAATGAACGAACTATAGTCAGGAGCGACTTCTAAAAAATTGACACTATTCAATACGCATCGTTTCTTCAGGTTATTGATAAATTTATTCCTTATCCATTGATTGTTGACAACAGTATTGTATTTCTTTCCTTTATTGTTATCTTTCGGTCTAATATCAAGTTTTTCTAAAGAAATCAATTCACAATGATAGTATAAAGCGATATTCATTAAGTTTTTGGAAATTTCTATCATTTCAAAATTTCTTTTATTCGAAATGAAAATTCGTTTAGGGTCTTCAGAAGAAAGTTTAAGTTTCTTCAATTCTTTTTCCTTATCATTCAAATCTTTAATGATATAGACACCGGACTTGATTATATTATATTCTGATTCAGATTTCCAATCAACTATACTCCAACCAATATAATTCGGATTCAAGTCTATTCCCATCACTCTGTTTTTTATCTTATAAGAATTGAAATGAGATAATTGGGATTCATCAAATGTAATATAAATGAATCTGTCATCCAATGAATAGGTTAAACTTATTTTCTTATTATTTGATAATTGATATATTTGATTAAGAATATCTTTACGTCTAAATATCTGTTTTAATTTGAGGGTGTAGTGTTCTGTTCTTGAAGGTTGGAAAACAACCGTATCGAAATCTTTCATTTTGAAAATACGATTTCCTTTTTGAAGTTTTTCTCCAATTGAATACAATTTACTTAAACGATTCTTCTGAAATTCTTCATAGGAAATGATTCCTTTAACTCTTTTAAGAAAATTTTTCCTTGAACCAAATATAACTTTTTTGTTCAAATTGGTTTCCTGAATCTGTTTGGATTCTTTAATTGCTGATTGAATCAACCAAGAACCTAAAGTTTCAATATGGTTCAAAGATTTACATAAATTGCGAATTTCTTTTTCGCTTTTTCCTTCAAGAAAACGATTGTAAGCAAAACGAAGACATGATGAATACTGTCTCCGATAAGAGACCAAAGGTTCTTGAACCTCATCACATTCATATTTAATCTTCAATGTCATCATTTTTACTTTTTGTTATCAAATGTTCTTTTTATTATTTATCTGGATTGTTTTCGGATTTTTTATCATTTTCTAAAATGGATTCAATCTGTTTGAATTTCTTTCTTCTATTTGAATACAATTTCATTGAAAAATGATGTATTATAGAAATTAAATCATTGGTCAATTCGGTTTGAAATAAAGAACTACTTTCCTCGTTAAAGTCTATAACAACTATTTCTGTACCAAATTTACCGAACAGATTTTTAAAATATTCAAATCCAAATCTTGTCAATCTGTCTTTGAATGTTATATAAACTGTTTTGACGTTCCCTTTAATCACATCATCTATCAAAAGATTGAATTCTTTACGATTCTCGTTCATACCTGATGCAATATCTTTGTAAACATCAGAAATGTCAATGCCTTTGGTCAAACAATAATGCTTTAGGATTTCTATTTGAGTTTGTAAATCATTAAATTGTTTGGTATTCGAAACACGTGCGTATATAACATTTTTTCGTTGTTTTGAAGAATGTTCGGTTTCGAATGAATCGATATCGTATAAAAATTTTTTGCTTGAAAATTTTTTAAATTTAATTCTTCCTTCGTCTTTCCATTTTTTTAATGTAGTAGCATTTATATGGAAGTAGTTCCTAGCTTCAGAAGCATTTACATAATTCATAATTTAATAAAACCTGATTACATTTATATAATATATATCAATGAATAAAAAGTATAAATGATTTATAACAAACAAGAAAATGAGAATACTGGTAATACCGGATACACACGGAAGAACATTTTGGAAAGACGTCATCAAGACACATCCGATTGAAGACTTCGACAAGGTTGTTTTTTTAGGTGACTACGTCGACCCATATTCTTCATTCGAACCAATCAGTGTAGAAGACACAATCCAAAACTTCAAGGAAATCGTGGAATTCAAGAAACAGAACATGGACAAAGTCGTTCTGTTATTGGGTAATCATGACTTTTATTATTTCTTCAAGATTCCGGGAAATTCAAGGTATTCTAGACTTCGACATCTTGATTACGAGGAAATATTTGAGAAAAACCGCAATCTGTTTGTAATCGCATACGAAACCGATGGAACGTTGTTCAGTCACGCAGGTTATCTCAAGGGATGGGAGGATTATGTGAACGATTGTCTCAAACATTATCAAATAGACATCAAACTGGAACCGACTGCTGAATCACTTAATGCTTTGTTGAACACAAAAGACGGTGAATATGCGCTCAATCTTGTTTCACGTGAACGAGGAGGGAGATACGGTTACGGCAGTTGTATTTGGGCAGATGTGTCCGAACATTGCTACAATGAAAAGTATGAAGGCAAGTATCAGGTTTTCGGTCATACGATTCAACTGGACCTCGTTAAGTATTACAATACCGGTTCCTATGATGATATCGGAGACGGTAAACCTCGCATCACAAAGAAATATGCGATGTTAGACTGCCGACATGGTTTTGTCTATGAAGAGAACGATGAAGACCGAAAGTTCTTTCAGATAGAACATGACGGTTCAGAGACACAAGTTTATATGAAGGATTATTTGTTCTGAAACAAAAAGGTTCGGATTAATATTTCCGAACCTTTTGATAACTTTACTGATTTGCAGAAGTTCCTGTTGTTTGCGGAGACTGTTGCGTGTTTTGCTGAGAAACATCGGGTGTCGTTGCAACAGCATTCTGTGTCAATTGTGACTGCAATTGAATTATCTTCTGTTTGATGACCTCTATTTTCTGTGTCTTTTGTTTCTCGATATTCTGAATTTGCTGTGTTGCTTTCTTTTCGATGTCGAGTTGCATTGTCTGTAACTGCGCAATCTGTGCGGCGATAGATTGAGAGTCCTCGTTAAGTCTATTTTTGAAAGATTTTTTGTTATCGAAGAGTCTTACCTTGATTCCCATTTGTTCTAAATAGTGAAATTTCAAAAGTATTTATTTCATTCCTATGCCCAAAAGTTCAAAGACGTATACATCCGACAAGAAACCTGTTTCAAAGAAAGGAAACTCCAAGATACTGACAGACAAGGACACGGAGAAAAATCCGTTGTTGCATATTGAACAGACCAATCAATTCTGCATAGAAGTCGGCAATTTCCTTGAAGACTGTAATATCCTCATATATCCTGACTACGAATCATTCGACCCTCAAGACAAGAACACACTCGATGCCGACAGACTTGATACCAATTCAGACCTTCTTGTCATTCTTAGGTACTTCGAGTATGTCATACTTGCGAAGTTCAAGGTTAATTTCATACTTCCTCTTTGGAAAGAAGGTCAAAGGACAGGAGACATGGACCTCCCTGACATCATCGACAGTATCAAACACCGTTTGATGATGGAATTGCAGATGAAGACTCCTACATTCGACAATATAAACACACTCGATATACATTATCTCTACAAAGTTAGATACGTCAGTCCTGACATGATTATTTCACGAAGAAAGAAGATAGAGAAAAATTAAGATTTTTTCAGATTCATCTATATAATTTGTGATAGAATTTGCATACGGATTGGTTTGCAAATCATAAATTTCATTTAATTTTTAACAACATGTCAGAACAAAAGGAATTACAGGAAGAACTCAAAGACACTGTCGTAACAGAAGTATCTGAGAATCCAACCGAACCTCAAGAAACAGACGAAAAGGAAGTCTGTGAAGATGAGGAGATGGAGGAACCTCGTACCAAGAATTATTCCGTCAACGAAAACACTACTAAACGGAATGCAATTTTCATTAAACAGGAATTCAAGGATGCGTTGTTACAGACTATCGGAACACTCGGATTCGACCGTAAGTTGGGAAGTCCTGAACTCAGTATCCAAGTCAATCAGATTTTTGATATTCTCGACCAGATTATCGGCAAGCCTTTAAGTGAGGATGATGCCAACAGATTCATCAGTATGGTTTCGAAAGCTCCGTACAATGTCATCTCCGACGTGATGAACAATATCCGCACAAATCAGAAATTGTATTTCGAAGTCCGAGAAATTGAAGTTCCTGTCGTAAAACAGTCATAATTCATTTTTTGGTCAAAAAATTTTTGCAGTTCAAATTTTTTTCGTATCTTTGCACCGTCAAACTCAAGTGAGAAATAGATAAGTTCGATTATGAAGCATTTTTTCGATTATATCAATTCAAACAAGTTCAGTCTCGAAAATATTTCCGAGGCTCACGTGACAGTCACTCTGAAAATTGACGGTACCGCACTGCAACTGTGTTTCGACAAGGACAAGAAAGTTTCTTTCCACAAAAGAAGTTCAGACGTTACCAAAGAAGGACCTGTCATTCAAAGAATGGACGCGTTCAACAATCCTGCGTATTTCGATGCGATGAACAGTTTGCGGAAACCGCTGTCGACAAACAATGACAAGTTCAACGGCGTGAAAATCCTCAATACCGAGATACTTCTTGATTCCAATCCTCATATCATAAGTTATTCTAAGAAACCCAAAGGAGGTCTTTGTGTCTTGGGAGGAGTAACTGTGAATGGAGGCAGTATTGGCCATCAGATGATTGATGAATATGCGAGGATTCTCGGAGTGGAATCAGTTCCTGTGTTTTTCAACGGAACATTAGGAGAAAGCGTTGCAAACAAGATTGTGGAATATGTCAATACACATTGCGACCCAAAGAATCCTCGTGAAGTTCCTTCCTTCAAGGAAGATATTATGAGGATTCTTGGTAATGAAAATCTTTCGAGTGATTTGCTGGATACGGAAAACGGTTACATAGAAGGGTTCGTTTTCGATTTCCATATCGGAGACGAACACCTTTTATTGAAAATTGACTGTCCATCATTTGTCTTGGATTTCAAGAAAAACAAAGAAAAGGAAGACAACGAGACGATAAAGAAAGAAACAGAATCTGTCTTAGAAAGAATCAAGGAATACATCGACTCCAACAAAATTCGTTTCAAGAAATACAGTAATGACGTTTTCGAGAACCTGTTGATGAATTTCATCAAAACCGACCAAGGTTTTAAGGATTGTCTGTACGAAGAAGGTCATCGATGCAAACTTTGCGAAAGACTCATCTATTCCAAGAACCCAAACGTCTTACCCTTAAAGTTCAGAAGGGATATCGGAAAAGATGACAGAATACTATATTCACTGAGAATGTTCACTTGGTTATTCGGCAAGAAAAACAACGGAGAGAATTTTCCGGTATTGAAGGACCTCAGTCTGATGATGCCGAACAACAAGTGATTTGAATAACTTTATTTTTGAACAAATTAAACTAATTTTGATGGATAAGGAAAATCTTACAGAAATGGACTGCATGTTTTTTGATGAAGACGGTATCACCGTTAATGACGACGCAAGTAAGTTGGAAACATTTTCAGGCAAGGGTCGTAAGAAAGGTTCGAAGAACCAAAAGAAGAGCCTTGAGGAGATTGCCAAGGAATATCTTGCGAATCCTACTGACGAGAACTTTCAGAACTTATGGAAAAGAAGTTATTACGGTCTGAGACAGCACGCCTATAAGATTGTCGAGGATAACGACATTGTAGATGAAGTCACTTCCAATGTCTATGAGAAGATTCTCACCAAGAGTTCACAGTACGATGCGGAACGTGGAAACTTCTCCACTTGGATGTACAAAATCTGTTACAACGAATGTCTTGCGTACTACAACCGTAAGAACAAGGAGAATGTACTCGATTCTGACATCTCGGGCATTTATCAGTCACAGTTATATGGTTCTTCCATTGACGCTGTAGATAACTATGACTATTCCGACAAGTTCGATAAGAACGAGAACGGCGATATGTATCTTATGGATAGGGAAGATGTGATGAAAAAGTTCTACGACACTTCCATCAACGTAATCAAGGGATTCAAGGACGAAGGAGTAATGAACTGTATGTTGGAGAGATTCAACATCAAGCCCGGAGACAAGAGTTGTCCGACATTGAAGGATATCTCCAAGAAGTATAATTATTCCATCACCAATGTCAAGAACTGGGTCTATAAGGGAAAGAACCTTCTCAAGGAGGAGATGATGAAGAATCATCGTGAATTGTACGAGATGTGGAAAGAAGTCATTTAAAACGGTCTTTTTTCGCATTCTTGATAAATAGTTTGAAAAACAAAAAGATTTATTAAAATCGTGAAGAAGAAACAAGAAAAAACAGAGCATTGGTACAATAAGTTTTGGTTTACAAGGAACCTCTGCTGGTTGTATGTTGCATTGGTTTCTTGCTACATTGATATCAAGAATTTCTTTTTGTTCAGGAAAGAGATGAAAAGACTGTCCGAAGACAGTCGTTCGGAATTTAATCAACTCGGTCTGAATGTAAATTGGCTTGGCAACATTGTCTATACCCATAAGATGATAGGCAAGGACAGAGCTATCGCATTCGATGACCGTCTTATTTCAGGATATCTGAAAGAACAGACACAAATTGAACATTCATATCTGTTCGACAAGCTCAATTGGGGAGAATTCCTCATAACGTATTTCGTTGAGTTCTCCGATGAGGACAATAACAAGTACGAGCATTATGGAGTGATGTTTAAGTTTGTGCCGATTTCATTAGGAAATCCGAGAATCTTGAAATTCCTAATCTTTTACCTGATTGTATTCGGATTACCTATTTGGATATTCAGACATCAGATTTGGTTCGGTTTGACTTATCTTGGAAACTTATTGGTATCCGGATTCTAAAGACAAAAACAAAGATAAAATTCAGTTTATAAGGAATCATGCCTAAGAAAATGGATGAAAGTCAGTTGCAAAATTATGTAGATTCTGTTGAGAACGGAAAAAACGTCATTCAGGCAACGACTTACGATTTACCAATCGCTGACGAAAACAACGAAGAACCTTTACAGGAAACACCACAGACACCTGAAGAGCGTTTGCGTGCGCAGGCAACAAAAAAGAAATCTTTGACGGAAGCTCAAGAGGAACGTAAAACAGAGGTACTCAATACCATTCACATGAACGGTATGGGTTATCTCCCAATCAGTCTCGAAGACCTTCCTACAAGAGGCAAGTTCTATCCTAACGGTATGAAGTTGTTCATCCGTGCGGCTACAGGCGGTGAAATCAGACACTGGTCTCAGTCGAACGAGGAAGAGCTCCTTGACATCGACGACTCCTTGAACTATATTCTCGAAAGATGTCTCAGTGTGAAGGTGGAAGGACGTATCGCAGATTACAAAGACCTTTGCGAGATTGACCGTTTCTATCTTATCCTTGCCATTCGTGACTTCACGTTCATTGACGGAAACAACGAACTGATGATTAAAATCACTGAGAATGAGGAGCTTCCTCTCCATAAGGACAATGTCGAGTTTGTCAAGTTCGAAGATAATATCATGCGGTTCTACAATCCTGAGAAGAAGTGTTTCACCATTCAGAACTTCTCAACGAAGAAAGGACAGAAGATAAACCTTCAGAAACCTTTGAACATCTACCTGCCAAAGGTCGGTATTACCAGATGGCTGAAGGATTATGTCCGCAGAAAGAAAGCCGCACAAGAAATGTTTGACCAAGACTTCATCACAATGGCTCCTATCCTCATTCCTGACTATCGTGGTCTGAATGACGAGAAATACAGTCAGTTTGTCGAGGCAAGTAACTATTTCGGTGTATATGAATATTCAATCATCGAACAGTTCAAGAGAGTCATCAAGGCAAGTGTTTCTCCGAAGTTCAAGTATGTCGATAAGGAGGGGCATGAGCAAATCGCACCGCTAACGTTTCAAGGAGGAATCAAAGCCCTCTTCTTGTGGTCTGGAATGGGCGACATCATTTAAGGGTAGTCTTGCTCGTTCAATCAATTCAACGTTCAAGCTTCCTTATCTTACTCTTGTCAAGATGAGGTTCATACTGACAAAGGAACTGAACATTTCTCTTTCGGAGTTCGACAATCTTGAGTTCTTTGAAACATTATTGATTCTTGATGAATACAAGAACTGGATTGAAGAACAAAATAAGAATAACAGCGAACAGAACGAGAAATACAATGCAGAAATGGAAAGAGTCAGAAGCGGAATGCCTGATTACAACAGGATGACACAGAACCTTTCGCAGTCCATGCCGAAAGCACCGACCATAACGACTCCTTCATTCCAAATGCCGTCATTTCCAAGTCTGTAAAACTTTATAAACTCGGAGATTTCTTAAAGATATCTCCGAGTTTTCTTATATCATTTTTCGGAAGGTCTGTTATCAACAAATAAATATATTGGAGACTTATGCGGTTTCCTTTAAGTTATCAATATTTTAAGATTTAAAGAAATGAATACAGAAGATTTGAAAAACAAGAAATCCAAGTATGCCAATTATCTGATTATTGCATTGACAGTATTATTTCTCTACACAGGCATGAAATCCTGTTCAAGAGGTCGGGAAGTAAATCGTCTTGAGAAAAGAATCGAGATGGTCACTCAACAGAAAGACTCACTCATTACCGAACTGAAGGATTCGGTCAAAACACTCAACAACGAGATTCAGGTACTCGTGACTCGTAATAAAGGGTTCGAGGAAACTCTGAACATTCAGCAAAAGGCTATCAATCAGATTACCGCCGCAAAAAAGAATATTCACGTTACCGTTAAAAACAAATAAAGATGGATACGCAGATTAAAGACAAGATTTTTAAAGGACTTATTTGGTCTTTCCTTATCCTCTACCTTTCTGTCGCACTGATTTCAGGTTACCACTGTGTTGAATTCTGTATGGTCGGTAATCCTTTGATTCTCAGTATCATCATGAGTTTCGCATTTGAGGTTGGTCTCGCACTTACCTTATTTTCGATTCTTATCAGTGACAAGAACAAAAACAACACAGTCAGTTGGATACTGATGTCTCTGTTGACTTGTGTACAGGTGATGGGCAACATCTATTCCGTGGAGAAATACATGGAGACATCCAACAATAATTTCTACATATACATACAGAACGGTTTTCTCCATTGGTTTACGGAAGATATGCCTGAAAAGGAAGTGATGAGTATTATTGCAATCATCCTCGGTGCATTATTGCCTTTCGTTGCCTTGCTGATGACAAGTATGGTCGCAAGGAATTGGAAAGACCACATGGAAGAAAAAAGAATCGAGAAACAACAGACAGAAGAAACCGAACAAATTCCTTTTCCTACAGAACCTCCAATGGAAAACCATCCATCAGAACCTATAACACCTGAGGAGGAAGAGGCATTGAATCAGATATACAACGAAAGAGAAAATGAATCTTCTGTTTCGGACACTCCACCGACACCTCAAGAAAACAATGAATCAGAGGAAACCGACACTTCTAAGGAAGAAACTACAGAAGAGGTGAAGTTTGCAACACCGAAACCTCAACAAACGACAGAGTTCAAAAAACCTGTCATCAATTTCTTCTCACCTATGCCGCAACGCAAATAAGACAATACAAAGACCGACTTTCAAAGAGTCGGTCTTTTTGTTTGTTTTGATAAATACACAAACCGTAACCGGTCACCAACCAACAGATGAGCGTAATAGATTTGAATCAGACATTGATGTCGTTTGTCGAGATGTACAAGCAACTCAATCAAACGGCATCTGAAATAGGAGGTATAGACACTCATTGGATGAGAGCAATTCCTCACGAAAATTCGGAAGATGTCATCTTTCACGAATACACTCTACATGATGTGGAATGTCCGAAAATCGTGAGAGTGGTTACGACCAATTCATCATATAATCCCGGAAACTTCAACATCGACTATTTCGGTATCAATTACGAGGCACCTTTGGAAATTGTCATTGATACGAAAACTTGGACATCCGTTTATGGAGAGGATTGCATGCCGCAACAACACGACATCGTGTATTTTGACCCTCTGAACTGTCTGTATGAAGTCGCATCATCGACCATAGAATATGGTTTTGCATCACAAGAAACAGGTTTCAAGGTACAGTTGACGAAATTCAATCCAAGAGCAAATGTCCGACTTAATCCGGGTGTCGAAGATACCATCAACGACCTTACGGTTTCTGAACAGGAACTTTTCGGAGAACAGATTTCAAGAGATATTGCCGATATTGTGGATGAGGAAGAGACTTCACAAATGTTGAATACCTCTGAACCGAACCAAGACAAGTTCAAAACCGTTGACCTTGAATCAATAAACATCAAGGATATAGACACCAAAGATAATACTGTGGCAAGAAGTTATTACGACCTCCGTTACATGGGAAAAAGCATCATTTACAATAACGGAGATGTTGTTCAGAAATCATCAAGAAAACCATACAGGTTCTTCTCCTGCTGGTTCAATCTCTGCCCTACTGCCGAACCGAAAGAAATGCAGATAGACAGTCTTGAATACGAGAAGGGAAAATATTACCTGAACAGAGACATTGTCGGAAAGAACTTGAAAGACGGGACTGAAATCAAAATCAACAGAGGAGCTTTCCTCCATCTTAATGCGATTGTCAACAAGAGTGTTACGTTGGGAGGGAAAGAAAGATATTTGGTAACGTTCAACAATTCTGAATTCAGGGATATGACAAAGAAAGTTACCAATTGGAACCAAAATCTCACTGTTTCTACGACTGAGCCTTCAGATATCCATTCGATGCTTTTGGGCAGAACAGAAGGTGAATGCAATTTCAACATAAGTCTTGTCGGAGATTCCGTATTGCTCGTAAAGTTCGGAAACAAGATGAAAAAAGTCGGAATCGCTCCGATACCTCGTGGAGAATGGTGTACGATATGCTTGAATTTGGGAGAACAAAGCGATATGCGTCTATTCACAAAGAACAGTAAACAGGAACTGATTCTGACACAGAAAGCGGAATTGGGAGACTTGTCGAACGACTTTAATGTTGGAGAGTTCTACATTCCTCAGAGTGATACGTTCCTGACGAATATCCGACTTTATCAGTCTAAGGGACACGTCGAAGAAAACATAATGGAAAAGGACATCAATTCACAGTTGGCAAGAAACAACAGCGACGCAGTCATAATTGACAACGCTGCCGTTCCTAACAAGAGTCCTTACATTGCCGAACAAAGATAAGACAGAGAGAAAGAAATGGCAGACGATTACAAGTACAGAGAAACAAAAGAGCAATTGGAGGCACTTGAGGCGAAAACTGATAAGACTGATGACGATTATAAAAAGATTGAGCAGCTGAAGACCACGATTGCCAATTATGAGTCGAATACTGATTCCAACAACATATCGAAAGAGACTTCTGAGGAAAACCAACCGACCGGTGAAGACAGTCCTGAGAATCAGAACGCAGACGAAACTACGGAAGATGAGGAGAAATTGGATGTCCCTGAAAGTGACCCTGCGTCTGAGAATTCAGGGAACAATCAGAAACCTCCAATCGCACCTTGGGATGTCAGACTGTACCGTTCCGACCTTTTTGTAAAAGGAGATGACCGAATTCCGTTGTCTTCCGATGAAGTCGCTCCTGTTCTTGCGGATATGATTGACTATAATCCGGGAAAGAACGCACATGCACTTCCTGCCGACCAAAAACAGTACGGCATCCTTGCGAATGACCCCAATCTTTATGGTTCACTGTCTCTTATCAACCCTTATTCAATAACAAGAATATACAATTCTCTTAAACGCATTTCATTCGACAACGACAAGTTCATAATTGTTGGAGAGAATCGTATGTTGGATATCAGGGACAAGAAAAGATTCTATGATACCAAGGTCACGGATTTACAGGACATATTATCTGTCTCTAACCCTACTACCACGAATATCATACAGTTGATGAACAACGATTATTGGGGCAGAACTCCATATACTTATCAAGATTTCGCTTTCTGTAAGTATTTCGGTCGCATTCCCAACAACAGACTAATCACACTAAGGAAATATGCCGCACCGACATACGATAATCTTTGTTGGGAAATGATGGGAGAAGATAAAAAGACTTTCAACAAGTCTTTCGCTCCAATTGCGACAGCATGTACCTATTTCGGAGAAGAGACCGGTAACAGTTTGAAAGATTTGTTTCAGATAGAATCAGGTCTTAATTGGGAAGTCCTTGAGGCTACGATTTGGAACGTGACTGGAGATACAGGTGAAAGTGAGACACAAGTCGCAGACCGAATACTTGCCGCAAACGGAACAAACGGATTGAATACAACTCGTTCGGCAACGATGAACTCGATGTTCAATTTCTTCGGCAAGAGTCTGACGAATACAGGTTCTCTACTGAAATTTTTGGGAGCAACGAGAAATCCTGCGGTCTTTGATGCAAATGCCTATAACACCGAAAAATTCTATCAGAACCTCCACGACCCTAACGACAACGGTCCGTTCGCAAACCGTATTAAAGGTCCTCTAAACCGTATAGACAAGGTGATGAAACGTAAGGAAGGTATCAAGTTCGACCATAAGATTAACTTGAAATTCTCTTATGTCGCAAGACCTATCGGTGGCGTGAATACCAAGACCGTTATGATGGAAATTATCTCCAACATGCTTATGTTATGTTCGGCATCAGCAGTCTTTTGGGGAGGCGGTCACAAATTCATGATTCAACCGCACGCATATCCGTGGAATAACCTTGACCAGAAGACCAGAGGTTTCCTTAAATCAGTTTATAACGGAAACTTCTTCGGACAGAAAGGTGCCATCGCACAGGCACTTCAAGGTGTAGTTTCTGTCGGCACAGGAGGTGGAGGTGCAGGAGGATTCAACTTTGACAATGTACTCAGGGCTATGAAGAATATCGGTGCAGGTGTGATGGGAGCACTCGGTGGTGCATTAAATACACTTGTCGGTGCATTGAGCGGCAGTCTCGGAGATGTCAGTGAATATATGGCAAAAGGTGCGGAATACCTGAACAGCAAGTTCGGAGACAGTCCGGGTTTCGCAACAGGAACGTCCGCATTCTCCAATATAATGAAGAATACTCAAAGTATATGGAGAGCGAACTCAATCAAAGAAACGGTTCTTCCTTCGGTAGAAGGTATGCGAGCCTTGTTGTTAGGAGCTCCTGTCGGAAACTGGCATCTGACTATCGGAAATCCTCTGAACCCCATTGCGGTCATCGGAAACCTTATTTGTCAAGATATAAAATTCAATTTCGGAGAAGAACTCGGTCCTGACGATTTTCCGACAGAGATAGAGTTCACCGTTACACTTGAACACGGTATGCCGAGAGACCTTGCGGCAATCGAGTCAATGTTTAACCGTGGAGCCGGTAGAATCTATCAGGCACCTGACTATATTAAAATGTGGGGACAAATACCTGCAAGTGAAGATGAGACCAAGGTGGACGCAATGACAGGAGGTACTGCAACGAGAGTGCCGCATTCTTTCATGGCAGTAGAAGGCGCAGCGAAAGGTGGAAAATATTTCTCAAGGAATATCGCCAACAGTTCAAAACCTTCCAACGCCGGAAAAAGCAGCTCAAACATCGACACCCCCATCAATGGACAGTCCATCGTCGATTTCTACAGGGACGGAGACAGTATAGACTTGACCGGAACCCCTATCAAGTATTCAAGGAAATCCGTTGTCGGAGTTCGTTCGAAAATCATGGGCAATCTTGCGACGAGACACTATGCCGACAGTTAAAATCAAATTTGGTTTTTATTTGTTATGTTTTTTCCAGCATCCATAGACAATAAGGGTACAGTCACTGACCCTAATGGAAATGAAATAGTAAACCTTCCTGTCTCTCCTTTCAGAAGAGATGCGGAGATTACCAACTATTTTCTCAGAAAAGTGCCTGATAATTATGTAATGAGACCTGATTTGATTGCACTGATGGAACTTGGTTCGGTGAACCGAGCAGAATACATCATGATGTTCAATCAGATTGGCAATCCGTTCTCCATAGAAAAGGACGAGATTCTTCTTATCCCTGAAGCGACCGAAGCGGACACCCTCATCATTCCATACGATACAGCAAGAGCGATGAGTGACCCCAAAGATTCTTCTATACAGGACATTCTCGTACAGAACTACTACAAATACTCGGCAAGAAAAAGTACGGTCGACATGTCAAGCTATGACAAATTTCTCGATACTCCGATACCTTCGGGCAACACTGATGTCAAGACTGACGAAGAACGTAATGCGACCATCCCTTATATGCTCAATGACGACGAGCAGGCAATGGTCATCAAGAACGGCAAGATTTACTTTAATACTCCGAACGATGAAGGTTTGAAGAGTGTTGACGGAGAAACGACTGACGTTGATGAGGCAATTCAATGTGTTCTCGACAATGTGACAACCGACCTTTCTTGTAGTAACTGTACATACAACGGAACAAATTTATCCGATTTCATCAAAGCTCTAAACAACACCTAATCAATGTTCATCAATAAAATTCTGTACCAGTTCTCGATGACTGCCGCAAAACGAAAAATCGACAATTCGTTTACGGAAGAAGTGTTCGAAAACATCAAAGAACTCGACAAGTTCATAGAGACCGCATACAAGTCTTGGAAACAATATTCATACGACAACAGTCTTCCGGAAAGCAAGTTCGTCATTGTCTCTGGTTACAGGTGCGAAGAGCTTAACAAAGTTCTCGGAGGAACTTCCGATTCTCCTCACCTGAAAGGATATGCGGCAGATGTCTATATCAAGAACCCTTCCGTATGGAACCATTATTGTAGATGGACATCATTGTTCGCAAAAGACTGTTTTGAGAAAGGGATTCTGTTCCATCAGATTATTCCTGAAGGTAATGGAAAATTCAATTGGATACACATAGCCTTAAAAGGATTTGACGGTCAACAGATAATGAGAAGTATCGAATTGCCTGTTGTCGGTCAACCTTTCAAAGCCGTAACTTACGGAACTCCGTTGACTTATGGTTCAGAAAACCTTTCCAAGGAAACTGAACATCTACAAAACGTACTGGAAGACCTTCCGATTTCCTCATCCGAAATAGAAGGTGAACATGGAGAGAACCGTATGGACTTGAACGACATGCCGGGGTCTTATTCAAGATGTATATACATAATGAAAAGACTGATGAACAGTTTCGGATTCACCGATTTTCAGTCGGCAGGAATCTTAGGCAACCTTCTTTGTGATACACAAGGCAGACTCTCGACGACCAAATCCAAGAACGGAAACGCAGGAATTTGCATGTGGAACCCTGAAGACCAAATCAGATTCAGGAACATGTTCATGAACGACGATACTCTTTCTGATTCCAATTTGATGGCACAAACGAGTTTCCTCATCAACGACCTGTCAAAATATAGGTTGGTCGAAAGACTCAAAAAGACTCGTAATCTCAATGAATCTTGTATGAAATTCTATACGTTGTATGAGAAATTCGGAGAAAAAATCAATTTGATGGACACGGATAACCGTAAGGACACTTCAAAGAGACGTGGTTACTCTACATCTGCATTGGAGATATACAGAAACTATATCGACAAATATAAAGACGAATCCTTGACAGGTTATTATCAAGGCAACGGAGTCAATGACGGTCCTGCAATTGAAATAGGTGATGACACAAGATTGTGGAAGAGCCGAGACGTCAATCTCTCTTCCGAAGACCTTGAGGAATATGTCATTAAGCAGTTGGTCGAAATTGAAGATACGGAACGATTGTTCAGCGGTTACGAAATCTAAAAAGAAGATAAAATGGCTTTGAACGCTAGTCAACAGAGAACTGCCGCAACTTTGGTCAGCACACTTCAAGGAATACTCGGACTTGAAGGCGCCTGCGGTGCTGTAGGAAACATGATGGCAGAATCAGGATTAAATCCGGGTTCTTATAATGCGAATGACCGAGGGAAACCTTCTGCCGGTCTATGTCAATGGAGAGCCGAAAGGTTCGAGAAACTGAAAAGTATGGCATCATCAGGAGGGAAATCTTGGCAGAGTCTTGATGTACAGGTTGATTATCTGAAAAAAGAACTGAATGGTTCTTACGCATCTTGTAAAAGCGGATGTTCCTCGGCATCGACACCCGAAAGAGCATCAGAGATATGGGGTCAGAAATTCGAAAAATTCGCAGGATACAATAACCTCAGCGGAAGGGAACACACTCGTCGAAAGAAATTCTCTAGGGAAATCTACAACGGTATAAAGAACGGAAAATGGACAGCTGAGAATCTTGACGAAAAACCTGCCGATGAACCCGAATCGACAGCGGTCTATGTTGCAGAAGGAGGCAACAACGAATATTCAGGACCTTCAAATACACCAAGTCCGAACAGCGGAGATTTTACCAACATCACAGGATACGGAATAGATTGGGAAAATGATGACAGTCTGATTGTCTTCGAGAAAGAGCCGGATGGAGGAGACACTTCCAATTCCAGCAATTTCACTCCAATGACACCAAAGTCTCCAGGAACAAAACCTCCAACACTGTCACAAAAATTCAGCCCGTCTATCTCAATATCCGAACACAGTGTGTTTGCGACAAAAGAAGACGTTTCGGAACAACATAGTATACCTGAAGGCACGTCAGGAGGAGGTGTCAATACCGTTGACACGTTCGCAGTCTAACAAATGCAAGGAGATGAGGCAATTCCTCATCTCCTTTATGCGTCTGATAAATACGAAGAAAATTCAAATTGAAATTAGGAAATGCCACAAGGAACAGGTGAAGTCGGAAAAAAACAGGATATTCTCGGAATAGTTCCGTATGTCAGAATCCATGACTACGTTCTTTCTGTTTCTGATATCATATCCCTTGAATTGGATTGTTCTGAGTTTCTGCCGACAATGGTACTCAGGGTCAAGACTCCGTCCACCACTCTCAGTGACACGAACAAGATAGATGACGGAGACCTTGTGAGTATCGGTATCAGGGCGGACCTGAAAGTGTTCAAACCGATTTCTGTCGATTTTCTCGTAACTTCCGTCCAATCTTCTTCCCAAGGTATCGGACAAAATGAAGGAGACGGTCTATATGAATATTACATAAGAGGAAGGCTCAACATACCTAACATAGACACCGAGGATATCCGTTTCTCCTACCAAGGATACGCAGAGGAAGCGCTAATGGAAGGAGCAAAACGTGTAGGTCTCGGTTATGTAGAGAATGATAATCCTAGGACACCTAGTATCAAGAAAGAAACTTGGACCTGTTACGACAATGTCCTTGAATTTTTCCAAAACGTGACAAGACACATGTGGGCAGGAAAAGACTCGTTTTTCGATTCTTGGATTGACCTTTATATGAACTTGGTGAATGTCAATGTCAACGACATGCTCGGCAGAAAGATGGAAGATGATGGTGTGATGGATTTTACCAAATACCGCAGCATCATTGCAACTGCCGGCAATGACGGAAAGTATGTCCATAACGATTTGGATACGATGGACAAATACAAGGACAACAAACTCTTCACCAACGACAAACAAGCACAGACATCTGTTTGGTTCGTGAACAGTTATTACTTGGAGAACAATGCAACTAAGATTTCCAAGAAATATGGAATACAGAAGAACTTCAACATCTATATTCAAAACAACGGACTCGGACAAGCGGAAAACGACTCTAAATACGAAGTCGGTATAGGTGTTTATTACAATCAAGAGAAACTTCAACTCGGATATGTGATTCTGAACGGACCAGCCGAAGCGGACAAGAATTACAAAAAAGCAGACAACGGCAACTGGAAAAATCAGAACATCAGAACTGAAGCTCCTGTCATAATGCCTGTACAGAGTGACGGTGACGAAGATGACCGACAGAATGCCAAGAACAACAAGAAGGTCAGTGGCAATTTCTCCAAGGAATATCTCATCGCACCAGAACATAACGAGATAAACCTCGCAGAACTTGAGAAACAGAATGTCATAATAAGAACCACAGGATTCAACAACGGTTTCGCAAGAGGAGAGAAAGTGCCTTGTGTGCTTTATAGACAAAGCGACACCAAATATCTGAATCCTGTAAGGGAATTACCTGACACCACATATCTGCTTGATGCGATTTGTTCAGGATGGTTCTATGTGAAAGCTGTCAAATACATCTATACACCAAGAACCAATACCAGTAATTCTATATCGGATTGGGTAACGGAAACAACATTGACAAGAAGGGAATGGTTTCCTCCTGAACCGACAACTACATCGGCAGGTGCAGGTGACGGAGGAGGCAATGGAGGAGGGAATTCATCACAATCCAATTCACCTTCTCCTACAAGTATCGCTTCGGGAGGCACACAGCTTAACGATGTGACAAACGGTGCAAGCAATGCATCAACAGAAAATCCCACACCAAATACCAAACCCGAAGATTCATTTCCACAGAACACCAACGGTACACAAACCGAGAGTTCTCCAATGGAAAATGAAGTCCAACAAAACATAGACAATCAGGAGCGCAACGCAGACGCATTGAATGCACTTGACGCAAATGACAAGACTGCGGAAGTCCTTGACAATGCCGAAAAGACGACAAACAAGGCAAACGACGCAGTTGAAGGCAATCAATAACGACAGATAAAAATGAGTGACGTAAAAGACAAGATTTCAGGAGCAAAGGATGCGGTCAATCAAGGAAAATCCGCACTGAACGGTGTCCAAGGAGCAAAAGACACGATAACCAACACAATATTAAGCGGAGGAACAGCGTCATCTTCTGATATCTCCTCATTGAATTCAGGTACGGAATCGGCACTTACATCGGCATCGTCTGCCGTAAGCAACTTAAACACAGTTTCATCCGAAGTACCTGAAATCAGCGGAGACATGAAAAACCTAAATAATTCACTGAACGATGCACAATCTTCAATGAATAATGCAAAGACTTCAGACTCGAATACCGAAAAGACCGATACATCCCAAACAGTCAAGGTAGTGGATGAAGAAGATTCCGAAATATACGGCCAAATCAACATATCAAAAGAAGAAGGAACGGCTTATGACGGAAACGGTCTCAAGCATATTATGAATATTTGGTTAGGCATAATGGGTTCGGAAGGAATATCTTTCACCACATTAGGCACAAGAAGATGGGCGGTCGATACCGAGGACAAAAAAGTGTACGGCAACGCATTTCTCCAAAGACAATCTTCAAAGACCTTCAAGACATTGGATTCGGACGGAAAACTGTATTGGTTATCCGACTATAACTCAAGACACTATTACGGTGAAGCGGTTGATATTACAGGAGACTTGCAAGGAATACTCGACGCGGTCGCAAAAAGCGACAACGTCCTCGATTGTATGCACAAATTCGGTATCTGTATGCAAATTGAGACAAGCGAATCAGGACATTCAAAAGGTACCCATTTCCATTGCAGTACCGACCCTGATAATCCTCAGACTAAATTCTGGGGAGTGGTGAATAGAATCAGAGAGACGAACAAAATGTCCAAATACACGGTAGTGGTCAATTCCGACTTCTATGAACTTGAGACCAAGAACCCTGTGGAACTTGCATAATCCTTCCGAACAGAGACTTATTGATAAATACTCCAAGTAAAATCTTGGAGTTTTTTATTTTTACACAATGTATACAAGACCGAGTTTCATAGGTACCTATAATATCAGAAAAGGTTTCCTTGACAGGGACAGTCTTTTCTCGACACAGTTCAGCAGCGATTTCGACGAGCCGACATACTTGTCGTTCAAGCTGAATTTCTATTCGGACGAAAGACTGACCGATGAAATGACTTATGACACTCTCCCCCAAGCACTGTTCACTCCTCCTAATCTTCCTGACGGAAATCCATACGACCGTTGGATGGATTGGGCGTCCGATGACGAACTTCGTGAGATAATCGCAGACTATCAATACGACCCTGAATCGTTCATGTACGACCGCAAGTATAGTGCCTTCAACTATCTCCTTGACCGCAACGAAGACTTCCGTGCGTTTCTCCTTGCTAAATTCCTCAAAGGTTGGGCAGAATTACAGGAACAGTACCAATTCTATTTTCAATCAGTGTCAGGATTGGACAAACTCCTTGAATCGAATCCTTCAAGAGGTTCAAAACTTTCCAAAGACACTGTTGTGACCATCGAATGTCTTGAAGCGATAGACCAAAGGGTCAAATATCTTCTTTCTCTTTACAAAGCGGCTGCATGGGACGACGAGTATCAACGTTGGATTCTTCCTGATATCTACAGATATTTCAAGATGGATATCTTCATCTCTGAGATAAGGACTTTTCATGTCTCTAACTTTTCCGACCAAGGCTCTGCACTCAATCTCATAACAAACACCGCCACCAATTTAATCAACAAAGGTCTCAGTTGGGTCAATAGCAAATTGGACAAATGGACAAAAGGAGGATTGGACAACAACATTCGCATGGATTTGGAGACGTTAAGTGTCATCAACGGCATTTGTCCGGTCACTTGCATTCATTGCGAACTTTGTGATTTTGACATTTCCAATCCTTATTACCAAGGCTCTTACGACATCAATAACAGTACCGCAGAGAAGACTACTATAAAAATTAAGGTCAAGAAGGCGGAAATCATACACAACTGGACTCTTATAGACCGCATTTTCGGAAATCTTCTCAATACTACAGAAAGAGGAACCAAATCAATGACAAGTTCTGTAGGTTGGAGAGATTATCTCAAGATGGACGGTGGAGCTTTGGCGCAAAACACTTTCAACAACACCATTCTGATGTCGGACAAAGACCTCAAGAAGGATTACAACGGCATCATCACCGGCGGATGGATTTCAAGAACCATTTCAAATGGAATCAACGCATTAAAAGGTGCAATGAGTGGTGGTTCCATTTTGGATTTTGCGGCTGACATTTACAGTACAGTAAAGAGTGCCATTGCAGACAAAAAAGCAAACGAGGAAAGAAACACAATCTCGAAGGCGACTTCAAGAAACAAAAGCGACATTCCTTCTATGACCATAAAAGGAGTTCATCCGGACGATGAACTCCTCAACGAAACTCTCGTCACTATCTCCAATGGAACTGCAACTTCAGACGAAATAGTCAAATCCGCATTGCAGCTGCTTCGTCAAACCAATACCAAATTCAAGGACCTGTCATCAGAGCAACAAGATTCTGTGCGCAAGGCTTTGGAGAAAATGAGACTTGCGGACATGTCTCCTGTTTCCGATAAACAATCAAAAAACGACCGTTCATGGGCAACTGATTTGGATGGAGGAACGTATCTTCAGAAAAATACAGAATTACAGGGAATGTCTGCCGTTGAACAAAATCTCACACCATTGGATTCCTCGGCATTGGATTTCAGTATGAGTGAAGTTGTTGTCAACAAGAGCAAATTAAATTTTGTCATATCAGGAGGTTCGATTGCACAACCCCAAGACCGTTCAGAAGCAACCGATTTGGACGGTATGGATAAAGAAATAGAAATTTCATTATCAGGAGCATCTCCGAAAGACGCAAGTCTGACTCCAATAGAAGGACAAGATTCTTCATTCGTTTTGACTTCAGTTTATCCAAAACCTGAAGAAGACCGTTCATGGGCAACTGATTTGGACGGTTTGGATTATCAAGAATCAATGACTTCTCCTATAGACACATCTATAAATTTTGTATTATCAGACGTCTCAATTCTTTCTACAGATGACCGTTCATGGGCAACCGATTTGGACGGTTTATCAAAAACAAACATGACCGGTATTGACATGGGAGATGACCGTAGTCTCGCTACAGATTTGGACGGATTAAATGAATCTTCTATGACCAATGTCGATATGGGAGAAGACAGAAGTATGGCTACCGATTTGGATGGTATCAATCCGACTCAAATGACCAATATGGACATGGGAAATGACCGTTCAAGGGCTACTGATTTAGATGGTATAAACGAAACTGTCATGACCAATGTAAACATGGGGGATGATAGAAGCCTCGCTACTGACTTAGATGGTATCAATCCAACACAGATGGTTAATATTGACATGGGAGATGACCGTTCTACAGCTACTGATTTAGATGGATTGAATGAAACTTCGATGACTGGTATTGACATGGGGGATGACCGTAGTCTTGCTACCGACTTAGATGGTATGAACCAATCACAGATGGTTAATGTTGATATGGGAGAAGACAGAAGT